>Ga0207421_10000954_pt1 | contig 37502 bp, 38 predicted proteins | sample SodLakKL_010_SED_4_FD_187542 | JGI IMG/M metagenome (GOLD analysis project Ga0207421, IMG submission 187542) | Alkaline sediment microbial communities from Lake Tanatar, Kulunda Steppe, Russia - 8KL_010_SED (SPAdes) (version 2) | ecosystem: Environmental > Aquatic > Non-marine Saline and...
TGCTGCTTCTAATATTAATCCATCCGATTCAAATGCAACATCCATTAAAACAAGGATTGAAACTCTCTAGAGCTATACTCAGGTATGGACTGAGCCGTCGAATTCAAATGCAAAATCCATTAAAACAAGGATTGAAACATATTAATGGTTTCAATAATATTTGAAATAGCAATGGAAATAGGTGCTGTGCTTATTCCAATCTGTTACTGAACATTTACCGGTGTATCCGATGAAAGTCAGGTCAATTGAAAAGGTCCTTTCCTGCATAGCAGACCCCTGGAAACTGAGGGTCATAGCACATTTGGATGAGGAACCTGATCTGGAATTTCTATCCAGATATATCGATGGGAGATACAATGAAAACCTCGGTGTTTTCATGGTTGAAATGGGGCGCATGGAAGCCAATTTCTTCAAGAATGGCAAGGTAAGTGTGAGAATGGTTGATACAGAGGAGGAATGTATACAGTTCATTCATTCAATCCTGTCTATGGCCTACCATAAGGCGTTTATATCCGGAAAATTGTAAATTGAAATGGGAATATGGAGGTGATATTTATGGAAGATCTGAAAGAAAAGTTTGAAGGATTATCCGATGAGGAAAAGGTGGAATTCTTTAAATCAATAATGCCGTCCATGTGTGAGATTTTTAAAAAGAACCCACAGGGTATGATGAAAGAGATGATGCCTTTCTGTCGGGAGATGCAGAGTACGAACATGTCGGAAATGATGGAAATGATGAAAGGCCAGAAGAAGAAATGAGATATTTGACCCTGATTATTATTCAAATGCAACATCCATTAAAACAAGGATTATCAAAATAAAATCTATGTTCAAAAACCTGGTGATATTGAGCTAAAATTTGTTGATGCCAACTCGAACCTGATAACTGCTAGCAGTACAATAAGATATAGATAAATGAAATGTTTGTCAAGATATTGAAATTCAAGTGTGTTTAGCATTCTAAATATCTGTGTCAGTAATCTATTTTTAGAGATAGAATATTCCACTTGAAACTAGATTCTGACATAACATATCATTATTCTCAAATCCTCTTACAAACCGAATCATCTATCTTAGTTCATAACGCATTAACCTCATCCACATAATACAGGTGTTCTCTGTCAGGTGAGTACATATAAAGGTTGATCATCAACTCTTCAATAATACCACAACACAGATCACTGCTAACATTAAAGTCTTCTCTCAAGATATTGCATAACTGAAGTGTAGTTATCCCGTCATAAACATAGTGTTTCAGTTCATGAAAAATATCTCGCGAAAACTCATTCAAATTACATGACTTGGTAGTGATCGCCATGTCATTTACCTTGTAATGAGTTTTCCTTTCTCTGCGTTCCTCAATTACCTCAACTGAGACATTGATGACATTCTGTTCTCCACAACAACTGCATTTATATCTAACAAACATCTCTCTCGATCAAATGTATGCATTTATTGTTTATTATAGTATAGTAACCGGGGTGAAAGTATTTGGTTTGATAGCGTTTTTAGGACGCCGGGATTGGGATTCGAACCCAAGCACCCCGTAAGGGGAAACAGGTCTCGAGCCTGCCGCGTTTAGACTCCGCGACATTTTTATTTGCCGTTGGAATAGTCCGCTCTGCCATCCCGGCACATTACATATTATTTTAATAATCTAATAAATTAGCCTGTCCTTTGGTTTGAACCTTTTCAAATTTCTTATCCGAAGGTGCAGGTAATTCCAGCCAACCATACTTTCCACCGCCACCTGGATGTATTATAAGTTCACGTTTCCTAAAAGATTCAATTGCATTAACTATTTTTTGATCTACTATGTTTAATTCTTCTATATCAGCATTTATAAGAATGTTCACTTCACTCCCAAATTTATTGATCAATTTGTTCCATGCACTTGTAACACCTTTAGTACTGATACTTGAATGTTGTAATCCCATCATTATTATTTCCGATAAAGGTATAAGATGCATATATTCTGGTCTATGTTCAGGATGTGATGTTAAATCTAGGTCAGCTAGCTCGCTTATTCTATCTGACACCCCTTTTTTAATCAGCCCATTATCTTCAGGACATCTCCATCCATGTGACTTTGCCGAACTTAGATTATATTGTTTAAAACAACGTGTACATGCAGTTTTGTTATATTTTCCCTCTTCCGGATAAAAACCAACATTCAACTTTGAACCATATCCTCTTTTTCTAAGTATTGCTGATTTCACTCCATCAAAAGATTCTTCAGGGACATTGAAAGAAGTGAATTCACGGGCTAATTTGTTAGTCCATGGTGAATGTGCATCAGAGTTTGTTAGGTATGTTAAGTCATGCAATTCCTTGATTTGATCAGCATAATTGGTGTCAGCACTTAAACCAAGCTCTAAGAAAGAGATATAACTGGTCATATCCCTATAACAACTCATGAGTGAATCGTGTGCTGCATAAATTGCAGTCCATGGAGTAAATGCATGTGATGGCCCAATTAAAGCTCCAATGTTTTTTGCAATCTCTGCAATTTCGCAACCATCTAACTTTACAGTAGGTCTACCATCAGCTTCAAGGTTGCCATATTTACTAATAGTTTCTATAAGTTCTTCAGCTTTTGATATAGTTGGTATTAACAGGAGATGATGTACACGATTAATATCTTCGATTTCAGTAGTTAGTACAAAACTTGTATCACCTATTTTGATAGTAGAATCATCGGTTGAATGTTCTTTGATTTCTTTTAACCAATATGGGTGAGTACAGTCACCTGTACCAACTAAATTTATACCTTTTTTTGCAGCTTCTTCTCCAATTGTAGTTAAGTCCATTTTTTTGGAGGTTGCCATGGAGTATTTTGAATGAATATGGAGATCTGCATTAATAATCATTAGATCATTATCCAATATATGTTAAATCATCCTCTTGCATTACTTTTTGTTGCTCTTTTTCCATTAGTTTGGCAACAATTTTTTCCATCTCTTTTGCTCTCTCTTCAAGAGGTCCTAAATCGACTTCAAAATTGAAAAGTGCACTCAGAATCTTAAGTAATGATTGTGAACTTTTAGGATCTACTATATATCCAGAAGTTTTTCCCATTAGGCACGCAGCATCAATATTTCTAAAATGACTTAATCCCAATATCAAGCCGGAAGCGCCGACAATCCCTCCACCGGGTTCACCCTTCTTGAAAACCACACCTGACTCTTTCAGTTCATCTACCATTGAGGAGTTGTTTACCGCACATATAACCTCATCTTTGTAGTTAAGCTGCCCTGTTGGAAATCCTCCCAACGTATATATCTGATTCACTTGCATACTTTCGGCTATATCTAAATATATCCCACAAAGTTCATAATGTCCATCAGTGCTCGAACTTTGGTGGTCACCTACAAGTATTAAAATGTCCCTATCTTCTAGTTTACATAAATGAATCTCATTATTTACTAGACGAATGGTATTATCATCATTTACGATAACTTGTGGAGGAAAATGTGGAGAATATATTTCAATTATCTTTTCAGATTCAAGCTCTTCTATAAGATGTTCTGCCACTAATTTACCTACATGACCAACCCCAGGAAGACCAACTATTAAAATTGGATTTTTAAGTTCAATATCTTCTTTAAGTCTTATAACTTCAGTTTCGTACATCCTCATTCAACTCCTTTATACTTCCCCTTTCTTCTATACTTTCCATAAGGGTCTTTTGGTGAAAACTTAGAAGGGCCAGGATTCTTAGTTTTTAAACCACATTTAGGACAATTATTATCTAAGGTGTATATGTTGCACTCAAAACATCTACGAATCTTATTACCCACAAATAATCACACTTTAGCTGCCGTATCTATATGTCTGTGGAATTGACCCTTACCACCTAATTCATGTATATGATCCACTGCAGCATTAGATGCTCTCTTTAGAACAGTTTCCGCTATTTTATAATCGGGCGCTATTACTTTAATTCTATATCTTGGAGCTCCCGTATAGCTTATGTCCAGCCTGACACCTTCTTCTTCAACTTCTGATGCTGCTCTAAGGGAATCTTTAATGATTTCAATTCCATTAGGTAAGGAGCTTGTTAGGTCTACATATCCAGTTATGTTAACAAATGGTAATTTTATGTTTTCTGTTGCAATTTTAACAATACTTTCCTGCAATTCTTCACCTATTTTTAAGTCCTTGAAAGCATTGGAACCGTTAATTGCAGCTTCTTCAAAAGCAGAATATGCACTACCAAATTGGTCATAGAACTGATTTTGGACGTCAACAATGGCTTTTTCATTAGTTTTTGTCTCTTCAGCAGCGAACTGTAACCATTTTGTAGCTTTTTGTTCATTTTTCCATTCTTGAATTTTTTCTCGTCTTTGGTGTTCATTTACGTCTTTTAAAGACATGTCAATATGACGTCTTGAAGGGTCTACATTTAAAACTTTACAAACTATTTTTTGCCCTTCTCTTACATGATCTCGTACGTACTTTACCCATCCCGCTTTAATTTCGGATATGTGAATGAAACCTTCTTTGTCTTCATATTCTTCTAAGGTCGTATATGCACCAAAGTCGGTAACATTCTTTACAGTACATACTACTAGTTCACCAACTTCTGGCCATCTGCTTTGGTCTTCCATCCATTATCACTTCATATGTATTTATTCCAAAACTTCTAGTATATGTGTTGTTATTGTAGACTTACCGCCAGTAGGTTCTGCAAGTGTTCTTCCACATACAAGGCATGTTATTTTTCTACTTGCACTACCAAATATTACTTGTTCATTCTCACAATCGTTGCATTTTACTCTTAAAAATCGACTTTTAGGGGTATCCATTATACTCATTCCTTGAATTCAAACTTTTTAGCTCTAAAGCATGGTCTCTGATGTGCCTTATTACATTCAAGACACTTATACTTTAATGCAATTCTCTTGGTAGGCTTTTCTCCTGAAGGCACTTTAGAGAACTTTCCACTGTTACCTATACCTGTTTGGCGATTTTTTTGTCTTGTAATTCTTGTAAGAGTCGATGCTCTACCTTTCTTGACCCTCTCTGCCATGTGTTCTGTATGTTTTTTGCAGAATGGGCAATGTGTTTTAAATCTTTTTGGGATTTTCATTAAATACACCTATTTTTTGTTTATCGATTATTTGTTAGTTACTATTTAGGAATTGATATGGCAGCTCCCCTTTTAATTAATGCTTTTGCATTCAATGAAGGTAGGCTTGCTATGTCTTCAGTTTTTAATTGATAAGTTCTGTTATCCATAGCTAGAAATTCTGGTATATCTTTCAGTATTCGGACAACATCGTATTCTTTATTTATATTACTTTTGCTTATTTCAGTTTCAATTTTTTTTTCTGAAGTATTATCCTTATCAATTATATGTTCTTTTTTAGCTATATCTTCTTCTGAACTTAAGTCTGCCTCTTTAGCAGAACTATGAGCATGGCTGCTTTCTTGTTCCTTTATAATTTCAGTCGAATTTATTGACTGACTTTCACTTATTTTTGGATCTAAAATAGGCTCTAATAATTTAGTACGCGCCTTGTTTATTGCCTTAAGTGTTGAATTGTAGACATCTTGTTCTTCTGTTAGTAATTTGTCAAGGTCATGTTCTGTTGTTGTGTTTGAAAAGGCATGAGATGTTGCTCTAGTAGTTATTTTTCTGATTCTTCTGATAAAGATATTTTCAATATCTGCAATTGCACTCTGTAGCTCATCCTCTAGCATTTTAGCTTCAACTGATCTCGGATTATTTACATCCTTGATTTCATCTTCTAAGTTTCTCACATAAGCAGCTGCATTGGTGTAGAAGTCAGACGGAAGAGGTTGTAATGCTGCATTTCTTTCTTCTCGAAACTTTTGTTTTAGATCGTCACGATTCATGTTCAGCAACTCCTCTACACATTAAATATATAGCAGCAAATTCAGGTATTTCTTGGATACCCACATCAAGGTCAAATTTCATGCCATTTAATTCAAATTTTTGTTCCTTCTGTATATTTATTAAAGTTGGTGTTTCATTGAAAACAATTGCATCAACTAGAGGATTGAAATCTTGCAGCTGCGAGTAAGTTAAAGGTATTACTTTCAGACCAGAACCTCCATGTAATGACCCAGGAAGTCTAATTAAGCGCTTAATATCAGCAGTCACGGGCTCATCTATGTTAAGTCTTATCTTTTCAATACCTTGTTCAGCTATACTCAATATTAAGTTTTTATCTATATTAAACAAGCTATTGAAATTACCTTCTTTTATTTTATTAAGCTCTTTTTTATCTTTACACAGGTCTATTATCATTGATGCTTTTCTTTCCCCTATTCCCTTATGACGTGTTAGAACTTTAAGTGCGTTGCTGCTATCAAGACTATCTTGTAAGTATGAGATAATATAGGCGTTTAATCGTTTTCTCCACCCACTATTTATATTTAGATCCAAATCGTCTCCATCTTTTTGCAGTTCAGGTACAAATCTTTTATGTTGAAACAAATGACTTAAGTTTAAACCCTTTGCACTAAGATAGTCAATAACTTCCCTTCTTTGATTACTATCAAGGTCTTTAATATTATTCTCTGTGATGTGGATATGATAACCACGCCCGCCTGAAAATATTATTTGAATATCATCTTCAGAAAAACCAAAGTCTTTGATAAGGAAATCATATAACCTTAAAGTTTCTACCTTTACATTATCTAACATCTCAGAATAATTATTTGGTGCATTTGGAAGATGGTCTGCATCTAGGTCGAAGATTAAGTCTGAACCGCTCCATTCCTTATCTGACATGTTAGCAGCTGAAGGATATTTATAATAAGCTACTGAGTAATAACAATGAGCTGGAATCATACTAGTAAGATATTCATGAAGTTCTCCTTCACTCCCAAATGATTTATGTCTTCTCATGAAAGCGTTGAAAGCCTCATCTAAAAGTATGAATCCCCATTCTCTATCTTTGAAATCGTGTGGTAAATACAACGGAAAGTTGTTGTAATAGCTTTTAAATTTCTTTTTGATATAGCTTCTTGTTCTACTATCCATGCCTTATCGATTCCTGTTAAATGAGAATATGGTTTACTAAGTTATCAATGTTGTACTGTTTTTTTAAGTCTTTATATATTTGTATTTACCAGGATATTCTGTTAGGTTTATTGGAATTGATGGACAAACCTAATATAGTCTACTGTCCGATTATATAGACTATGAAAAATGAAATGTCTAGTGTTGATGTCTCTGCTATAGTATTTGAGTGGAACCATGGACCTAAAAGCTTGTTAGAAGCTAAGGTTGGGAAAATATATCAGCCAACACCAGATTCAATACGAATTAGCATTTTCATTCCAGAAGTTGGCCGCGATAATCTGATGCTAGAGGCCGGAAAAAGAGCACATATCAGTAAGTATTTACCATCAAATCCAAAAGTAGCTCAATCATTTCCCATGTTGCTGCGAAAACATCTAATGGGTGGAAAAATTGTAGGTATCAATCAACATGACTTTGATAGGATTATTGAACTGAATATAGTACGTGGTGGAGTAAAAACGGTTTTGGTTATTGAACTATTCGCTAAGGGAAATATTGTTCTACTTGATGAAAAGCGAAAAATAATACTCCCAATGAAACCTGTTACTTTTAAAGGAAGAAAGATACGTAGTGGTGAAATCTACGAGTATCCCCAATCTAAAGCAAACCCTTTAAATGTAACAATATCGACATTGAAAGAACTGTTCATTACATCAAACAGTGATGTTGTACGTACAGTTGCTACAAAAATGAATTTAGGGGGTATTTTAGCAGAAGAGGTATGTTTAATAGCTAACATCGACAAATCTCGTGTAGCAACAGAAATTTCAGAAGAAGAAGTAGAACAAGTACACAGCTCATTGATGTCTGTATTATCTCCGTTAAATGAAGGATTACTTAAACCTAATATAGTTTTAAAGAATGAAGATAATGACGTAAAACCTATTGATGTAAATCCTTTTGAACTTTTATATTTTAAGGACTTTGAGAAGAAATATTTTGAGTCTTTTAATCTTGCATTGGACGAATTCTTTGGCAAATCAGCGTTGACAGTTATTAATGGTAGTACTGATACTGTAAAAAAAGAAAAGCTGGGACTGTTTGAACGAAGGTTAAAACAACAGCAGGATGCAATTAAGAAGTTTGAAGAACAAGCAGATAAATATATTCAAGCGGCTGAGAAAATCTATTCTAACTACCAAACCATTGAAGAAATTATGAACGTTCTATATTCAGCAAGAGAGAATGGATACTCTTGGGATGAGATAAAAAGAACCATCAAAGAGTCGAAGAATAAAATTAAAGCTGCTAACAGGATAACTAATATTAATCCTAGTAAAGGAATCATAACTCTTGATTTAGATGGTACTAATATAGAACTTGATATTAATCGTTCTATTCCTCAAAATGCTGAAAAGTATTACAAACATGCTAAAAAAGTAACTCGAAAAAAGGATGGAGCACTTAAAGCTATAGAAGATACTAAAAAAGCAATGAAGAAAAAAGAAAAAAAGGTACCTACCAAAAAAAGAATAAAGCGCAAAGAGGCTTGGTATGAACGCTTTAGATGGTTTATATCTTCAGATGGTTTTTTAATAATAGGCGGTAGAGATGCTGATACTAACGAAGAAATAGTGAAGAAATATATGGAAAAAAGGGACTTCTTTTTACATACACAGGCACCTGGTGCTCCAGTAGTCATTATAAAAACGGAGGGGAGTGATGTCCCTGAAAAGACAATTTATGAAGCTGCAGAGTTTGTTGTATCGTATTCCAATCTGTGGAAGTTAGGTTATTTTGAAGGTGATTGTTACTTGGTTAAGCCTGAACAGGTTTCAAAGACACCAGAATCAGGTGAATACGTGAAAAAAGGTTCATTTATCATTAGGGGTACTAGGAGTTATTATAAAAATGTCCCAATTAATGCTGCAATAGGTATCGATAAAAAGGTACCACGGGTTATAGGAGGTCCAATCACAGCAATAAATAACCATGGTACAAATATAGTCAAATTAAGTCCTGGAAAGTTTAACCAAAACGATATAGCAAAAAAAATCTATAGATTATGGATAGACTCTGGTTCAGATACATCTTTTATGAGGGGAATTGCATCTCCAGACAAGATTGCGAAGATGTTACCTCCAGGTGGATCAGAGATTGTTGGCTAGAAAGGTAATGGAGAATTTAAATGAGAATAGTAAAACATTCCTTAAAGGGCAATATTGGAGAAGTTTCACTTGTAACCGAATCTTTAGATGATCTCTGGCACTTGAAGTACATTATAGAAAATGGCGATATTGTTTATTCTGTTACTAAAAGGAAAGCAGATGTTTCAACAGATAAAATTCGACCTGAGAAATCTGAAAAAAAAACAGTTAGACTTGGAGTCAATGTAGAAAAAGTTGAATTCCATAAGTTTGCTAATAGATTACGTGTACATGGTGTTATCGAATCAGGGATGGACATTGGATCATACCACACACTCAATATCGAGCAAGATACTCAACTATCTATAGTCAAAAACTGGAAATCAGATCAATTAGAACGAATTAAGGAAGCTGAAAAAGCCTCTAAAAGACCAAAAGTAATCATTGTTTGTTTAGAGGAAGGTGATGCAGACATAGGTCTAGTGCGACACTATGGGATAGAAACATACTCTCATATCACGCAATCTTCTGGAAAAGGTGAAGGGACTTTGAGGGAAGTGTTTTTTGATGAAATATTGGGTCAACTTTTAACATTACATACGGGTTCAGAATCAGTTGTTATTGCAGGACCAGGATTTACTAAAGAAGATTTTGTAAATCATTTAAACAAAAAAGAACCAAGCCTATCAGAACTGATTCTAGTTGAGGACACCTCATCAATAGGTATGTCGGGATTTCAAGAAGTATTGAAAAGAGGTGCAGTTGATAGAATCATGGAAGAATCGCGTATTGCTCGAGAATCAAAATTGATGGATGAATTATTAAAAGAAATATCTACAAATGGAAAAGCAGAATATGGGTATGAACAAGTTTTACAAGCTCATAATTATGGATCCATTGAAACGCTCCTAATTGCAGATGAAATGCTAAGGACTAAAAGAGAAAAAGAGGATATAGATGAATTTTTAATTTCAGTAGAAAACAATCAAGGACGTATTGTTGTATTTAGCACCGATTTTGAACCAGGTCAGAAACTAATGTCTCTCGGTGGTATTGCTGCGCTTCTTCGCTTTAAAGTTCAATAAAATATTAACTATTAGCAATAGTAATCTTAGAAGCTGACATTACTAGTTATATATTTATAAGTCATCTAGTTAGGAAATTAAAAGCTCACTCACTGCTGTAAATTTTAAACTAGATACTAATTTATTGCTTAAAGTTAGTTTAATTTAATTTAATTTAATTTAATTTAATTACACGTTCAGAAGTTTCAATAGAGAATTTCATGATACCATCCATATAGACTCTAACTACTCCACCAGATTCAGAAATAGTTACGGCTAGCGCAACAGTATCCCTTGTGATCGTAGCTGCGGACACATGTCTTCCACCTAAACCTTTGTCAATTGAGACATCTCTAGCATCAATATCTAAATATCGACCAGCAGCATGTATATATCCGTCATCAGATATTATAAAAACTCCATCTATTTGAGCAAATTCTTTGATTGATTCCCAATTTTCTGTATTTAATACACTTCTTTCATTATCTGAATGCCCATAATATGGATTGATAATTATTTGGTGCGACCTTTTTAGAACTTCTTCTACATCTCCTACAACAAAAGCTGTTCCTACTTTCTTCCCTTCTCTACCAGCATCTGCTATTTCGAGTGCAATAGTCAATATAGCCTTTAGGACATCAGAAGAGATTCTATCCTCGCACTCTTCCATCACTTTGACAATAGGATTTTCTTCAATCTTATGAACTATTATAGAGGTTGAATCAAATGATTCTATTAAACCTAGAACCACGCCTTGGCTTACCCTATCTAAAAAATATTCGATGGCAGCAATCTTTTCCAAGTGTTCAACATTACCTGTAGTTTCCTGGAAAATTTGAGAACTGATATTATCAGTGTCCTGAGTTCTTTCCATGCTGGCTGAAATCATATATTTAATAAAATTTTTAGGTCGTTTTGAGATAACATATATAGGGATATCACATTGGATATTATAATCGTCTATTGGTAAATCCCCAAACACAATTATTGCACAAGCATCTATTTTATGTGCCAAGTCTAATGCATTTTCTATAATTATGTTTGTATTCCTCATTGTAGACCTCGTACAATATTAGCTACATATAATATATAAAATGTATTAGACAGACTCGGTATAAATCTTATCTTCCATTCTAAGTAACCTTAATATTATTAGGGGGATGAACCCCTTGTATTTTTTGATACACAAACACAAAACCAAAAGATAGGGATGAATCTTTTTTCAGTAAATAATTAAACTTTATTGATACAGGTATGACTTTATCAGGAAGATTTTATCTTTCATTGTGTAGCAGTAAGTATTCTAAAAGGAACGTACTCATCACCAGTTAATGATCTTAGTTCTAATAAAAAAGTGTTAGATGAGATTTATAGAATCGTTATTAAAATCATTGAATTAATGTATAATGTACAAGATAAAATTGGAGTGAAAAAGTAAACAATCCAAAAAATCATGAATAGAATTCCATTAATATGTTGTAAAAGATATTGAAACAATCTCTGAAATTATTTTATTATCATGGTCAAAGAATATACATAACTGCGCTGATTCAAGTGGACTTACAGGTGGAAACTGTAGTTACTATTATTAACTAAGAACTAGAATGAAAAGCGTAAATATCTGAAAATCATCATCTCAACTGATATTTATAAATTTATTTATACTGATTTGAAAGTTTTAGGTAATTTAGATTATTATTTTTTATAAAAAATATGATTTCTATCATCTTATAAGTGGCTGATGAGTTTAATAGGTAAATTTACCATCTAAAGAACCTTTTTTGAAAAATCATAAAGCTTTGAAAAGAGAATATGGTAAACAAATCAATTAAAGGAAGTAAAATGCAAAATTGAGTACTAATATCGAAAGATATAATTCTTTTAAAATTATTGTTTTCATAAAGATTTTTACAGAACCTTTAACCAGATATTGCAACAATATTAAGTATAGATTTATTCATATTTTATGAGATGAAAATTAAATCAAAAGGTGGTCATGATGCCTAGAATATTCATTGCTGTAGATATTCCACAATTACATCAAGAAAGAATATTTGAAATTCAGAATAAATTTTCGACTTTCAAATTAAAGCAGGTAAAGCAATCTCATTTACATATAACCATGAAATTTTTAGGGGAAGTTAAAGAATCTACAGTGCAAGATGTATTGGAATCATTGAGTGGTTTAAATATGGCTGGTTTTGATGCTAGCATTGGGCAATTAGGTATATTCCCTAAAAAATCATCCCCTAAAGTATTATGGGTTGGAGCTGATGGTAGCTTTACTGAACTACATGATGCTATTGAGAATAGTTTAAATAAAATAGCTTTTCCAAAAGATGCCAAAGAGTTTATTCCTCATATAACAATTTCCAGAATAAAGCACCTTAGCAAGACAGAAAAAAAAGATTTTTTATCTATTTATGAGAAGATGAAAAATATACATATTGGAAATATGAGGGTTAATACAGTAAAATTAAAAAAAAGTGTTTTAACCCCTTCAGGTCCAATTTATGAGACTATTCATGAATTTGAGCTACAGTGAGATATTATAATTCATACTTCTCAAAACCACTAGATCTTATCTTATCTTTTTCTTTTGTAATTATTAGACATTCTGCATAATCTATACTTTCTATCATTTGTAACCCTTCATCAGGATCCATAACAAAAAGGGCAGTAGCAAGGGAGTCCGCACTTATTGCCTTATCAGCAATTACAGTAGTACTTATTAGGTGGTCTACTGGATAGCCCGTTCTTGGATCTGCTATATGAGAGACTCGCGCTTCTTCACTAAAATATCTTTCATAATTGCCACTTGTGGCTACTGACATATTCTGTAATTTCATACGAGTAAGAAAATCCTGATCTCTGTCCGGGTTTTGAAGACCTATCACCCATTTTTCATTCTTTATAGAGTTCATTCCTATGTATTTTCCATCTCCACCAGCAGTTACAAATGCATTTTCGATACCTTCTTCTTTCAATACAAGTATAGCTTGATCGACTGCATATCCTTTTGCAATTCCTCCAAGATCAATACTCATATTTTTTTGCATCCTAATATGGCTGTTATCTATTTCTATCGAAGAGAAATCAACGAGTTGTAAAGTCTCATCAATTTGAGATTGATTTGGTGGTTCATTAGGTCCATCCGGTGAAAATGCACTTTCCCAAAGGTCTAAAATAGGTTTTACTGTGATGTCAAATGCACCATCGCTAATTTCCGAATAATGCTTTGATCTATCAACAACGTATAAAACATCGGGATCTGCATTTTCAAGGTTGCTTTTAGCATTCAATTGCGCAATATAACTATCTTGGTTAAAGTGGCTCATTTTGTTTTCAATCTCAATCATTCTGTCAAAAGCTTTATTGATTGAACTTTGAGCAACTTCCTCATTTTCATGAATTACATAAATTGTTACAGGGGTATTCATGACGTTGCGAGTTGCTTTAAAATCTTTTTCAACTTCTTTGTTTGTAGTATCTGCACTAAATACAAAACCTGCAACTATTAGAACTATGCCTACAATTAAGATTGTTATCCCCAAAGTAACGAGAATATTTCTTAGCTTCATATATTTCTGCTATGGAGACATATTGTTTAAAATTAACCATATGACTAAGTAAGAGACTAAGCTATCTATGCTAAATAATGGTTGAACTTTAGATGATACTAATAACTTCGAAACCTATAAGTAACGTTAAATTTATTGATGTTACAAATTTAAGAGAAATTTAGGTATTTATTATGGCCGATAAAGAAGTTAAAAAAGAATTTACTAAAAAGGCAGGTAAAGACAAATATCTAATGGTTGCAATTAATCAAATTATTGAAGACTATGGTTGGGTAATAGTCGAAAATCATTTTGCTGAAAATTATTTTAATTTTATTTACAGAAAACAAAACTCATTTTTAGAAAAAATTGAAATAAAAGCATATTATGTTGGAAATCATCTTGATATGAGTTTTATTGGATATACTGGCAAGAAGTCTTTAATGTCTAAGATATTTGATTTTAATGTAATTGAAACAACTAAAAGGTTCGATTTGAATAAATACGTTTCAGATGAAATGGAAGTTCTTAATAAAGAAAGGTTAAGGAATATTATCAGTGTTGTAATTAAAGAACTGGAAAAAGCATCTGAAAAAAAAAGTAGCAAATCATCCAATAATGTAAGTGACTGACTGAGTGATTATTATGAGTAAACTGGATATTATATTAGTGGCAATTATTGTTTTTGTTTTTGCTATTGCGGGTGTGAACGCGTATTTAGGATATTCAGGATATGATTCGCATGCACAGCATTATATGACCGAGGGTAAGTGGTCCGATCAAACATGTGCAGGGTGTCATTATAATGTCCATACTGAGACTGAAATGTCTTATCACGTTCAAACCGATGTTACTAGCTGGTCACCTTTAACAAATACTAATTTTGAAGTTGATGGTGAACAGAGATGGATTGAGAATGTAGGAATAAATCATCCTGGTGGTGGACCATTAGCTGATTTTGGTGTAGATATTGATTGTTTGATTTGCCATGATCAAACAGGTCAATACGATTTCAATAAACGCTCTGATGCTTTAATTAGTGGGGACTATGAGATAGCTAATGAAAAGGCATTCAAAGAGGCGAGATCAAATCTGGAACAATCTCCGTTTTATATCGCTAGTTACGTAGCTGATGTCTTAACTCCATTACCAGTGATAATTGCGGTTCATGATCCAATTTATGGTGGACCCTCAAATCAAAACTGTGCACAAACATGTCACCTTCAAGAAGCAAAAACTACTGCCGTAACATGGGCGGAGGATGCACATTCGAGCTATGACGTTCATGGAGATATGAACTGCTTAGATTGCCACATAACAGATAATCACGAGATTGGTAGCAGTAGGCAAGATACAACTCCTCCCGGGCATGAAGAGCTATCAAACCAGATGCCTACATGTACAGCAAGTGGATGTCATGAAGGAATATCACATGGTCCAATGGCTGACGCTCACCTTGAGTTCATGACTTGTACATCTTGCCACGTACCTAAGCTTGCAGGAGCTGATAGAATGGATAATTCATATCCTCTAGAAAGTTTTTCGTGGAAGGACGGTGAACGTAAAGAGACGATTCGTGAATCTGACACCACACCTATGATTGGCTGGTATAAACCCACAGAAGGTGATGATCGACTACCAATGCCTTATAGTAAGGAAGATGAAGATGTAAGGATGGCTCCATTTAATGTTATTACTGGAACATGGTGGGATAAGGGCATTGATGATGATATTGTTCAAAACCCAAATACTAGTACTTCAGTAGGCAATCCAATTCCAATATCTCATGTTGAACAGGCTGATATTGATGGTGATGGAACCGTGACTGAAGAGGAAATTAGGTCTGTTGATATATCTGGAGATGGTGAACCAGACTATCCAAATGCAATACTTAGGACAGTAGAATTATACTATCCGATATACCACAACATTGCGGGCTCAAAAGCTGGCTTGGATGATCCACTATCTTGTGATGGGTGTCATGGGGTATCCGGTTCTGAGTTTTTACAAGAAGCTCATTTCCCGGTAAATGATGAAAAACCAGATGACTGCATAAGCTGTCATGTTGAAAGACCAGCAATGGACTGGGCATTCCTTGGATACCAGGAAGATCCTGCAGAAACTGATCCACCAACTAACTGGTCAGATGAAGATGTTTCAATGACACTACCTAGGCAGCCACCTGGGCAAGTTGAAAGAGAACCCGTATTAAGGAGTGTTTTGTTTGAGCAAAATAGAGGTAATGGATAAAACGGTTGAAAAAGTAATTATCCCCTTAAAACAACATGAAGGAGCTATTTGCACTCCTCTTGTTGCTAAAGGTGATAAAGTACTTGTAGGTCAAAAAATAGGAGATTGTAATGAGTCTCCTTTTTGTGCGAGTGTTCATTCTAGTGTAGCAGGAGAAGTTATTTCTATAGAAGAAGTCCCGCATCCAAATGGCAAAAGGGTTGAAAGTATAATTGTTCAACCGGATGAAGAACAAAGATCTGTAGATTTTGTTAAACAAGATGACTTAAATCCGAGTGAACTGATTGAAGCAATAAAGAATGCGGGGATAGTTGAAAATTATGGGGTACCAACTCATATGGTACTTGCTCCCTTAAATAAAAATATAGATACTGTGATAATCAATGCAACTTCTTCTGAATGGATACAAGGTGATTACTCGGATCCAGGTGATTATGCATCAAGCATAATAAGCTCATTAAAGATTTTGATGAAAGCTGCTAATGTTTCAAAGGGTGCTATTGTATTACGTAATGATGATGCTGAATCAATAAATGCATTTGAGAGAACTACTTATAATGGTGAACACGTGCATGTAGCTCCTTTAGTAGGAAATAGAAAAATTGACTACTACTTTGATGACATGAATACAGATATTGTAGTGGTTTCACAGAAACCAATGTATGGGAAAAGTTTGTTTAATCTCTTTACTGAACGTGTGACTGGTAGGAAAGTATCTAAAACCTGTGACCCTTCTGATGTTGGAGTTGCTATATGTGGCTTGAAATCTGCAAAGGCTGTACATGATGCAATTAATGATGGAAAGCCCTTTTATGAAACGGTTATTAAAGTTTCAGGAGCTGTCAATACACCTCAAAGAATTTTAGTGAAAATTGGAACACCAATAAAGGATGTTATAGAGGCATGTGAGGGTTATGTTGGTGCGCCAGGAAAACTGATAGTCAATGGACCATTAACTGGAACTGCACAATTTACAGATGAAGTACCGGTAACTAAGGACATGATAAGCATATATGTTCAGAATGAAGAAGATATGGAAACTTTAGAAGCTATTGAATGTATACATTGTGGAAGGTGTGTTGATAATTGTCCAGTGGATTTAGTACCAGCAAGGATTGCAACTTTAGTTGATAGGGGACGATATGATGAATGTATGGAACTTTTTGTCATGAATTGTATCGAATGTGGTAAATGTTCTGCAGTATGTCCATCAAAAAGACATATTCTTCAACTTATAAAATATGCAAAGGTATCCCTTAGTAGGGTTTATCCAGATGCTGTAAAAGAATCTGATAGTATGCATTCAAGCTGCATGATGAATGGAGGACAATAACATATGCGCTTTACTATTTCAGCACCACCCCACAAAAAGACGGGACTTACAGTTAAAAACATAATGTGGAGCAAGGTTTTTGCACTTATACCGGTTAGTATAATATCAATATATTTCTTTGGACTTCCAGCGATTTGGATATTATTTGCAAGTGTTTTAGCTGCTGTTCTTGCAGAATATTCTATCCAAAAGACTTTTGATCAAAAAATAACGATTCGCGATGGAAATGCGGTGCTTATTGGTTTGATGCTTGCTTTGATAATACCACCGGAAGCTCCATTTTGGATTCCTATTGTAGGAGCAGCATTTGCAGTAATTATTGGCAAGCATGCTTTTGGAGGTCTTGGATCATATTTGTTCCATCCAGTTTTAGCAGCATGGATTTTCTTGATGATTGCTTGGAGCGAACATATGACTCCTGCTTCGTTTCCTTATGCGGATCAGATAACTGATATTTTCTTAGAAAATGCTGCAGGCTTTCTTGTTGAAGTTTCTCCTATTGCACTTATTGGTGGTGTATATCTTATTCTAAGAAGATATTTAGATTGGAGAATACCCCTTACATTTACATTTACAATTGTTTTACTGGCACTGATTTTTGGTGAGAATCTAGAATATTTGGTCACAGGGGTATTAATATTTGGGATCTTGTTTATTGCAACAGACCCATCAACTTCTCCTGTTACAAAACAAGGTAGGATATATTATGGAATACTCTGTGGTCTTTTAACCTTTATTTATGGATACTTTTCAGTTAATTATGGGTACGCTGCACTATATGGAATATTCCTTGCAAACTGTGTAACTGCGTTTCTTGAACGGATTACATTCCCAAAAGAATATGGAACCCCTTCAATCTTTGAAAAGTCCTATATTACACTTAAAGAAAAGATTAGTAATAGGGGGATCAAGTGATGCCAAAAGAAACAACTAAAGAAGGACTTATAATAGTGGGCAAACTTGTTTTACTTGCAGCTGTTGCTGCTGCAGTCCTAGCAATAATTTACGTTCCCACTCAAACTCAAATTGAACTGAATCGTGAAGAAGCTCGTATTGCAGCACTTGAAGATGTTGTACCAGAAGCTACTGATTTTGAGCCAGTTGAGGAAGATGTCAATGATGAGACTAAAGTATTGTATTATAGGGCTCTTGATGCAGATGGAAATCTTATAGGGTATGCATTCTTTGGTGAACAACGCGGATATGAAGGTATTGTGGAGGTAGCAGCTGGGATTGATCCTGACCTTAACAACTTGATTAAGGTAAAAATAATCTCTCACAGTGAGACTCCTGGGTTAGGTGATAGGATTGAAGATGACTCCTTCCTACAACAGTTTGAAGAATTAGATGTAGATGACCTAGCACTTACTAGAGACACAGGAAAAGTAGACTCAATTACAGGTGCAACTGTTTCTTCAAGAGCGGTTGTTGATGCAATAAATTCTAAACTTAATGAAATGAAAGAAACAATCTAATCTAAACAGGTGATGAATTATGGCTAATAAGACTTATTGGAGTGAATTTCTTCGCGGGGTTACTAAAGATAACCCTGTCTTTGCTCTACTACTTGGATTATGTCCAGCTTTAGCTGTAACTACTTCTATGGAAAATGGAATAGGTATGGCAGCAGCTAGTATGTTTGTATTAATGTGCGCAAATTTGATTATATCATCACTCAAAAATCATATTCCACCTACAATCAGAGTTCCAATTTTCATACTTGTAATTGCTACATTTGTATCAATAATTGGTATGGTCATGGAAGCATATAGTCCTGCATTGCATAGTGCACTTGGAGTATTTGTCCCACTGATTGTTGTTAACTGTATGATAATTGGACGTGCAGAAGCATACGCAAGTAAAAATCCTGTATCATTTTCTGCAGTTGATGCTTTAGGTATAGGTACTGGGTTTTTGCTAGTCTTGGCTACAATAGGTAGTATAAGAGAACTTTTTGGAACGGGCGAGATAGTATTGTTTGGATTTCAGCTAATTCAAATTCCAATTGATTCATCAAGTTTTATGATAATGCCACCAGGTGCATTTTTTACAATTGCTATACTAATGGCTTTAGTGAATTATAGAAGGGATAAAATGTTGGAAAGGGGTGGATGAACATGCCGGATAATTCTTTGATAAATATATTTTTGGATGGAGTTTTCATTGAAAACTTTATTTTAATTCAATTCTTAGGTTTATGTCCATTTTTGGGGGTAACTAAGGAGACTAGAAGTGCTTTAGGAATGTCAGCAGCGGTTATTTTTGTAATGACTATGGCCTCAGCTGTAACTTTTGTTGTTGCTTCATACCTTTTAGGCCCTATGAACTTAGATTTTCTTGAGCTAATTGCTTTTATTGTAGTAATTGCATCTTTAGTTCAGCTAGTTGAATATATTATACGAAAGCATTTACCTCCTTTATACAAGTCTCTTGGTATTTACTTACCTTTAATTGCTAGTAACTGTGCGGTGCTAGGTCTTGTCCTATTGAATAGGATGGAAGATTTCAGTTTTGTTGAAGGAATTGTATTTGGTATAGCTGCAGGTATTGGTTTTGGTATTGTTATGGTATTAATGTCTGCAGTTAGAGAAAGAACTGGACTAGTTCGCATACCTTCTTCAATAAAAGGTGTTCCATATGCTTTCTTTGCTGCAACAATGCTTTCAATGGCTTTTGTGAACTATTTTGAGGTGATTCCAATATGAACACAACCACTATCCTTATACAGGCAATAGCTGCACTTGGTGGGCTTGCTATGGTGATAGGGATTGTATTAGTGATGGCTTCAAAGGTGTTCAAGGTTGAGACCAATCCTCTTGTAGATGAGGTTCTTGATGTACTACCAGGAGCTAATTGTGGAGCATGTGGCTATGCTGGGTGTGGTGAATTCGCAGAACAGGTAGTTGAAGATAATGCGCCTATTACTGGTTGTCCATTAGGTGGTTTTGAAGTAGAAGAAAAGATTGGAGGTATTCTTGGAAAAGAAGTTGGTGGTGAAGAAGAACCTGAATATCCAATAGTTCATTGCAAAGGTGGGACTAACTGTACTGATAGATTTAATTATATAGGAGTTGAAGATTGTAAAGCTGTAATGCTATTATCTGAAGGTGAAAAAGAGTGCAATTATGGATGTATGGGTAGAGGTACATGTGTAAGAGCTTGTCCATTTGGAGCAATTATTATAGATGAGAATAAACTTCCAAAGATCAATAATAACCTATGTACAAGTTGTGGCTTATGTGTAGCTTCATGTCCCAATGATTTGATAACCCTGAGTGCAATATCTGAGAAAGTACATGTTCTTTGTAACTCACACGACAAAGGAAAGTTTGTTAAATCAGTATGTAGCACAGGTTGTATTGGATGTAAGCTTTGCGCTAAAGTATGTCCAGAAGATGCTATCAAGGTAACAAAGTTCCTTGCGGAAATTGATCCGGAAAAATGTACAGCTTGTGGTGATTGTATTGAGAAATGTCCACAGAACACAATAGAATTTCGTGATTGAAGGAGAATTCTATGAGATATAAAACAGTTATAGGTCTTAATGAAAACATAGTTGGTGCAATAACATATGTTGGCTTTTGGATTACAGGCGTGATATTTTTGCTTATTGAAAGAAACAACAAATTTGTTCGTTTTCATGCGATGCAGTCACTTCTGCTATTCCTTCCACTAACATTATTAATGTTTATAGTTGCATGGGCGCCTTATATTGGTTGGCTAGCAGCAGAGGGGATTAGTTTCTTATCCATGTTCTTACTTCTATTAATGGCTTTTATGTCTTATAGAGGAGATAAGTTTAAGCTACCAATAGTAGGTAAGTATGCTTACAAATATATATATGGTGAAAAATAACAGTGGTTATTTTTCTAAATTTATTTTAACTTAAAAGTTGATTTAGAGGCTTATTTTTATTACATCAAGAAGTGTTTGATATTGTAAACTATTTTTATGAATTGAACTATTTTGGAGGGGTATTATTAAAGAAGAAATTTGGATTGAAAAGTATCGACCTATAAAACTAGATGATGTAGTAGGTCAATCTGAAGCAATTGAAAGGCTAAAGTCATATGTTAAGACAAGAAGTATACCCCATTTATTGTTTTCTGGTCCACCGGGGGTTGGAAAAACAGCTACTGCAGTTGCAATTGCACACGAACTATTTGGCGACTACTGGAATGAAAATTTTACTGAGCTTAATGCTTCAGATGAAAGAGGCATTGATATCGTTAGAACTAAAATAAAGAGCTTTGCGAAAACATCTCCTATAGGAGGAGCAACTTTCAAGATAATTTTTTTAGATGAGGCCGATGCATTAACTTCAGATGCACAGTCTGCCTTAAGAAGAACTATGGAAAAATTCACCTCGAATTGTAGATTTATTTTATCATGTAACTATTCATCAAAGATTATTGAACCAATTCAGTCTAGGTGTGCTGTATATAGATTTACACCACTGGGAGAGGAACCCATAGAAGAAAGGGTCAAGTATATTGCAAATATTGAACATATAGAGATAACAAAAGAAGCTATAAATGCGATAGTTTATGTATCTCAAGGAGATATGCGAAAGGCATTAAATGCACTTCAAGCAGCCTCTATGTTTGAAAAGACAGTTGAGAAAGATATGGTATACAAAATAACTGCTACCGCACACCCCGATGACATAAAGGAATTATTAACGACTGCATTGGAAGGTAATTTCTCAAATTCACGTGAAAAAGCAAATATACTAATGACAGAACATGGCTTATCAGGGGAAGATTTGGTTGGACAAATTTACCGTTCATTGTTTGAAATTCAATTACCTGATAAAAAACTAGTTGAATTAATTGATATAATTGGCGAAATTGATTTTAGAATTACTGAAGGTGCTAATGAAAGACTTCAAATAGAAGCTCTTCTTGCGCACATGTCAATAATTAATAAGTGAGCATGAACCCTATAAATGAGATATTGTTTGAATGGTTGATTAATATACCACCATGGTTATCCGTTATTTTTCTAAGTACTATACCTTTTGGGGAACTAAGGGTATCCATACCTTTTGGCCTTACGGTATATGGAATGGATCCTATTTCGGTTTATTTTTTAGCAATTATAGGCAATTTAATTCCAGTTTTTATTTTGCTCCCTTATTTAGAACCCGTATCAATTTATCTTAGAAATAGGCTTAGAATATTTGATTTATTTTTCACTTGGTTGTTCGATAGAACACGGGTTAAACACACCGAAAAGTTTGAAAGATATGGAACTCTAGCGTTAATTTTATTTGTATCAGTACCTCTCCCAGTAACAGGAGCATGGACTGCATGTGCTGCAGCATTTGTATTTGGCATTCGTCCTGTCCATGCTTTAACTGCAATAACTTTTGGACTTTTGATTGGAGGTTTGATAGTAACGATATTAACTTTAATGAGTATAGATTTTTTTAATTTTATTGCTATCAACACAATTTGAACACTACATAAAATCAAAGTTTAATCAATTTAAAGAAATAAGTTTAAATGCGAAATATTCATATCAGTTAAAAGTCTATAAACACTAACTTATATCACAATTCAAGATGAAACATTTTAATGAGGATAAAAAATGGCTAAGAAAAACAAGAGAGTAGAACAGGCTGAAGAAATCTGCATAGGATGTGGGATATGTGTTTCCATATGTCCAGTTAATAATAAAGTAGAAAAGAAAAATGATGACTTCAATCCAGATACCGCTAAGCTTGCTATCAAAGTATATTCAGGAAAAGCATTTGTAGATCAAGATACATGTATAAAATGTGGTTCATGTGTCAAGATATGTCCAGTAGATTCTCTTTCTTTAATTGAAATTCCAACAGAGAACTAAATATCAATACGGGTTGATTTCATTAAATTATTATTAATTCACATAAGAAGTATTTTATCAACATATAGTGAAATAATTATTGAAATCAAATAAAACCAATAAATTGTGAACCAATTAAAAATAGTAAGAAATGTTGATTATAACATTTCTATTGCTAATTTTATATCTTCTGCTTTAACAGTTTTTCTTCCTGCATGATGGGCTAACTTTATTGCTTCCTTTGCAATTTCGAGCCCATGTTCTTCTAAAATATCAGTCAGTTCTATAGCAGCTGATTCACTGACTCTTTCGGCACCAGCATGTCTTATAAGTCTTTCAACCGGTGCAAATGGAATTATTGTCGTGTATTTCACCTCCATTGGATTATTATTAATATATCAGCTTGATTAATGGATATTAATATATATGTAGGCTATATATAATTTTTCATTGTTTTTAGGGGATTAAAATGTTTTCAGTTATTATTAGGCGTTAAAATAAATCAAAATTTAGAAATTATTAAGTATAAATTCGTTATCATATAAATCATGGAATTATAAGGCCATTAATTCTGTCTAAATCATGTATTAATTTATAAAATTTAAAGTAATAGTCAAAAGGGTTGACATGGAAAAAGTAAAGTCTGGTGAATTAAAGAAACATATTGAAGAAATAAAAGAAAAAATAGAACTAAATGACTGCGATATTAAAAGAGAACTTGAAGATCTAATAAAATATCGTGTACCTCTTGAGGAGGCAAAGAAAACAGTACTTAGAAAAAATAGCTTCGCTGGTTCTAGAACAAAAAATATAGATGAGATAGAACCAAACATGAAGGGAATTAACATTGTAGGTAGAATTATTAAAACACAAAAAAAAGAGATTAAGGTAAATAACAAACCATTAATAATAGATGTAGGAGTTCTTGGAGATGAAACAGGCTTCTGTCAATTTACTTGTTGGTACAAAACGTCATTAGTTGAAGATGATTATGTACATTTCAAGAATGTTTTTACAAATAAATGGGATAATAGGATTAATGTAAATGTTGGAAAAAAGTCATTTATTAGAAAAAAAAGTAATAACCAATTTCCAACTAAGCAAAAATTGATGAATGTTAAAAAGAAGTCGATAGCTGAAATAATTCCGGATGATTTTTTTGCTACATCAAAAGGAATAATTTTACAACTATTTCATCGAAAATTTATTGATGAAAATGGAACAGAGTCAACCTATGCAGAAGGATTCATTGGTGATAACACAGCTAAATTACCTTTTAAATCTAAGATATTTAATTTTGATATTGGGGATTTGGTTTATTTTAGTAGTGCATTTATTGAACTGGATGATGACCTCCCATATTTGATTTTTGATAAGAATACTAAAATATCTAAAATAGACCAAGAAAAAGATGAAAAACTCAAAAAATTGAGATATGATATGGTAAATAAAACCCATGAAATAGCTCAATTAAGTGATTTGGTACATAGAATTTATTTTTATGACGTTTTAATTGAAGGGACTATTTTATACATAAAACCAGAATCAGGTTTCATCAGAAAGTGCTTTGAATGTAATAAACAACTGGAAGCGAATAAATGTAATATACACGGCGTTGTTGAAAATTATACAGATATATATGTAAAAGCCGTATTAGATGATGGTACAGGGGCAATCAATATAGTACTTGATCTTAAACATTTGGAAATCATTTCAGACAAAGTAGTTACGGATTTAAAGGTTGAATTAAATAATGATTGTTCAAAAGATGAAATTATAAGAATCCTAACCTCAAATTTAGTTGGTATTAACTTATTAGTAAATGGCAACTTTGTTAATAATAGTTATGAAAAATTTCTAATTGTAGAAGGTGTATCTGTTCCACAAGATCAAACAGATTATAAGCTTAATTATCTGTATTCAAGACTATCAAAATTGGAGGGACATTTAAGTGACAGATAGAGAGGTTGCACATAGATTATTTTCAAAGGAATTTAATGAATCTGTTTTTGATATCAACAACTTCTACTTGAAAGATGAATCTCAGAGGGCTGCACAAAACTATATGCTTAGTCCTTTAGGCAGAAAGATTAATAGGGTTTATGTGGTTGGAACAGTTACAGAAGTTGATATTTTTGGGACGGAAAATAATCTAATAAAAGCAAGGCTAGTGGATTCTTCTGGTGCTTTTATTATTTATTCAAATATTTTTGAACCACAAGTAACAAAGATTTTATTAGACACAGAAGTACCTTTTTTTGCAGCAGTTGTAGGGAAGATTAATGCTTACAGTCCAGACAACGACAAAATTCTAGTTTCAATTCTTCCAGAAGTGATAAATGAGGTTGATACTAAGGTTAGAGATAATTGGATAATGAGTACAGTTGAGTTTAGTTTAAATAGGCTCAATATCCTAAGTGATATTGTATCAAGCAATATATCGGATTTAAATGATGAAGGTAAAATACCTGAAAATACTTTCAATGAAAATGAATTGAAATATATTAATTTGGCAATTGAAAAATATAATATCAGTTCAAAATACATAAAAGAGTTTACTAAAGTTGTAAAAAAAGCCATTGAATCCATTGAGATAACAACTACATTAAAGAACTCTGCTGAGAACGTGATTGAATCTCTTATGATAGAATTGGATGAAGGTAAAGGTGTTGTTTATTCAGATCTTATGGAAAAAGCTAAATCTTTAGGCTTAAGCGAAACTGCTATTGATGATGCTGCAACAGCTTTATTGTCAAAGGGTAGATGCTATGAACCCAAAATAGGTATTTTGAGACCTATATGATATAATTACAACAATTAAAAAATGTAAAGAAGGGATGCTTATATTCAATAAACTAAAAGATAAAGTTAGATATTATATAATTCCTCTAGCAAGAATAGTTCCCTTTTCACCTAATACTATTACTTTCATTGGGTTAATAATTAGTTTGCTAGCTGCTCTGATGTTTGGATTAGGTGAATTGATCTTAGCCGGGTTGCTTATTGTATTAAGTGGTTTTTTTGATGTTCTAGACGGAGCTGCTGCACGCATAAATAAGAAAATGACAAATTTTGGTGCATTTTTAGACTCTATATGTGATAGGTATGCCGATGCTATAGTATTTGTAGGTATAATATATGGAACACTTTCGGGAAATATCTTAGGTGGAGAACCTTTTTTAGGAATACAACTTTGGTTTTGGTGTCTATTAGCACTGATTGGATCTTATATTGTTAGTTATAGCAGATCTCGTGCAGAGGCATCAGGTGCTATAGATATGAATATAGGGATAGCAGAAAGGTCTGAAAGAATGATAATTTTGGCAATTGGTGCTATCACTGGCCTTATAACGATTGCGGTTATTTTGATTGTACTGATAACCCATATAACCATATTACAACGAATAGTACATGCTAAAAAATATCTTGATTGACTTTTATTTTAATTAATATATTAAGTTGTTATGAAAAAGCATATATTGATATAATCTATTTTAACTAAATACTGAGTTGATGCAATGGAATATTATGCAGAAGTCACAGTTCAATTAAAAGACGGAATGCTTGACCCGGAAGGTAGTACAATAAAGCGTGCATTGGAGCATTTAGGGTATAGTCCAAAAGATGTAAAGTCTGCTAAGAAGTTTATTATCACAATTGAATCCGAGTCTATAGATAAAGCAAAAGATACTGTAGATGAAATGTGTCGTAGATTAATTGCAAATCCTGTGATTCATGATTATAGTATCATTATGAGGGAAGCTTGATGAAAATAGCTATTATACAATTCGGAGGAAGTAATTGTGATATGGACGTGTTACATATCTTTAAAGACATTCTGAATGTAAATGCAGAATTAGTATGGTATAAAAACAAGGATCTTTCTGGATATGATGGCGTAGTTCTTCCAGGTGGATTCTCTTATGGTGATTACTTAAGGTCAGGAGCAATTGCATCAAGAACACCCATTATGGATTCTGTCAAAAAAATCGCAAATGAAGGCAAGCCTGTACTTGGAATATGCAATGGATTCCAAATATTAACTGAAGCTTCATTGCTAGATGGGGCACTAATGACAAATTCTTACCCCAAGTTTATTTGCGATTGGACCTATCTCAAAGTTGAAAATAATAATACTATTTTTACGTCTAGATTTAATGAAGGAGAAGTTATTAAAATACCAGTTGCTCATAAAGAAGGCAATTATTACAATACACCCGAACGATTAAATGAACTAAATAATAATCATCAGGTAGCATTTAGATATGTTAACCAAAAAGGTCATTTAACTAATGAGTCTAATCCGAATGGTTCGGTAGAAAATATTGCTGGTATAACAAACTCAAAAGGTAATGTTTTAGGATTAATGCCGCATCCAGAGAGAGCAGCTGAAAGTATATTAGGATCAAAGGATGGTCTAAAATTATTTCTTTCAATGGTAGATTACTTCTCAAATGAATAATGAATAGTGATAGGTTAGGAAACTTTTTCTTTACTAATTTATAGATGAAGGATATACTTTAAACGATTTCATAATTATTTGTATTTAACTATTAAGTTCTTACTGGTTTTCCATGAATTTCTTACATAATATGGAAATGAATCATGGTTCTTAATCCAGTCTTCAAGAAAAACTTTTGTTTTTGGGTCAGAAGGATAACCACTACCAAAATCGATATTTTCTTTTTTTTTAATATCATTTATCAAATTGTCACGGTGAACTTTTGCCAATATAGATGCAGCTGAGACTATAGGAAAAAGTTCGTCAGCTTTGTGCTTTGAAACGATCTCAAGATGCCTGTCAGTACTTTCTTTATACTTTCTGGCTAAAGTTTCACCAAACCTATCTGAATTAACATCAATTGAGTCTACGTAGGCTTTAGTTGGCTTTAATTTATTAAGTACTTTGAGGAAAGCTTTGACCATTATTTCGTTCATTGTCATAACTTGTCTTAGCTCATCGATTTGTTTAGGACTTACTTCTAAAATATACCAATCATCTATGTGTTTTTTAATTTGGTGTGCGAACTGTACTCTCTTTTTTTGACTAATAACTTTAGAATCACGTACTTGTAAATTTTTTATCGAATTTATTTTATTTTCGTTAACTGCAATTCCTGCTACACACATAGGACCTATTACTGGACCTTTACCAGCCTCATCAATTCCAACTATTTTTTGTTCCATATTATATCACAAACCTTAGATAATTCATATAAGTATAGCAAATAAGAAAAACCCAATACTCATCAATACTATCGAATGCTTTAGTCCAGAGGTAACATTTCCTTCTCCCATTGCCCCAGCTAATAATCCTGAGCTGAACCCTTGTATAATAGCTGCATGCTTAAATAGCTGAGTATAAGAATCAAGATCAAATGTGCTAAGGAAGCCTACTTGATGACCAGTAGATGAAAGACGTTCTCCAGCAGCAGCCATCTCCTCTAAGAAAGTAGAGGATACAACGTATATAACTCCGACAAAAACGAAATACGCTATATAAATAATAACTATGTATATCATCATATTCATAGTACGTTCACTTTTCAAATTTTGGTATGCAGTAGCATCCCTAGCAGCTACCCTTAAAACCTCTCCAATATCACCACTTGACTCTAAAGCTTTTGTAATAAGGGTGAAAGAACGAGCTATTAGACGTGTTTTAGTCCTGTTAGCAAATCTTATAAGTGAATCTGTAATATTAACTCCCCAGTTAATATCTCTCCATATTTTGCTTATTTCACCATCCATACTTTTTGGATTCGATGTTAATATCATTTGAATTGAATCCTTTAAAGTCATTCCAGTTTCATTTGCACTAGCAAGTTTTTTCAAAAAATCAGGTAAATTTTTCTCAAAACGCTTTGTTTTCATGAACTTAATTTCATGAAAGAATGAAAGTGGCACTATTGTTATATATGCAGCTAGAAGAACTTTATCGTCGATGAAAGAAACAATGTCAGAGGTAGTATGAAGATTATCAAAGTTTGTTAATAATGGGACAATAGCCACTATAAAAGCTATTGGGATTGTGATTACCAGGGATGAGTGTGGGTTTTCTACTAGCGGTATCATAGGATTTTTGAATAATGATTTTATTTTGAGAAGTTTTTTTGATTTTCTAAGTTGTTCAAATTGATAGACATTTTTTTCCTTCTCAGTTAATGGGTCATTATATGAACCATCATTCATTGCTAAATTTTCAAAATGTGTATCATATTTTTCAATATCGGTTTCAAGTAATTCTACCTTTCCACCATCTTCTGGAGTTATTATACTAATCATAACTATAAAAAGAATTGAACCAATTGGTAAGATTGCATATATAAGGGCATAAAGCATTACATCCGAGCCAGAACCCATTACAGCCATCATAACTCCAACAATAATTATAAATAAAGGGCCAGCAACGAATGCAGTTACATAAGACTCTGCTAAAAGTCCAAGCGTCTCTAAGAATCCCTTTTGATCATTTGATGCTTGTTCTAGGTATTGTTCTGACTTGTCTTGGAAATATTCAGAAATATTTCCGCCAGCGTCAATTACTGCTAATAAGTTGTACATTAGGTCCTGGAAACGCTCAGATGGTGTTAATTCGATAGAATTGATTATTGCTGTTCTTAAATCATTACCAAAGTAATCAATATCTCTAATTATAACATCTACTTCTTTAGATACTTCACCATATGTGTTTACAGATTGTGCAAGTTCTCTCAATACTTCTATGATGTTCATTCCACCCTTACTTTGGGCATACATAAAAGTAACAGCATATGGTATTTGACTATCAATTTTATTTTTTCTTTCACTTGCAATGAATGATGGGTATATAAGAAAGGTTGAAAAGACCAAGATAAAGAAAATTAAAGTAAACGCTGTAACAATTAATAGGGAAATGACTAAATCTCTATAATTTAGTATCCATGCGATTGATTGGCTAAGACTAAGATCTGTTAATGTAGCCGGAAGTCCGACTAAGTAAACTAATGTATATGCAAGGAAAAGACCGGATATAGCACCTATAAAAGCACTAAATATTGAAAAGAATACGGCATTAGATACATACATTTCATAAGAGATTGGAACTCGAGCTTGTCTCAGTTTTATTTGGATTGATTCAAAAAAAGCTTGATGTTCTTTAAATCTGGAGCTAAGCAGCAAAAAAGGTAATCTTTTAAGTAGTTTAAATATAGCAATAGCTTTAATTTTGTAGTTACTAAGATGCGACTCCACAACATTAAAACGGCTACCAAGGTCACTTTTACTAATGTCGTTAGACTTTGAACCCTCATCAAGTCTATGGGTATTGTTATTCAAATCTGTTTTATCTTTATAAATTGGTTCTTTTTCACTCATAGTGTCCACATAATGAATCTTCAAATAATTTCTAACTTTTCAAGTATCTTATTAGGTGAAGACTGATAAGCACTGATAATAGCAGCAATATCTCTAAAGTCAGTAATATTGTTACTGACCATATAATGTAATATTTTTTCACGCACATCGAGTTCTTTTTTGGCCCTTTGAGCAGTCCATCCTCTGCTCCTGATGATATTGTGAATAGCTTTTGATTCGCCCGTTTGGACAAAAGTGTCTGTACTTGAGTCCCATACAAAAATATCATTGGTTCTAATATTGCGGGTATTTGGATCAATATCTATTATTTCTACAATTTTAAGATTTCTTCTAACCCTTTCACCTTTAGAATAAGTTTGTGCTTGTATCGACATTATGTCTAAAGCTTGAATCATATTTCTAGGAACACTAATTGGAGGATTTTCAAGTCTATAAATTGCCGAAGCTACTGAATCGGCATGCATTGTAGAAAATGTTGTATGACCTGTAGCCATTGCCTGAAATAAAGTTAATGCTTCCTTTCCCCTAACTTCTCCCACTATTATGTATTCGGGACGTTGCCTTAATGCTGCTTTAAGTAATTCATACATGTCAACAGCACCTTTTTCATCGGCAGTGAATGAATCTCTTGTTACGGCTGGTATCCAGTTCATATGTGACAATTTTAATTCACGAGTATCTTCCAATGTAACAACTTTTGATATTTCTGGAATAAATAAAGAAATTGCATTAAGTGAAGAAGTTTTACCTGAAGCTGTACCTCCTGCATATATCAAGCTTTTATTATTTTCAATGCACAACCATAGGTAAGCCATTGCACTTGTAGAAAAGGTACCCCAATTAATTAGATCAATAGGTGTTACTGGAATCTCACTGAATTTACGAATCGTAAAAGTTCCACCTCTAGTGGTTATTGATGAGCCAAGTGTCATTTGTATTCTTGATCCATCAGGTATTGTTGCGTCTATTATTGGCTGTGCAAGAGATATATGCTTTCCGCTTTTTTGTGCAAGTTGAATTATGTATGGATCCAGCTCATTTTCATTAAAAACAATATTTGTTTTTATATTGTGATATTTTCTGTGATAAAGAAATATAGGTACATTTTTTCCGTTTGCAGATATATCCTCAACAGAGTTGTCGTACATCAGTGGATCAATTTTCCCATATCTAACAAAGTCTCTTTTAATGTAGTAAGAAATCTTTTCTAGCATTTTTGGAGTTATTTCTATAGAATAATCTTTAATAATATCTCTAATCTTCGAATCAACCATTGATTCTTTATCAACTAAGGTATCTAATACTTCAAAAAGTAGTATATCACGTAACCTTTTTTTAATCTCAGTGAGAAATACTTGTTCAAACTCAGATAGCTTTGGTTCCACGACACAATAAAAGTATTTGTTAGTACTTGGGTTGTATTGGATTGTAACAAAAGAATATGGTTCAATTAACCAGTACCTTTCAACTTCATCAATCCCATCAGTATAATCAAAGCTAACTAGAGGGCCGTGTATGTCTATATTGTATTGCTCAATTTCTTTTTCTTCATGAAGAAATAGGTTTTTTAATTTTGATAAAATACTAAGTTTCTGGCCATTAGTAAAATGAATCGAATCTAAATTGTTATTGTCAATTGAAGATTTATTGCCACGTGTAGAGGTATAATCTGTAATTTGTTCATCTTCAGACTCAACTCCAATAGATTTATTCCCAAGTTGCTGGTAAATATTGCTATAAGGAATTTTATTTTCAATAGTAAATGAAATGTTGCACTTAGTAATATCTTCAGGTAACTTTATATCTTCTTTTTTTTGAAGAATATTTTCTTTTTTTATAGTTGTTAAATGTTTTAATGTTCTAGTATTTTGCTGCGCTTTTTGTTTTGAAGTTTCACTAGGTGTAAGTATACCAAACTCTCTTTCAAACTCTTCATCAACAATAGTATTTCTAGCCGATTTAGTAGAGACATCATATATTTCTTTTTTTTCAGTAGAGCTTGAATGTAATTTATTAATTTCCTTTGAAGGCCTATTAGTATTATTTTTATTTTCATTAAGTTCAGATGGCACATCTTTTTTACTAGGTTCATTTTCCATAGAACTCACCGTTTTTAATAGATATGTTAGCTTACTGGCTATTTGTTGGAAATCTATACCACTTGGTTTATTTCTACTTATTAATCAACCTATTGATTTATGTCTTGTTATTGTGCCATAAATAGTTTAGTTATGTTATGAAAAGTGTTAAATCAAAAGTTAGATATTTAAAGACTTGAGCTCATACTAATTTCACTAATCTCAAAAGTATAAAGAGGACATTAGAAATGCCAGTAATAACTTTACCTTATACTGACCTAGAAGATTTAACATCATCCGAAAGTTCTGAAATAATTTCAAGGATACCAATGATTGGAGCAGATGTGGAAAGAATAGAAAATGATTATATAGATATTGAATTTTTCCCTGATAGACCCGATCTATATAGTGTCGAAGGAGTTTCTCGTGCGATGAGAGGTTTCTTAGGAATTGAAAAGGGGTTTTGTCAGTATAATGTAAAAGAATCCAACTTTAAACTATTAGTAGATAAAGGCCTCTTAAAAATCCGTCCAAATATTGTATGTGCTGTTGTAAAAGGAATTAATTTTGATTCAAATTCTATTAAAACAATTATGGATCTCCAAGAAGATCTTCATTGGGGACTTGGTAGGAACCGTAAGAAAGTTTCTATTGGTGTTCATGATCTTAATCATGTACAATCTCCTTTTAGGTATTTACCTATGGACAAATCATTTAAATTCATACCACTAGATTTCTCTAATGAACTGTCACTAGAACAAATCCTAGTCAAACACCCAAAAGGTAAGGCATTTGCACACATTTTAGATAAATTTGATAAATATCCTATAATACTTGATAAACAAGACAAAGTACTTTCTTTTCCACCTATCATTAATGGTAACCTGACAAGAGTTACAGAAGATACCACTGACCTTTTTATCGATGTGACGGGCTTGGATGATACTGTAAATATTGCGTTGAACATTGTGGTAACAGCTTTAGCTGAACGTGGTGGGACTATCGAATCAGTCTCTATAGAAGATTGGGATGGTAATGTTGAAGTAACCCCTAATCTGAAGCCGGTTACTTGGGAAATTAAGAAAAAAGACATTGAAGATTTACTAGGTATTCCACTAAGAGATAGAGATATAGTTGAAAACTTAGAAAAGATGAGATATGGTGTTAGAAAAATAGATCCAGAAACATTTGAAGTTGATATTCCAGCATATAGGGCTGATATCTTACACAGCTATGATATAATAGAAGATATTGCTATTTGTTATGGTTTTGATCAAATTATACCTCAGTTCCCCGAAAGTTCAACTGTAGGGAGTGGCCACAGTTCCTCCATAAAAGAAGATAAATTCAGGGAGTTAATGATAGGCCTTGGCTATTTCCAAGTAATGCCTTTCACACTAACAAATGAAAAAGTCCACTTTGAGATGATGTGCAGGGAAAAAACACCAGGTGTAACTTATTTGTTACATCCAATCAGCGAAGAACAGACGATGCTTCGCACTAACCTTTTGCCAAATTTGTTAGAAATACTATCACTAAATCAACATCGTGAGATGCCACAAAGAATATTCGAAGTTGGTGAAATAGTAGAAAATGAAATAAATAAACATCATTTGGCAGCAGTTTCGATTCATCCGTTTGCAAACTTTACTGAAATTCAAGAACTTATTGATGTAATTATGAGGGAACAAGGGTTAGAATATAATTTAGTTGAGTCTAATGACTCCGCATTCTTAGAAGGTAGAAGAGCAAATATAGTTGTTGGAGAAAAAGTAGTTGGTGTAATGGGTGAGTTTTATCCAAAAGTTATTACAAGTTTTGGACTTGGGCAACCTGTAGTAGGTTTTGAGATGCAAATTTAAATATCAACGGGCCCGCCGCGATTCGAACACGAGTCAATGGGTTTCTTCACAATTATATTTTAAATATAATGTACCGAAGCCCATTAGGATATCCACTACCCTACGAGCCCTTACTTCAGCAATACATTGCAACTGCTGATATTAATAATTTCTGTTTCTGCGCATACACTAAAATTAGATTTTTTGTTAAAAGGGTTTGAATAGCTTCAATAGATGTAACATAAAGCTATTTTACCCGTTTGACATTAAAAAAATATTTGGAAAATTGAGGGAGTAATAAATTAACTTGAAACCCCTGATTAAAAACCATGTACAATATATGGCCCAAATATCATAAAAAGGATGGAGGCCAAGATGAATAGTGAAAGAAATCCAGTGGTTGCAGATGCGATCCTGTTTGCTTTAGCCTCATTTCCAGTTAATTTAGCTACAAAACTGTGAGCATATGCTCTGAATACATGTCCACCATCAAGAGGTACTGCTGGCAGGCAATTAAATAGGCCTACATAAAAATTAAGCCAACCGATCCACAATAATGTGTTTGCAATCCAGAATACTCCCATACCGAGTGGCTCGGCCCATCCTAGAGGTTCATAGGCTTGTGCCAAAGTACTTCCAAAACCTGGAAAACCCTCTCCTGCAAAACCAACAATTGGGAACCCAAGAATTATTAGCCATCCACCTATTTGCGTTAGCATTGAGGGCATATCTTTTAGCATTTCTAGATAAGTATCAGCTGCAAAGTAACCAACTGAAATATCTCCTACAGTGAATCCAAGTGATGTGGGTATTTCTCCAATAGGTCCACTAACTATTCCTAGGTAACCCTGCTCTTCATTATCTAAATGTGCATCAAGTTCAACTTCGATATTCTTATAGTTATCTGAATCATATTCAGGTGCAATTTTTAACGTTATTACTTGATTAGGATGAGTCTCTGCCATGAAAATCCTAAAATCCTCAAGCGATTTTATAGGATTTCCATCAATCTCCTTGATAATCATTCCCTCTTCAAGTCCAGATTCGCTGGCAGGTGTATTTTGCATAACCTCCATTATACGAATACCTAAAGCTTCAGATTCAGGAGGTTTTTCTAACAGCAGTTCATACTGATTAATCTCAGTACCTGATTTCGCATGAATAGTAACATATGTATCTTTTTCTAAAGTGCTTAAATAGTGTAATACATCTTGGGCACTTTTTACAGATGTGTCGTCCAATTTAGTTATTATCATCTCATCTCTAATTTGTTTATCATAGGCATCAGAGTTTGGATCAACATCCACTATCATCGCGTTACTTGCTGGACCTATAGCACCTAATACAGGTCCAAAGAACAGAGATAAAGCAATTAATGCAACAACAAAGTTAGCCATAACTCCTGCAGAAAGTATCCTAGCCCTTTGATTTCTCCCTGCAATTTTGGGTTCATCGGAAACATTCTTATTCTTATAGTAATCTTCTTTTAAATCTTCATTAGTATCTTTTTTAACTCCAAAAAGCTGTTCTTCATCAGGTTCTGCGAAGCCTCCAATGGGAACAAGAGCTACAAGTAAGCCCATAGATTTGACTTTAATATCTTCGACTCTTGAAAGTATTGCATGTGCAAATTCGTGAACTATCAAGGTAACTATTAAAGCTATTAATCCCCAAACAATTGGGATAAATTCATTAACACCAGGTATCAAAAATATATTTCTTGGTTCATGGAGCTGACCAGGTTCTGGTACTTGCTCTGTACCTAATGATGTCAATAGTATAATGTCAGAGAGCAATATGATTGCAAACATTGAGGCCATACCTATGAACATCATTACTATTCCAATATTAGCAAAAAAACGCCAGAACTTTTTTGGAGCAGCTATTTTATCTATAAAGTTAAGACCTTTTTCGGTTCTAATCATAAGCAATGGTCCATGGGCACTTATGTTATACTTGTCCAAGATACCCCTTTTACTAAGATTTGACACTATTATCCAGTATAATAGAAAAATAGCAAGGAAGATTGTAGTACTACTCAAAAAATCACCAAATAGATGGAATGAAGCTTTATTTAATATTTATATAATATTAATCTTATTATTATAAATCGGTGGCATTATGTTTATAGAAGTATATATAACTGTGGGAGATATGGAAGAAGCTAAGAAAATATCAACTTCATTATTATCGAAAGAACTTATTGCTTGTGCTAACATTTTCCCTATAAGTTCAATGTATGTTTGGAAGGAAGAAGTCGTTGAAGATACTGAATATGTTATTTTGGCGAAAAGTACAGATGATAAATTTGAACATATCAATAAAGAAGTTAAGGATTTACATAGCTATGAATTACCATGTATAGTGTTTTGGCAGTTAGAAGGAGATCGTAACTATCTAAGCTGGGTTCAAAGTTCAATAAATACAGGCTGAAGCTTTTAACTGGAAAAAACCTACAAAGTATAATCCTTTAAATCATTTTTTGCTTTTCACCTAAAGACCAATCAGTATCTCCGAATGAAATACAGCTTTTTGATAGTTTCAACTAAATAAAGCGATTCAAAAAAGTTTTTGTTTCCTTATCTTGCAGGGTTACTATCAATGACTCCCTGTTGCTCCATTGACCTGCACCTCCACGTAACTGATTCAATGGAGGTGGCTGATTATTCACTTGTTTTTATACCTTTTCAGGCATTCTTCGTACATATCTATCATAAATACTTTAAAACTCTCCTCGTTCTTGTAAAGAATAATCCACATCAGTTGCAACACTTGCTCATAGGCAAAATAGAAAAAACGAATATTTACATCAGTAGACCTTGACTTGATACATGCTTCATCTTGAATCCTAAAACCAGTCTCAATGCGCCACCTTCTTTTATATGATGCAATAATGTGATCAAGATCAATTTCAGTCTGGTTTGTAGCAAATGCCCAGTCATATGCCTTATCACTTTTTTCATCAAATATCTGTTTTAGCAACGCAAGTGTAGTTTCACCTTTAAGAACAGTTTTATTGATGTTCAGCTTGAATTTGTATTGTATTC
>Ga0207421_10000956_pt1 | contig 37498 bp, 36 predicted proteins | sample SodLakKL_010_SED_4_FD_187542 | JGI IMG/M metagenome (GOLD analysis project Ga0207421, IMG submission 187542) | Alkaline sediment microbial communities from Lake Tanatar, Kulunda Steppe, Russia - 8KL_010_SED (SPAdes) (version 2) | ecosystem: Environmental > Aquatic > Non-marine Saline and...
CGTGAACCCGGCTGCATATACCCACTCGAGCATCGCTTTGCGAGATGCCCTGGCCGCGCTCGACGTCCCCATCATCGAGGTACACCTCTCCAACGTGCATGCCCGGGAATCCTTTCGTCGACTGTCGGTGACCGCGCCGGTTTGTTCCGGCGGGATCTGGGGGCTCGGCGCTCCCGGGTATACGCTCGCCCTCCGCGCGCTCATCGACCGTCTCCGCCAATGAACGTCCGAGACGTCGGCTGGCATACCGCCCCGGTCTCGCTTATCATTTGACGGGAGGGGTGGTGAACCCCCGTGCGGATCATCGGTGGAAGCCTGCGGGGTCGCCGAATAAGGGCGCCGCGGGGACGGCACACGCGTCCGACAACCGATCGGGTGCGGGAGGCGATATTTAACATCCTGGGTGATGTCCCCTGCGGCGTGCACGTCTTGGACCTGTACGCGGGTTCCGGGGCCCTGGGATTCGAAGCCCTTAGTCGTGGGGCGGACTGCGTAACCTTCGTCGAGCGTGCCCCGGACGCATGCCGCACGATCGCGGGCAACGCTGCTGGCCTGGGGGTGCAGGAACGGATACGCATCGAACAGGGCGACGTCCATACCTTCCTGGGGGAGTCGGCTGGATCGAGCCGGTTTTCGTTGGTTTTTGCCGATCCACCGTACGGTGGTGGATTTCCGCTTCGAACACTGGGACAATTGTGTGAATGGGACGGATTGGCCGACCCGGCGATCGTGGTTCTCGAGATTGCGCGTGCCGTGGCCGCGAACCTGGAGGAATCGGGGCTGCCCGACGAGAACTTGGCGTTGATGAGGAAGCGCAATTACTCGGAGACCACGGTGCTGGTCTTCCGTTGGCGATCGAGAAGGGAGAACGAGTGTGGAACGCAAGGCGATGTGCCCCGGGAGTTTTGACCCGGTAACCTACGGTCACGTCGATATCATCACCAGGACCGCGATGATCTTCGACGAGGTGGCGATCACTGTATTCGATAATCCCAACAAGGAGCATTTGTTCCCGCTGGCGACCAGGATGGCACTCGTCGAGTCCGCCGTCGGCCACCTTCCCAACGTATCCGTAGAAGAGGGTACCGGTCTCCTGGTGGAATGCGCGCGTCGCCGGGGCATCAACGTCATCATCAAGGGCCTTCGCGCCATCTCTGATTTCGAATACGAGTTCCAGATGGCCCAGACGAACCGGGCGCTCGGGAACACCGTCGAGACGCTATTTATGATGACGCGGCCCGAGCACGCCTACTTGAGTTCCAGCCTCGTCAAGGAACTCGCCCGCCACGGGGCCGACATTAGCGAGATGGTTCCTCCGGAAGTGTGCGACGCGCTAGCGCAGGGCGCTTCCGCCCAGGCGACACCGTGCACCTCTGCAACCCAACAAACTGGAGGCGATGAGGGATGACCCAGGATCTTTGGAGTATCATCGATGAACTGGAAGCAGCCGTTACCGACGGCATGCATCTACCGCTCAGTGATCGAGTCATGATCAGTGAGCAAGAGATCTTTTCCTTGCTGGACGAGTTACGGGCCATGCTTCCCGAAGAACTGTCGCAGGCCCGCAGCGTTGTCCTGGAGGAGGAGCGCATCCTGTCGGAGGCCCGGGCCAAGGCGGATCGCCTGGTGAAGGAGGCCGAGGAACACGCGGCACGGTTGACCTCGGAATCCGCCATCGCCACCCAGGCTGCCGAGGAGGGGCAGAGGAAAGTGGCCGAGGCCGAGGAGTCGGCGCGCAAGATCAAGGTAGAGGCCCATCGCTATGCCGACGACGTCCTCAAGCAACTCGGGAGCGTGTTGGGACGTGCCATGGAGCGCGTGTCGGATGGGCGTAAGGAGCTGCGGGCGTCGGCGGAGTTCGGCGGTGCACGTTCGGAGGCAAAGTCGGCGCGGGGGACCCGGACCTCGGTGCCTTCAGCGAAGCGCCAGGAATAGGCACCCCCCGGGGCTCGCGTGGATGTCGTGGTCCAATGATGGCATCCGCGGGTGATCGGGGGGAAACGGGGCCCCGGCCCCAGTCTTCTATCGGCCGGCCGGGGAACGGGCATCCCCGGTCATGGCGGTTCCCGGTTCGGAGGACGACATGCGCATAGGCAGATTCTTCATTCCTCGTCGCACCCTGGCTTTGACACTCACCGTGCTCGGTGTTCTCGTCGCCTTATGGTTCACTCCCACCAATTACGTGATGAGCGTTCCCGGCTCCGCTACCGATACGTCCGATATGATCATCACTGATGCCGTACCACCGGCACCGGAGACGGGGCGCGTGCTCCTGACAACGGTGTTCAGCCGCGAAGCGAACGCCCTCCTATATGTCGTCGGTGGCATCTATCCCCGGGCCAACCTGACCCCTACCACGGCCTATCTTCGCCCGGGCGAGGATTTTGATGACTACCTTCGGCGCACGCGCCAGATGATGCAGGAGAGCCAGGACCTCGCGAAGTACGTCGCTTTTGACCACCTCGGCTACGATGTCGCCTTCGATGGTGATGGTGTCCTGGTGGTGAGTATTCGGGCCGATTCGCTGGCCCGGGATATCCTCGCCCCCGGCGACGTGATCGTGGAGGCGGCGGGTGAACCGATGCGCATCGTCGACGACCTGCTAGATCTGGTGGGGAGGAAGCGACCCGGCGAAGATGTCACGCTGACCGTTCTGCGCGAAGAGGAGGGGGAACCGGTACGCTACCGTGAGAACGTGACGTTGATCGAGTCTCCCGATGCGCCGGGGGCCGCCATCATCGGAATCGGTGTTACTACCGAGAGGCCGCGGTTTGTCTTCCCCTTCGAGGTGAGCATCGATGCGGGCAACATTGGGGGCCCCTCGGCGGGTCTGGCATTTACCCTGTCCCTGATCGATCGGCTTACCCCCGACCAATCCCTATTGGACGGGAGAAATATCGCCTGCACCGGTACGGTGAATGTGCGCGGCGAGGTGGGATCGGTCGGGGGCGTGCGGCTGAAGGCATATGCGGCTGAGCGCGCCGGTGCCGATGCGTTCCTGGTCCCGAAGGCGAATATCGACGATGCCCGCAAGGCCTCGGTGGATATCGAGATCGTGCCCGTTGCCGACCTTGAAGACGCGCTGGCGTTTCTTCGAGCGGCTTCGTAAGGAATTTCCTTGAATCTGTCGGCGATGGACGGTAAAATGTACTGGTGATTGTCGAGGGGTGAGCCACCATGGGTATGGATATTCTTGTCCACAGGCCCGATGTGACCGACGGTGGTCGCGTCGATGGCCAGATCGCCGTTGATGTGGTGGCCTTCGATTGGAGCGGTTGCCCCGTCCGACTGGAAGAGGGGTCCGAGCTGACCTTCGACCTGTACAGGGACGGTGACACGTGGATCCTCCGGGTTCACGGATCCGTCGAGGCCGAGACATGTTGCCATCGATGCCTCGCCACCGCCTGCATTGCATTGTCGGTTGACTTCCAAGCCCTGGTCCTTCCGGCGGGTGAACGCGCCCCCGGGGAGCAAGGGGAGGACATTCTCGAGCGGAGCCAGGACGGCAAAACCGTCGATGTCGCCCCGAGGGTGCGAGAAGACCTGATTTTGGCCCTGCCCACCAAGGTGCTGTGTAGTTCCGATTGTCGCGGTCTGTGTGCCCGGTGCGGAACGGATCTCAATCGCGAGACATGCGATTGTCCGACCGAGGAGGTCGATCCCCGCCTGGCCGAGCTGCAGAAACTGAAGGCGGAGCTGACAGGAAGCGAAAAAGGCGCTGGGGCCGACGGAGGAAGGTGAATAGTGTGGCTGTACCAAAGAAGAAGCATTCCAAGTCGCGCAGAGATCGTCGTCGTTCCCAGTGGAAGGCGAAAGCCCCGAACCTCGGCGAGTGCTCCAACTGCCAGGAACTCAAGCTGTCTCATCGGGTGTGCGGAAACTGCGGCCACTATGATGGGCGCCCGGCCAAGGCGGTCAAGTAGACGCATCACTTTGCGAAAGAACCCGGCCCCCGATTGATCCCGGGGGCCGTTTATCGTGTATTCGCCCCGCGCAAGGAGGCAAACGTTGGGCAAGTGGCATGCGTTATCGATGACATGTGAACGATACGTGGAGCGCTTTCGGCGCCGTCTTCTCTCACGCCTCACGGAGCACGGGCAGGGGAGGGAGGACTTCCGCCTGACCGAAATCCCGGTGGAGGACGCGACCCGCTTTGCGCTGTCCTATGCACCCGATATGCGGGAGAAGGCCGCGGCCATCCTGGCCCAGGCCGCGGCAGATACCGTCATCGAGGATTGGGAGCCGGGCCTGGTGCGCAGCATCCTCGCGAACCGGTTTCCGATGCTCGTGGGATTGCGGGATGGGGACGCCTTGCCACGACTTGCGGCACTTTTGCGGGAGGGTTCTGCGGACGGTGCTGCAACGCGTGCGCGCCGCGCCAACGTATACCGGGAGTTCCTCGATTTCTTTGCCACGTCGGATGTGAACGTGCTGGAGGGCATGCTGGTTTTTCGTCTCCGCGGCTACCGTGCACTCGTGTACCGGGCGCTCGATGAAGCGGCAATGCCCTGGGTCGACGGTGCATACGCCCCGGATGACCCGGACACGGTTGAGATGGATCTCGTCATCCGCCGCGATGGCCTGATGTTCCTTGGGGACGAAGCCGGAACCGTCCTGTTTCGCGGGGGTATCGATGACCAGCGACTGGCGGACCTCATGCTTCGGTATCTTTGGGCGCATCCCGTTTCTGTACTCACCATCCACGATCCGGGTGACTGGTGGGAGCAGTGGCACGGCGCCGTGCAACTTCCCGCTTATATCTCCGATCTCGACGTGTGCTTTGGGTGTCCGCTATGCCTGGGCGTGCGCTCCTCTCGCTGAAGGGTAGACCCTCTGATATAATTTCTTGGAAAAGAGGCGGGAGGTGGACGATGACGGCGCAGCGTGCGCGCGATTTTTTGCGGGACCGCTGGTTTGGCGTACAGCGGTTTCTCCGGTCACAGCGATGCGATCCCGCGGTCATTTTGGCCCTCTATCTCGTCGTCCTGTTTCCGTTTATCGATTACTCGCTTCGCCTCATCCCCGGTGTGCGGATCGTGGCCCCCCTTTGGGACCAGGCGCTGCTCGTGTTCTTGGTGCTCGCGACGCTCGCTCGCCGACGCACATCCGAGAGCACGTTCCTCCCGGCACTCGTTCCCCTGCTGGTGGTCAGCGCGGCTTCCTTCGTGGTGGACCTGAATGAACCCTGGGCCGCGCTGGAGGGCTTGCGCGCCACGCTGCAGTTCATCCCGATGTTCTTCGTAGCCCGCCACCTCGTCACCGATCAGGCTCTCCGCCTCCGGTTGATACGCACCATGGCCGGGGCTGCCGGCCTGGTCGCGGCACTCGGGTTGATCCAGCCCCTCATGGGCGTTGAGACGCCGGCGGGATGGGTCGATATGACCGAAACCATCGGCATCCGGATCTTCTCCATCGTGCAAAGCCCCAACGTGCTGGGCGGGCACATGGCCATGGCGACCGCGCTCATCCTCGGGCTGGCCTGGGCGCAGGAGCGGTGGCCCCTTCGCTTGTCCTGGTTGGCGGCGGCAGGGGTGACAGGCCTCACACTGCTCCTGACCTTTTCCCGGGGAGCATGGCTCGCGTTCGCCGGGGCAATCGGTATTCTCACCCTCATCATCGATCGTAGGGTATTCGTGGTCCTGCTCATCGTGGTGTTGCTCGTCGCCATGGGACTTCCCCAGGTCCGCACGCGCATCATGGCCCTCTTCAGTGAGGAGTATCTAGAAAAGAGCGCGCTCGACGGTCGCCTGGGCCGCTGGTTACGGGCCTACGACCAGTTGCGCGCCCGCCCGATCTTCGGCATGGGGCCCGGTCGTTATGGCGGTGCCGTGGCTGCCCGACACTTCGGCATTTCCTACGTAGACAATTATTACGTAAAGACCGTGGCCGAGATGGGGATCCCCGGCCTGGCCGCCCTCCTGTACTGGATGTGGTTCTTGGGCCGGGCGGCATACGCACGCTGGAAGGCGGCCCGGGGCACGCGCTTTTGGAAGATCGCCGCGGGCTTGCTCGGCGGCCTCCTGGCCATTGCCCTGCATAATGGGGTAGAAAACATTTTCGAAGTCCCCTACATGAACGCGTACTTCTGGTTTGCCCTGGGGCTCATGCTGATCGTGCCGACCGGGAGGGAAGGGCAGTGATGGGCGAAATGGGGAGGATACTCTATCGATTCGCCGCCGCCTTCTCGCTTTCTGTGGCCGCGATACTCGTATACGGGCTCCTGATCGTGCCCGGCACCCTGGACTATTCGCATCTCGCGTTTATCGCCCTCCTCGCGGGCGGCGGACTCGCCGCCTACCTGCTCCCTCGAGACCTATTGTATGCACACGGGATGTTTATCCTCGCAACCCTTCTCCTGCGCGTGGGTCTCGATGCGCTCGTGGTCACCGCCGGCATCGATCGACTGCTCAGGAGCCTCGTCGTGGTGATCGTGGTGGTCGCATTGGCACGGGGATTCGCGGGTATTCGCTGGGAACGATTGGTGGGGATGCTGTTGGCGGCGCTCCTGCTCCTCGCCCTCGCTCCAGGCCATGACATCCGGGCGTGGAGCTATTTCACCATCCCGCAGGTGAGCGATCGGCTCTATCGCGCTCCCGTCTTCGACTACTTCCCCTCGGATGTGTCCGAATACGCGGATGGCCCGGTCCGGTCCACCCTGGGCGAGCCCCCGGGTGCCGCGGACGCGCGCGCCGAAGACGCACCACCGCCACGTCCACGGGTGCTCCTCGACGAAGACGTCGTCACCCGCCGCTTCGTACCGCGCGATGGCCGTTTGGTCGAAGAGGCCCCGGCGCCCACGGATCGCCTCGCCCGCGAAGGATATTATCCGGCGTTTCCATTTTACGACCTGACGGTCGAAGGTCTGCACGCGCGCACCTCGATGACGGGCTTGGTCGAGGGCATGCTCGACTTCGGCCGGGCCCCGGTGCGCGGCCTGGAACTGGCCCGGGGCGCGGTGTTAGAGCGCCTGGCACAGCAGGATGGCGTGCTGGACACCCATGTGCTGGCGGACGGGAGCCGCGTCTCCCTGCTCTCGGGCGAACTCGTAGTCGAACAACCCGGTGGCGATGTGCAGCGCACTCCCAATGATGCGACTGCCATCCTGGGCACGATGCGTACGGTGGATGGGGAGGTGGTCGCGTTGCTTGGACGCACCCTCGCCCTGATGTCCCTGGACGAGGGGCACCCCAAGGTGACGCACCGTGCAGGCGAAGAACAGTTCCCCGGGGTGCATCTTGGGGAATACCTGCTGGCCGACGTCACCGGTGATGGCTATGACGAAATCCTGATGTCTTCGATCCACGTGCCCTCCCGCATCCTGCGTCCCGCGCCCGGGGGCGAGTGGGAAACACTGTGGGCGGCCCGGGCCGATGACCTCACCTTTCGCTTTGAAACGGTGATCGACGGGGAGGATGAGGGGGACCCGCCCACGCTCATCGTCCAGCGGCGAAGTCTCGTCCGCGAACACCCGCTCCGCTACCTTACCGGGTATCGGCTGGAGGGGGACACCCTGCAGTTGGACTGGCGCTCGCTGATCACCCTGGTTGACGTACACCCCATGGACGTCCGGGGTGACGGCCGGCCAGAACTCGTGGGCACGCGCTATGGTGAACATCGCTTCGTAGTATTGGCCCGGCACGGTTGGCCCGTTGTTTCGGGCCTTTGGGCCCTGATTGCGCTTGGTGCTGTCTACGTTCTGAAACGGCGCCACGACCGGGGAATGACCCTGATCGGGTCTCGTCCCGTACTGGCGATATCCCTGGCCCTTCTCCTTTTCGCCTCCCTCGGATGGGCGCGCGTCGCCCATGACGGCAGCTACCCCAGTGCTGCGCACGAGGCCGACCTGTCCTACCGTGACCGGGGAGCGCGCGAGGCCACCGATGGAGTGGACGCGGCCGACGCGATTCCCGAAGCGATCGCGGCATCGCGGGCCGAGGATCGTTTCTGGTACACCGGCTGGGTGGCGACTTATCACGGCAAGAGGCAGATCAACGCAATGTTCGACGGGATGATGCACCTGCCCGAGGGATATGTCGCCAACGTGCGCATCAACGCCAATCCGTTACGGTTGTTCCGTTGGGATGATCGGTTGTATTCCGAGGAACGGGGGATCTGGCGCCGGGAAGGGGATGCGGAGCATCCCCTCGAACCCCTCGGGGACTTCGCCTGGTTGGAAGCGCTCGCCCCGGGCCTCGAGGGTCCCTACGAGGGTGCGGTGTTGGGTGTACCCGCCCGCGTCTACTCGGGGACGATTCCCATGTCCGAATGGTTGCAGGCGGTGGGCGATGCCGCCGGGGCTGCGGACGAGGGTGCAAAATTCATGACACAGGGCCGCGTCGAAGTGGAGGTCCTGGTCGATGAGGGCAGTGGTCGCCTCGTCGAATACCGCCTCGGCTTCGAGGCCCCGATGCCGTCCGTCGGATGGTTCCGCCAGGAGACCTTCTTTCGGCTCTACCGTTTTGGCGATCCCTCGATCGAGGGGGTGCCGGTCGAAGAGATCGAAGAGCACATTCGTCGCAGCCCAAGGGATTGAGCGGAGGCGGTCCATCGCGCCGCGGCGGGTGGGTCAATCCTCCCCGCTGCAGAGCACGTTGAAAAGCTCTGCCAACTGCGCCGCCTGGTAGTCCCTACGAAACGGCTGCAGCCAGGGCGCATCTTTGGCGAAATCGATCTCCTCGTGGCCCCGCGCGAGGAAGGCGCGGAGCACTGCCCGCGCTCCCTCGGCATCGCCGGGATCACAAAGAAACGCCCGTCCGCTCATCTCGAGGATGTCCCGGGCTTCGCCGGGAGCCTGGCACCCCACGATCGGCTTCTCGAGGGCGAGGTATTCGAAGATCTTGCCCGGGATATAGGCGCCGGCAGCGGGATCATCATCGCCGATGAGCAGCAAACCATCCGCGCTCGCCATCAGTGCGAGCACGCGCCGGTGCGAGAGACTCCCCACGTCGTATACCACATCTTCCAAGTCCAAATCCGCCACCAGCCTGCGGTTGGCCGAGTGGCCCGGGTAGTCGAAGATGCCGGCGAATAACAGGCGCAGATCTCCCCGGCGCAGCTCGCCGGAATCGATGAGCGCACGTACGGCGTGCAGGAAGATGGCCGGACTGCGCCTGGGGTAAAGTGCGCCGGCGTATACGAGGGTCCTTTCGCCGTCACGCGAGATTGCAGACGGGGTGAGATCGCGGTAATCATCGGGATCGAAACCGTTGTAGATCAGCGCGGCGGGTAACCCCGGGTGCCGATCGGCCAGGTCCTCGCAAAAGGCCCGGGTGACCGCGGTCGCGCACGAGACACGTCCCATCATCCGCGCCTCCATGCGCCGCTCGCGCCGTCTCCGGCCCGCGGGTAGATGCCGCCAGTGCATATTGTTGATCCACGGGTCGCGGAAATCCGCGACCCAGGGGAGTCCCGTCGATCGTTGGAGCCGTTCCGCGACCAGGTGGTTGGAGACGGGGCCGGAGGTCGAAAAGAGGACGTCGGGTCGGTGCGATTCGATCAAGTCACGGGCCGCCCCGGTGGCGGCGCGTACCCAGGGCCGCTGTTCATCGGGTGACATCACGTGATCACGGGCGGCAGCCAGGATGCTCCGGGCGCGGGCCTTTACGCGCGATCCCCGGCGAGGGGTATCGCCCGGGTCGGGACTCGTGGATTGCCGTGCGCGGGCGGAGAGGGCACGGATGAACCGTGGTGGTGGAACCCGGTCAATGACGACCTCGGAGGGCAACTCGTCGAGCAGGACCTGATCCCGGGGCATCCCCGGGGGAAGCCCGTCGACACAAATCACCAGGGGGCGCCAACCCAGGGTGGGTAGGTATCGGGCCATCTTCAGGGCCCGCTGGACACCTCCTCCGCCGACCGGCGGGAATAGATAGGAGATCATTAGGACCGATCCCTGTGATTGACGGGCCGGAGCCGGAGGTGGAACGAATACCCCGGCTTCGAGTCTCTTTGGCGGTGTAAACATGCGACACCCTCCCGGTTCGTGTGCGCCCGTCAGATGCGCCACACCCGGGCGTCGGGACGCAGTGTGACACAGTCGAGCATGCGGCGCGTGTCCATGATGACGGGTCGGTCGGCCATGCACTCCAGCGCGCTCGCCCAGTCGACCTCATCGAAACACGCCTGGCGGGCGGCCAGGATCATGGCATGGGATTCCTCCAGTGCCTCTTCCAGCGAATCGCAGGTAAAGGGACGCCCATCGGGAATGACTGGGTCGAAGGCGCGCAACCGTCCGCCCCGCCTCACGATCTCGGCCCCGATCTCCAGCGCCGGGCTTTCGCGATCGTCGCTGGAATAGTCTTTCATGGCCAGGCCCAAGAGTGCGATCCGTGCCGAGTCGAGGGTTCGCCCCTGGTCCCCCAGGAGTGTCTCGAGCCGATCGACGATGCGCAGGGGTGTACCCTGGTTGATGTCACGCGCCAACAGGGCCAGGGGCAGGTCGAGGCCGAGCTGCCTCATCTTTGGCGTCAGGTAATGGAGGGCATAGGGGAGACAATATCCACCGACCCCGGGCCCGGGTTTCAAAAGATCCACGCGGCGGTGGGTGTTCGCGACCCGGATGAGCTCGTACGTATCGATCTGAAGGGCGTCGGAGAGCGCGGCAAATTCCTGGGCAATCGCGATGTTGATGTCGCGCTGTAGGTTCTCGAGGATCTTGGACGTTTCCACCGTTTCGATGTCACTGGGGGTGATCTCGGCCGTGGTGACTACGGATAGTACTTCCCGGGCGCGCTCGGTGCTGGCCACGTCAATACCCCCGACGGCCAGCGGCATCTCGCGAAATTCCTGGAAGGCCCGGCCCTCGGCGATGCGCTCAGAACTGTATGCCAGGTGAAAATCCGATCCGCAGCGAAGACCGCTGAGACGCTCGAGGGCGGGCAATATCCGCTCTCGCGTTGTACCGGGCACCAGGGTACTGCGAAAGATGGCGAGATCGCCGGGCTTCAAGACGCGACCGAGGGATTCCACGCTTCGATCGAGGGGGGACATGTCGACCTCTCCGCCGTTGACCGGGATGCCGACGGTGACCAGGTAGGTATCCGTGTGTGCGGCCGCCTCTGCGTAGTCGCACGTCGTGCGAAAACGACCGGATGCGGTTTCCCGGGCGAGGATCTCATCGATGGGCGTACCATTGTAGGACTCCTGTAGATGGGTTTCGCCACGATTGATGCGCCCAAGTACGCTTTCATCGACATCGACGCCGACCACCTGCACGCCTTCCATGGCATAGCTGAGTGCGAGCGGGAGCCCGATGAACCCGAGACCGACCACTGCGACGGAGCGTAGACCTGATGGCATGTATCCCGATCCCTTCCAGTTGACCCCTGTGACGACGTATTCTTCCCGGCCCATTATAGCAGAGGGGCGACCGTCTCGACAGGATTACGTGGGCCCAAATCCCATCGACCCCTCGGCCGGCGCTCCCCACGACGCAGCGGGGTTTGGCCGGGTGTGCAGCTGCCGCCCCTGTAAGGCCCAATGTGCCGGGACAGGCGACGACCACGCACGGTGGCATCGCCCCGGGGAAGGTGAACCGACTCTCGTCGGTTGCCTCATGCGCGGGCGGGGGTGACGGTGCTAGCCTTCCCGGTGCGTTTCACCCAGTCCGCGAAGCACCTGTGCCAGTTCGTCCCAGGCCGAGGCCGGGATCATTCCACGCAGCATGTCCGGGGGACCGCCACCCCTGCCCCCGAGGGGCTCGAGCAGCGCCTTCGCACGTGTACCCAGGTCGACCGCCAGGTCCGGCGAACGCAGCACGGTGATCTTGTATCGATCGCCCTCGCGGATGCCCCCCAGGAAGATCCAACGCCCCTTGTCGGGCAGGCGATTGCCCACCATCTGTGCGAAGGAATCATCGGGGACCTCCTCGGCTTCCCAACGGCGCTGGAGAAAGCCCCGGTGCCGAATGGACTCCGCGACCGCACGGGCCTCGCACTCTGCCAGGGATTCGGTCGCGCTCCGTAGGTGCCGCTCCGCGGAGTCCGCGCGTCGCAGGAGGTTTTCCACGCGATTTTGCAGGTCCTCTGGCGAACAACCCAGGACTTTGCTGGTCCGCTCGATGCGCCGGCGCATGGTTTGCATACGCTTAAGGGCCCGCCCTCCGGCAAGAAAGGCGAGGCGTAGATTGCCCCGCATGGTCGATGTGCCGGTGAAGAGGATGGGACCGATCTGTCCCGTCGACCGCACGTGTGTTCCACAACATGGCGTTTGATCGAGGTCATCGTCGATGACCACGATTCGTATATCACCCCGCAATTGCTCCGGAGGCATCCCGCGCAGCGCGGCGGTGTCCCGGGGATCAACGGTGCGGATTCGCACTGGTTTGTCGGCCCAGACCCTTGCATTCACCATGAACTCCATCGCGTCCAGGTACGCCGCATCGGCGTGCGCGGGGTTGATGTCCAAGTCGACGGTGCTCTCCTCGTTTCCCAGGTGAAACCCGATCGTCGCGATATCGTCTCGATCGTAGAAGACGGCGGAGATCAGGTGCTGTGCCGTATGTTGCTGGGCAAGGTCGTGGCGGCGATCCGTGTCTACCCGCCCGAGCACCCTATCCTCTGCGCGCAAATTCGGTATTCGTTTGCAGTGGTGTAGGGCCACCCCGTCCACCAGGGTCACCCGCTCAATGGGGACATCGCCGATCGTTCCGGTGTCCGACGGTTGTCCCCCGCCCTCGGGGAAAAACCCCGTCCGGTCAAGAATGATGGCGTATCCGTGCGCGGTCTCTTGCACGGCCAATACGCGCGCTTCAAAACAGAGGTGCGCTTCGTCTTCGAGATACAGTAGCCGGGTGTCATCTGCCATCGCGGTGGTCTCCTTTCGTGGAGTGCGGCAGGGATCGGACGCGGTTTTAAAGAATAGGCACGCGGGGAGGTACCCAATTGCAGTATCGTGCACCATCGGGTAGCCCCCGGGTCGGTATCATTTCTCTGGTGATGCGCCTGCCCGGGTGTCGCTCGCTCAAAGAAAAGCGTTCCATTATCCGCCGCCTGCAAAGCACCCTGGTGCAGGAGAACCTGAGCGTCGCCGAGGTCGGCGATGTCGACCGCCGGGATGCCTCCATCCTGGCGTGCGTAGCGGTGTCTTCATCCTGGGAAGGGACGGAAAAACGCCTCCACGGGGTGCGCCGTACGGCGGAGGAAACCTTTGGAGTGCAACTCCTCGAGGCTCCGATCGAAAGACTCATCTAGCGTGCACCTCAGAATTTGTATCCAATCTTTCGCAACAGTTCCCGTCGGGAACGCACGTGCGCTTCTTCCTCGATACCCGCCGGTGTACCGCCGTCCACCACGCCGAGGACCCCGCGACCCTGTTCGGTTTCCCCGACGATGACCTGAACCGGATTTGCGGTGGCGCAGTGAATCGTACAGACTTCCGGTACGGCCTTGATATTGTTGAGGAAATGGATCGGGAAGCCCCCGTCGATGAACACGGCGAAGAAGTGCCCGGCGGCGACATCCTGCACGCACTCGGTGGCGAGCCCCACCAGGTGATCGTCGTTCCCCTCTCGGCGGATGAGCCTGGGGCCCGATGCTTCGCAGAAGGCCACCCCGTAACGAATCCCGCCGCCGGCATTGGCGATGGCCTCGGGGATATCCTCGATGGACTTGATGAAATGGGTTGTGCCGAGGACGATGTTCATCTCATCGGGCTTTTTGACGTCGACCACGTGTAGTTTCAATTCCATGGAAAACACCTCCGAGTGAGGTATTCTCGATCTGTTCGCGGTTTCTTGCTTTTCAATAGATCGGTCTCGGAAAGAGAAGGGGCGGGCCGGGAGATGCCGGCCCGCCTCGTGCCGCCCGCGGCGTCAGTCCTTTTCGACGAAGAGGGGAACGATCTTTTGTTCGTCCACCGAGACGAGCCCCTTGTCGGTGATTTTCGCCTTCGGGATAACGGCGAGGGTGAGCGTGGCGATGCGAAGGAGCGGGTCCGGTCCCGGGATGCCCATCTCCCGGAGGGTTGCCTTGATCCGATCGGTGCGCTCAGCCAGCTGCTCCGGAGGGAGATCGGACATCAGGCCCGCGATGGGCAACGGGAGCATCTCGATGATCTCACCGTCCCGGACGCATGCCAGGCCCCCTCCCGCTTCGATGAGCGCGTTGGCCGCCACGGCCGCATCGTCGGGATTCGTGGAAACGACCGTCAGGTTGTGGCAGTCGTGGGAGACGGTTGCGGCGATGGCGCCGCGGGACAGGCCGAAGCGGCGGATCACACCGAGGGCCCTGTTCTCGTTATGCCCGTGACGGTGGAATACGGCGACCGTGGCCAGGTCACCATCCTCGGGAAGGAGCAGCGTGCCCTCCTCGGCCTGGATGCTCTCCACGGCGAACTCGGCGAAGAGAGAGTCCTCGGAGGCATAGGTGATGACCCGGGTTTCGACCGGGCCAATTTCCCGGGGAGCGTGAATCTCGAAGTCCGAAGGGGCCAGGGGTGCGATATGTACCGTGTTCCGCCGCTCGATCGGGTCTTGGATGGCCGGCATTTCCGTCGTGATCGCGCCGTCCCGGGCGACTTCGCGTCCGTCGAAGAACACCCGGGATACGCGCATGCTCTCGAGTTCTGGTACGAGGATCAGGTCTGCTGCGTATCCCGGGGCGATGGCGCCCAGGTTCTCGATGCCGACGGATCGGGCGGCCTGAAGCGTCCCGTAGCGAATGGCGTGGGCGGGTGTTAGGCCCTCGGCGATGGCACGGGCCACCACGTGATTCATGTTGCCCTCGGCGATTAGGTCGGCCGGTTCGCGATCGTCGGTGCAAAGCGTGAAGTTCGGGGGAAGGTCGAATCCGTCCAGCGCCGGGATCAGCGCGGGCAGGTTGCGTGAAATGGAACTCTCGCGGGCATCGATGGTCATGCCGGCACGGATTTTCTCTCGCGCCTCTCCGGTCACCCGAACCTCGTGATCGCTGGTCGGACCGGCGCAGAGGTATGCGGAAAGCGCGCGTCCCGAGAGGGTGGGAGAGTGGCCCTGGATGAAGGCGTTGCGCTTTTCGGCTTCCTCCAGGATGGCCCGCATGCGGGGTGAGCCGTAGATGACGCCGGGGTAATCCATGACTTCGGCGAGTCCGAGGACACGGTCCCACTCCAGCATTTGGGCGATTTCCTCTGCATCGAAGGAAGCCCCCGCGGTTTCTAGACCCGGTACCGAGGGGACACAGGACGGCGCCAGGACGTATTGACGCATCGGCAGGGCCGCGCTGGCGTCCAACATGTACCGCACGCCTTCGATACCCAGGACATTGGCCACCTCATGTGGATCGGTGATGGCCGTCGTGGTCCCGTGAGGGATGACGGCTCGGGCGAAGTTGGCCGGCGTCATCATGGAACTCTCGATGTGGACGTGGGAATCGACGAGGCCAGGCAAAAGATACATGCCCTCCCCATCGATGCGCTCTGTGGCCTCGATCATCTGCCCGTTCGGCCGCCCGCCAGGATCGTCGGGATTCGCCTCCACGTGGGCGATGAATCCGTCGAAGAGGAGTACCGAGGCGGGATAGATTTCTCCGGTAAAGACGTTGACCATCTGTACATTTTCGATGAGGAGGTCGCCCGGGCATTTCCCGAGGGCCACCTCCACCAGGGCATCGCGATCTCGCGGTTGAATTCGCATGGGACCCGGCCCGGAGGCCGGATGCTCACCGTCCTCTCGCAGGGGAGTGTTTGGGGCGGCGCGCAGACGCCGCCCCGTTGCCTTTCATCCTAAAGGAGATAGAAGTAATAGAGCAGTGGTATGCAAAGGAAGTACAGGCCCGTCGGAATCTCCGCCCGGCGCCCGGAGAGGAGCTTTACCAGGACGTAGGTGATGATGCCCAGGCTGATTCCGTTGGCCAGGTTGAACGTAAATGCCGTGAAGACGATGGTGATGAATGCCGGGAGCGCCTCGGTGAAGTCCTCGAAATCGATGCTCGTGATCGCCGGCATCATCAGGAGGCCGATGAGGATGAGGGCCGGGGCGGTTGCAGCGCCGGGAATCATTCGCGCGATCGGGGTGAAGAAGATCATCAAGGCGAAGGCGCACCCGGCGACCAGCGCTGTAAGACCGGTCCGGCCGCCCTCTTCTACACCCGACGCGGACTCGATGTACGTGGTGACGGTGCTGGTCCCCATAAGTGATCCCACGGTGGTCGCCATGGCATCGACGAGGAAGGGTTTCTCGATGCCCGGTAGGTCGCCGTTTTCGTCCAGGAGTCCCGCTTTGCCGCCGACGCCCAGGAGTGTTCCCATGGTGCTGAAGAAATCCCCGGCGAAAAAGGTGAACATGAGCGGGATGAATGCGAGGTGGAGCGATCCCATGATGTCAAGTTGCAGGGCTACGGACATGATGCTGGGTGGTGCAGAGATGAAACTGCTCGGGATTTGGGTGATTCCCATCGGGATCCCGATAATCGTCGTCCCGAGAATTCCCCAAAGCAGTGCGCCCTTGATCCGCAGGGCCATCAGGGTCGCGATCAGGAAGAATCCGATGATGGCGAGGATGGCCTCGGGCTGCCCGAGATCTCCGATCCCGAGGAGGTTGTTCGAGGCGGTAACCAGGCCGGCGTTACTGAAGCCCAGCTGGGCGATGAATAGGCCGACGGCTGCGCCCACGGACACCTTGATACTGCGTGGGACGAGGTTGACGATGGCCTCGCGCAAGCCGAGTAGGGTAAGCAGAAGAAAGACGATACCGGATATGAATACCATGCCGAGGGCTTGCTGCCACGTCGCGAGACCGGCGGCGACGATGGAATAGGCGAAGAACGCATTGCTTCCCATGGCCGGGGCCAGCGCGAAGGGACGATTGGTGTAAAAGGCCATGACGATGGTGGATGCAGCGGCGATGACCGCGGTGACCACGACGAGTGGCTCGAGAGGCATACCGGCGCCGGACAAGATGCCCGGGTGGACGATGACCACGTAGGCCATGGTCATGAAGGTGACGAGTCCTGCCAGGATTTCGGTGTTTAGGTCGGTCTTGTTCTCGGAGAGGTGGAACCATTTTTCGAAGATACCTGGGTTGGTCGCTGCAGCGGATTTGGATTCTGGCACGGGGAGCCGCGCCTCCTCTCTGCTGGTGGAGTGGGTCGCCAAATGATGCATGTGAATGTTTGAACCGACAACATGGTACATCATTCGGTATAGGGCGTACAATAGGGGATAAGTATTCGCGAAAAATTCTGTCTCTTCGGTGAAGTGGGGCGGATGCCGCGGTCCTCATGCGGTGTTTTTGCTGCACCGCATTCATCCGTTCCACTCCATCACGATGTAGTCACGGGATTCGGGCTCGAATCCACTCGCAAACAGCAGGGAAGCAAAACCAGATCGTCCCGGCGGCCACATGCATTGTACCTCCCCGATGCCCATATTCGTCGCCCGTTCACGGGCGAATGCCAGGCCGGCATGCAGTTCGCCTCCCAGGAGGGCGATATGGAGGGCGCGCTCCGGAAGAAAGCGCGCGCCGAGCACGATGACACTCCCCGATGTGGCATCCCTATAGACCATGCTCCTGTCGGTCCAATGGCGACAAAGTGCGGGAGTGATCCCGTAGAAGGTGCGATTCATGACGCAAAACCCTTCCCAGGTGTCCCTGAAGGGCATGAGCAGGCGCTCGGCTTCGTCGCGGTCTCCTAATTCCGCAAAGCTCGTATCGTGCGGGCCTGGGGGTAAATTTGCGGTCGCGGCGGATGCGCTGCGATAGGTCGCCGCGAGAGAGAAACCGAAGTGTTCGGCCAATCCCCGGCTCGCGTGATTGGACGCGTTGGTGTACATGCGCATGGTACGGATCCTTTTCTCCGCGGCCGTCTCGATGAATCGCCTGTAGAATGCTTTCCCGACCCCGAGGCCCTGGTAATCCGGTCGAACCCGGAGCGCTTCCAACCAGGCGGTTCCATCGGGCATCACGGTGAACTTCCCGCAACCCACTGCCTCGCCCTCGATCTCGGCTACGGCGAAGTCGCCATCCGGATCACCCGCAAATAGGGGAAAAACGTCGGCGAGATATCGAAGGTTCGGCGTCGCCTCAGCCTCGATACGGATGATGGCCGGCCGATCGGCCATTTCGACGCAACGTAGGGATATGTCGACATCCACGGTTATCCACCCCTTCGGACTGATGGCGTTTCCTTCTGCAGTCGATCGCGGATTTCCTTGCTCGTGGCCCGGCCTGATTCCGGGTTTTGGGAAAACCCGACCTCAGCGGTTGAGAACCGCGCCAACAGCAGAAGCCCCAAGGTATTCGATAGGAGGTACGGGGCGATAGCCAGTGATATTGGCTATGGAGAGGGATTGGCACGCGGCGCGTTGAATCATGAAGCATGCAATGGAATGATGGCGCACAGCGGTGTATTTTGTGGAAAGGAGATCGCGCATGTCTTGTGAAGAGATTGCACGCGTAGGCAAGAAGGCACCGGATTTCGAAGCGAACGCGTACTTCGAAGGTGGCTTCAAAAAGATCACGCTTTCCTCTTATCTCGGCAAATGGGTCGTTCTCTGCTTTTACCCGGGTGATTTCACCTTCGTCTGACCGACGGAACTGGCGTCAGTTGGCGCCAACTACCCGGAGCTACAGGAACTCGGCGTAGAAGTGCTGTCATGCAGCGTCGATAGCCAATTCACCCACAAGGTTTGGCAGGAGCAGGAACTCTCCAAGATGGTGGAGGGTGGCGTACCTTTCCCGATGCTCTCGGATACCGGTGGGAAGATCGGGACCAAGTACGGTGTCTACGATGCCGACGAGGGCGTCAACATACGCGGCCGTTTTCTCATCGATCCCGACGGTGTCATACAGGCGATGGAGATCTTGACGCCCCCGGTCGGGCGCAACTTCAAGGAACTGATTCGCCAGGTGAAGGCGTTTCAACATGTTCGCGAGACCGGCGAACCGACCCCCGCGGGATGGGAGCCGGGCAAGAAGACCCTCAAACCGGGCCCGGATCTCGTCGGGAATGTATGGAAGACCTGGAAGATCGGCGAGTAATCCCCGCAGAATCGGGATTGACCGGACGGACCTACGGAATCACGGGTGTCGGAAAGGCCCGGCATCTCGGATCACGGAACGTCCACCCGTGCCAGGGCACGGGTGGACGTTCCGGCCCTGTCATTGATCGCGGTGGTGTGACTTCTCCTTTCGGCCTTTTGCCCGCGAGCCTTCGCCTGCAATGCGCACGTCGGGCTTCGATCCCGCGGCTCGGACCATCAAATGCATCCGATCGGCAGATGCGGTATCCCGGGATCCGGCCGCGCCCCTATCGCGGTATGGTCGTACGTTGGTTGGACGCCGGGGTGGTGGCTCCACGTCCACATGCCCACGGGATGGGATACATGCTTCGATGGGTGGACGTGCACGCCCATGACGTTTCGGGTGCACCACACGGACGCGGCGCCTCCTTGACCTTTCAATGAGAGTGATTTGCCAGAGGCTAGGAAGGTGGGATCCACGTGATTGCCACAGAGGTGGTCGTTGTGGGTGCGGGTCCCGGCGGGGCACGTGTGGCAACCGGCTTGGCGAAGGCGGGAATTGATGTCGTGCTCATTGATCGGGCGGAATTCGGTCGCGACAAGCCCTGTGGGGGCGCATTAACCCCGCGTGCACAGCGGCTCCTCGAGGCAGAGATTGCGTCAACCGAATTCCCGGTATCCACTCGCGTTCGGACGATTCGTTTACGCAGTGAAGGTCGTGAGGTGACCTACGACATCGGTGATCCGGGCGTCATGCTACTTCGCCGCGCTGCGCTCGATGCATTCCTGGTGGGCGGCGCCAGGGATGCGGGCGCTCACACGCAGCTGGGCTCGGGCGTGCGGCGGGTGATCGCATGCGAGGACGCCGTCACGGTTTCGACGGTTGATGCGGTTTATCGAGGCGATTTCGTCGTGGGCGCCGATGGCGCCGGGAGCATCGTGGCACGAGGCCTGGGCATCGCGGGCGGTGTGATGCCTCGCGCTGCTTCCGCGGACGTGGGACCCCCGATTCCCGACCATCTCGATCGCGATATGATCGTCGACCTCGATGCGGTTCCCGGGGGGTACGGGTGGGTTTTTCCCAAGGGTGATCACCTGTCGGTGGGGATCGGGTCGCTGAGCGCGCGGATTCGGTTGCGCCCCCGATTGCACGAATATCTCGAGGGATTGGGCCTCGAGGCGGCGAGCAAGCAGGTTCGTCCACGGGTTCATCCCGTACCCCTCGGCATGAGGGAGAGGCTATCGGGCCGGCGCTTCGCCCTGGTCGGCGACGCAGCCCGACTGGCGGATCCTTTCACCGGAGAAGGGATCTACGGGGCGCTCCGGAGTGCCGATGCGGCCGTCAGGGCCATCATCGAGGCACGCCGGGTGGGAAATCCCGACCTTTCCGGCTACTCGCGGCAGCTGTGGCAAAAGATGGGGCGGGAAACGCGGATCGCCTCGGCGTTGGCAAGGGCCGCCTTCGCCGATCCCGGGCTCTTGTGGCGTGTGTTCCCCGGAAAGTGGAGGATTCTCGATTTGCTGCCGGGAATCTTGGCCGGCGGGTCCTTTTGCGGTTCGCTACCCCGGGGCCTCATCGATCGCCTTCATGGCCCTGTCGGGGTCGATGATCGAAGGAGGTAGGCCGCCGCCGCCGACGTTGATTGCGTTACGAGGTTCGTCAGCCACTGCCTCGTTCCGGCGCCGGGTAGGATCCCGGGCTTTGCTGACGAAAAGGTACCCGGAAACGGGTGACGGCTGGTCGACATGCCGAGGATGCCCGGTCACAGGAGGACACGGCCGAAGTCGCGGTTGGAGATGATCCCGGCGCGTGAAGATATTGGATCGCAGGTTAATTCGGAACATGCAGGCCTCCAAGGCCCAGATGTTGGCCATCATGATGGTCATCGTCATGGGTCTTGTTGCGTTCACCGTCATGTCCTCGCTGGCGGATAATATGAATGCCTCACTTGAAGAATACTATGCTTCGCAGGCATTCGCGGATTTTCACCTCGAGTTTTCTTGGACGGGCGCGGAGGTCATCCAGGAGGTGGAGCGCGTCCCGGGCGTGGCGCAGGCAGAGGGACGTGCCGTCGTCGAAACCCGCGCACCGCTTGCGGAGGATCACGAGCCGGTGATTCGGCTCGTGGGTGCCGAGGATGGGACGGGCATCAATATTCCCTATCTCGTAAGGGGCCGTATGCCCGAGCAAGCGCGCGAAATCGCCCTTCTTCCACCCTTTGCGGAGGCAAACGACATCAGGGTGGGAGATACGATGCCCATCGTGCTCTCGGGAAGGGCGGTGGATTTCCACGTCGTCGGACTGGCCAAATCCCCGGAATACACCTACGTGATCCGGGACATTCGAAATATCATGCCCGACGACAGGGGCTTCGGCATCGGCTTCGTCCGGCGCCAGGACCTGCAGGAGTGGGTGGGGGGCCATGGCCGGATCAACTCGGCGACGATGTTGATCGAACCCGGGGCAGACCCCGATTCCGTCAAGGAGGATCTGGAGGAGCGATTATCGGGGCGCGGGCTTCGTTCGGTCGTGACCCGGGACGACCAACTGAGTCATCAGATGGTCCGCTTGGAACTCGACGGCATCGAACAGATCGCGCAGGTGATCCCGGTTGCCTTCCTGGGAATCTCCGCCGTGGTCATATTCATGATGCTTTCGCGCATGATCCAGGAGGATCGGGGCTCCATCGGTGTGCTCAAGGCGGTGGGTTATACGAACCGAGAGATCCTCATGCACTACCTGAAACATGCCCTCGTGCTGGGTGCCGGCGGGGCCATCGTCGGCCTATCCCTGGGCCAGGTACTCTCGGGTCCCTTTTCCGCGGTATTCGTAGAGTTTTTCCACATACCCCAGCTACACACCGGGGTCGATCCCCAGTATCACCTGGTTGGCTTGGTTTTAACGAGTGTATTTTGCGGTATCACGGGCCTCGTGGCGGCGCGCGGCGTCCTGGCCATCGTCCCGGCGGAAGCGTTGAGGCCGCCCGCCCCGGCACCGGGTAGCAAGAATGTGGTCGAGATCGTGGCCCCACGATTTTGGATGGCGATCCCCTTCACCTGGCGCACGGTATTCCGCCACATCTTCCGGGACAAGCGGCGCTTCTTCCTGGGCGTGACGGGTGTGGCCCTGAGCTTCTGTGTCATCGTCTTGCCACTGTACGCCTATAGCGTCATGATGATGATCTTCATCGAACAATATGATCGCCTGGACCTGTACGATTTCACCGTTTCGTTCGATGAACCCATGTCGTATCGCAGTGCCATCGAGGAGACCCGGGACGTTCGCTATAGGGCGGTGGAGCCGTTTATCGAGTATCCGGTCAACGTGCAGCACGGTTGGCGAGAAGAGGGGCTGGTCGCCCGGGGCCTGCCCCACGACGCCCAGCTGCAGCGCTTCGAGGACGCACACGGCAACACGTTGACGATTCCCAAGAAGGGTATTCTCATCACCAAGTACACGGCGGATGCGCTGGGTATACGGCCCGGCACCGTGGTGGAATTGACCTCGCCGATGTTGCCCGACCGTTCCATCGAGGTGCCGGTGAGAGGGGTCGTGGTGCAGTACCTCGGCTCCGGGGTGTATATGTCCGTGGAGCAGATGGCTTCGTTGACCCAGGGTGGAGCATACTACAACGGCTTGCTCCTCGCGAGCGGGGATGATGCCTCGGGAATCCTGGCCGGTCGGCAGGGGATTACCTCGGTCCTGGCGGTGCAGGATCTCATCGATGGTTTCATGGTGTATATCGACCTGATCATCATGGCGCTCGGGTTTTACGTCTTGGTAGGGGGCGTACTGGGCTTTGCCATCCTGTTCAACACCGTGTCCACCAGCGTAACGGAGCGACGAAGGGAGATCGCCTCGCTGCGGGTCCTCGGGTATTCCAAGATCGAGGTGTTCGGTCTGCTGCTTCGGGAGAACGTCCTCGCGACGATTCTCGGCGTGATACTCGGGATTCCCGCCGGCTACGCGTTGATAGCCATGATGGTTGAGTACTTCAGCTCCGAACTGTTCGCGCTCCCCATGGTGCTGCGGCTAGAGGCCGTGGCCATCAGCGCGGCGCTTTCGACCCTGTTCGCCGCATTGACCATGCTCGCCGTGCGTACCCGGGTATGGCGGATGGGTTTCCTCGAAGCCCTGACCACGCGGATGACCTAGAAGCGGTCCGGGGGGATTCGATCTCGCGAGCAGGAGCATGATGGTCGGGGGAGGAAACGCTGCCGGTCTTCGCTGGGAGCGCTCGGATGGGGTGTATGAGCGACGACGTGTGTCCCGCGCAGCCCCAGGTCGATCGCGGCGGCGCGGACGGGGTACCACTTTTCAACGAGCGGGTGAGCGGAGCCCGCTCCGACTTGGCAGATGCCGGCTAGTCCTTGATGATGCGAACGGTGATCTCGGTCCCGACCCCCTTTTCCGTTTCTAGCGTATACTCGTCGACCATCATTCCGACGATGGTCAACCCGGAGCTCTTGGCGGTCTTGCCCGCGAGGTGACCGTAGTATTCCTCGAGTTCGCGCCGGCGGTCTTGTCCCAACATTTCCTCGGCCATTTCCCGCACCTGTTCGGACATCCCGCGGCCGTTATCCTTCACGATGATCGTGAAGGCGTCCCCATCGTCGATGATACGGGACTCCACCACGGTCGCACCGGCCTGAAACGAGTTGTTGAGCAGTTCGTCGAGGATTCCCCGGATTTTTCTCCATTCGGCCGCCATTGTCATCCCCCTATTCGAGTTGCACGCGGTAGTTGAACTGCTTGAGGACACCTACCATCAATGTAGCGACCAATCCTCCCGCGAAACCGTTATTGTATAGATTCATCCCGCCGTGCAAGAATCCTACATTCATCACCATGGACATGTGCAAAAACCCGGCTATCAGCCCGGTGAGCGCGCCGAATGTTCCGGAAACGGGTGCCAGGGTGGTCCCGAAGAGAACGGCCAGAAGCGGGCCCGCCTCTGCTGCTTCCCATTGGAACAGGTACAGGGACAGGAAGGCGCCGGCCATGATCGGTAAGGAATTTCGAAGATGCTTGCCGAATGCCGCGAAACCGACCATGGTGAAAATTCCGCAGATCGTGGGGCCGTTCAGCTCTCCCCCCACGGCCAAGACATAGGCGATACCGGCTAGTCCGATGAGCCCCATGTTAAGAAGGGTCGCGCCCAATCCGCCCTCGGAGACGAAATCGGATACGAGGGCGCCGGGCATGCGGTAAATCCTGAGGAACCCGCGCAACTTGCCCCCGGAGAAGAGAATCCCGAGGACGAGCATGGAAGAGGCGTACAGCAAGAGGGGAGCGGTTACCCGGGGATTGAATCCCGTTCCCCAGATATTCGCGAGATCCATCGGCATGGCGAACCCCCGGAAGACCCCGGCGAATAGGGTCGCGATGAAGCCACAGGTAAAACCGATGTTGTACAGGTTGAGTCCCTGGTGCGTGGCCAGGAAGTGGCCGGCCAGCGGTGGCACCAGGAAGCCGGCCGCCGTCCCGAGTACCAGTGCGCCACCGATACCGAGGTCGAGCTGAATCGCTACGCTCGAGGCGAGTGGGGCCAGGGCCGTCCCGAACAGGGCGTTTAGGATGTATTGGTTGAAGGTGTCCCTTTGCACGATGGCATAGATCCATACGCCGAGGAACACGGGCCATATGTTGGCGATCGTTTTTCCCATGAAGGCGAATCCGGCCATGGTAAAGACGGCGGCGATGATATACCCCCGGATGGGGACTTTGGAAATCACGGTGATGGCGAGCCCGGCCAGGCCCACCAGCCCGGCGTTGACCAGGGATGCGCCGAGGCTTCCGACCAGGAAATAGTCGGTAATGAGTACGCCGGGAATGCCGACGATGCGCCCGAGGTCTGCCAGCAAACTCTCCTCGAATCCGAAACCGAACCCGGCAACGATGAGTACCAGCATGTAGCAGGCAGTGACAATGAACTCGCGACTCTCCAGGATTTTCCGGCGTTCTGTGATGGCGGCTCCCCCTCAGTAAGCGTGATTCCCTCTGTAATTTACCAGATTCTGCGACCGTCGCAAAAGACGCACGACCGCACAATCCTGTGCCGCCGCACACAGCCCACGCGCCCCATTGTGGTCAGACGCGGTTGCTTGGCAGGACGGGATGTGCGCATGGCTCGGGCCGAATTCTTTCGATCGGAGGTGAGATCGCGTCGGCGGGACCTGTTCGTCGCACCCGTCCGGGATCGCGACGTCTTCGGGATTATTGGATGTGGGGAGAGGGGGTAGGGGCCCCTTCCCGGCACCATCCCCATGGATGCGGAAAGGGGCTGCCGTGGAGGTTCGGTTGTTCGTGGCGGAGTATGTGGACGATCCTCGATCTGTTGGCGCCACTTTTGCCACCGCTAGCGCGCACGAGCATTCCCTAAATGGGAACTGCCTTGCGTCCTTGTATGCGCTATTGGATGATGCCCGCCATCATGACCGCCAGGTAGATCAACAGCGTGAAGGACACGGCGGCACTCATGATGTCCTTGATCCTGCGGACGTGCTCGGAATGCCCCGGCTCGATGACGTCCAGCGTTCTCTCCATGGCCGTGTTGGTGATCTCCACGGCCGTGGCCGTTCCGATGGCCACGATGGCACCCATAAAGGACGCATGCCCGATCCAGCCCGCCATGCGCATGCCGACGGTCGCGAAAACGAGTACCAGCAGGTAACGGGCGTTCGCTTCTTCCCGCAATAGGATCCGCCACCCCCTGGCCGAGTGGACTGCCGCCTCCAGCAATCGAAGTACTTCGCGATGAATGACGTCCATGCTCCCGTCCCTTCAGGTTTCATCCGGTCGCCGAATCCCCCGGGGAGGAGATGAGGCACGAGCACCGATCACGGTTTCGGCGCGGCCCTCCCTGTCCTGCACAATGGAGCGCGTGAAGGTGTACATCCTGCCCATCATATATCCTTCACGATCGTACACGCCCTTTCCTCGAGGGCGACACCTGAGGAAGGTGTTGAATAGGGTACCGATCAGATCCGGTCGAAGCGCAATGGATCTGTATGCGGCCTTGCGCACGGGATCGCCCGGGGAGATCTCCGTCCCGGGACGGAGGGAAGTCCGGTCTGAGGACGGCTTCCCGCAGACCATCATCGCGGTAGCATTGACGTGTAGATGGACAGGAAGGGTGACAATGATGCGCAACCTATTCGAGGTACGCGAGTTGACGAAGATATATCGAAAAGGAGGTGTACGTGCGAACGACCGCATTTGTATGGACGTGCGCCCGGGGGAGATCCTCGGGATCCTCGGTCCCAACGGCGCGGGGAAGTCGACATTGATCAAGCAGATGACCGCGATGATCGCCCCGACCTCGGGCACCATTCGGTACCTGGGGCGGAACGTCACCGCGGAGCCGCTCGAGGTCGTGCGGCGACTATCCTATTGCGCACAGGACCCCTACGCCATCACCTCCCTGACCACGCGGGACGCGCTCGTATACACCGGGCGGCTGCGCGGGATGAGCCCATCCGACGCCAGGGCGCGCGCGTGTGCGCTCATTGCGCGTTTACAGCTGGAGGAGGTCGCGCACACCAGAGTCGGTAGGCTGTCGGGCGGTCAGGTGAAACTCGTCGGCATCGCAGCCGCCCTCGTAGGTCGGGTTGAGGCGCTGATCCTCGATGAACCGACGAATGCGCTCGATCCCGCCAAGCGACGCCTGGTATGGGATGTTATCGTGCAACGGAATCGGGAAGAGGGTACCACGGTGATCCTGGTCACGCATAACGTGCTGGAAGCCGAGGGTGTAGTGGACCGCGTTGCGGTGATCGATTATGGACGCCTGCTCGGTCTCGACAGCGTGGGGCGCCTCAAAGATATGGTCGACGAGCGCCTCCGGATTGAAGTGACCTGCACGTTCGGGCGTCGCTGCGTCGCCGAGCGTGCACTCAAGGGGATGGGGTTTGTGGAGGTGCTCGGGGAGAATCGTCTTCGCCTTTACGTCGACAGGGATCGCGCGGGTCGCGTGCTGGATCAGCTCGTCGCGAACGGCGAGGAAATGGCCTGCGAAGAGTACAAGGTAATACCCCCGAGCCTGGAGGATGCGTATTTCCTACTGGGCGGGAAGGAGCGAATTGGGCATGCGGGATAAGGTTTCGTCCCCAGTATTTACCGAGGAGGAGAGGGTCGGGCTTCGAAGGGGTGTGCAGCGGCTGCGCGAAGTGTGGATCCTCCTGTCAATCCAGTTTGCAGAGGTACGCGAGGAGTGGCACTGGATCGTCCTGATGGCGTCTCTTTTCCCGTTCACGACGCTACTGTTCTTCCGTTTTTTCGTACCGGACCCGTCGGCGGAAATGATACAGCGGATGGTAACCGGAAACATGGTGTTCGCCCTCACCATCATGGGTGTGAACACCATGGCCCAGGAGATCGCACGGCAACGGGAAAAGGGCCACTTCACCTTCTACGCATCCCTGCCCATTTCGCGGCTGTCGTTCGTGCTCGCGATCTTCGCACGGGGATTTTTGACCTGCCTGCCGTCCGTGTTGATCCTGGGCGTGCTGGGCCAGTTGGTTTTCGGATTGGCCTTTACGCTCAACCCGGGCATTGTTCCCGTGGTTCTTCTGTCGCTTCTGGCCTGCACCGCCCTGGGAAGTATCATCGGTTTTGTATCACCCAGTCCGGCGACGGCGAGTTTGATGGGACAGCTTCTCATGATGTTCATTAGCTTCCTCACACCGGTGATGGTGACGCCCGAGATGCTGCCCGCGGTATTGCGCTGGATTGGCTCCATATTTCCCACCACGTATATTGCCGAGGCCTTGCGCATCGTATTGTTCCAGGGTTGGACTCCCCAGGTAACCCAAAACGCATTATTATTGACGGTGTACGTGGCCATCGGGTTCTACGTGGTGGCCAGGCGTGTGGATTGGAGGGTGGAAGCGTGATGGGCATGATCAACAGGCAGGTAGAAAATGCTTTTCGCGTCGTTTTGGCACTGCTGGTTTTGGCTGCCGGTATGGCGATGCTCGCGGTGAACCTGGGTTTTTTGGACGGTGACCTGGGCACCATATGGCGACTGCTGTACCCGTCGGTCTTTATCGCCTATGGACTGAAACTTACCGCGGAGTCTTTGGCCACGATGGCGGTGGGCCACGGCTTCGACCTACGGTGGCTGTGGGGGTTGACGCTGGCGGTGTTGGGCGCCCTGCTGATCCTCGGCACCCTCGCCTACATTGACTTCACCCTGGGCATGGTGACTCGCTTGTGGCCGATACTCCTGGTCTACATCGGCCTGTCGCTGCTGTTCGATCGCGGGGCTACTTTGCGGCGAAGCCATATTCGCGTGTCGACGGATGGCGGGCCGGGGGCGCGTGACCCCGGGGACGAGACCCACGGCGCACGTGCCGAGTCCGGAAGACACTACGGGCGCAGGTCGTTTGTTGAGGACGCCAACTTCTCCCGTGCGAACTGGTCGGTGGAACCCACTGACCTGGACGCGGTGGTGGCCGATTATCGTTTCGATTTCACCAGGGCGTTCATCCCGGAGGGGGAGACGCCTTTTATTCTCACGGGATGGGTCGGTGACGTGACCATCGTGGTTCCGCGGGATATCGAGTTCTCCATTTGTGCCCGCGGGCTGGTCGGGGACATGCGTGTAGCCGAGCAGACCCGCGATGGTTTCAACCTTTCGCTGTCTTACAAGACGAGCGGGTTCGAGGAAGCCACGACGCGCCTGGTCTTCGAGGTGGACTATCGGGTACTGGACCTGCGACTCGATCGCGTGTGATGGCCGGGGGGAATTTCGTTATGGTCGACGGAGCAAGGCGGGGGTGGGTGTTGCGGAGGGCACTGGGGAGCGCGCTGTTGGTGGCGGGCGTCCTCGGGGTCCTGTGGTGGGTCGGCATCACGGCGGGCTACCTCACCGTGGAAGATGCCGGCTGGCCCTACTTGCTGATCGCGACAGTCCTCTGCCTTTTCGCCCTACACATGGCCATCGGGTACCTGCAGTGGCGTCGGTCGCGCAGGGCCTCGGATGACCTGGTGGCATTCGCCACTGCCTTGAATCGTGGAAACGTGCGCGCCCGGCTACGCCTTGATCACCCGGAGGAAAACGGGCCTGCCCGCAAGGAACTGAACCGGCTGGCCGATACCCTCGAAGCGTACGTCGAGGCCCTACAGCGCAGCAGCGAGGCCAGTGAATGGCGCGCCCGCCGGGAACGGGCCGGGGCCACCGCCGAGGAACGCCATCGGCTCGCCCAAGAGCTACACGATTCCGTGGCGCAGCAGCTCTTTGCTCTCGTCATGTTGACGGAAGCGGTTCTCGCCGAGCTGGATGCCGAGGTGCCCCATAGGCCTGCCCTCGAAGAGGTCGCCACGTTGGCGGCGGATGCCCATCGCGAATTGCGTGCCCTGATCACCGAGCTGCACCCGGTTGCACTGCAGGGGGGATCCCTGGTTGATGCCGTCGAACAACTGGTGCAGGAGCAACGGGCACGGGCGGACATCGACATTCGGTTATGTTACGGGCCCTTGGGAGAGATTCCCCCGGGAATCGAGCACCAGGTGTTTCGCGTGGTCCAGGAGGCGCTGTCAAACGCCATCCGACACTCCGGCGCCGACCACGTTGAGGTGCAGCTGGCCCGCAGCCGCGGGGCGTTGACCTTGCGGGTCGTGGATAACGGATGTGGTTTCGACCCCGAAGAGCCCGGTACCCACGGGTATGGCCTAACCGGTATGCGGGAGCGCTGTGTCGGCATAGGGGCCCACCTAAACGTGCGTTCCCGCCCATCCAGTGGGACGCGCATCGAGGCTCGCGTTCCGCTTCTTGGCGAGGGAGGAGGAGGGTCTTGGAGCCCATCCGGGTAATGATCGTCGATGACCACGATATGGTTCGCCGGGGATTGCGTGCATACCTCGGGGGGCAGCGGGATATGGTACTGGTGGGCGAGGCGGAAGATGGGCACGCGGCGGTTGCGTTGGCCCTCGAATGTACGCCCGACGTGGTCCTAATGGACCTCGTGATGGGGGAAATGGGTGGCGCCGAGGCGACCGCGGAGATCACCGATAGGCTCCCGGACTGCCGCGTAATCATACTGACCAGTTACTACGATGATGACCAGGTATTTCCGGCATTGCAGGCTGGCGCCTTCAGCTACCTGTTAAAGACGTCACGGGGAACAGAGATCGCCGCGGCGATCCGCGCAGCCGTTCGTGGTGAGCCGGCCATCGAGTCGCGGGTGGCGACGGTGATGGCTTCACGGCTCCGCGGACCCCGCGAGCGCCCTCACGAGCGCCTCACGGGTCGCGAGCGGGAGGTGTTGGAGTTGCTGGGACACGGGCTCAGCAATGCCGAGATGGCCGAGCACATGGGGATTGGTGTGAAGACGGTCAAGACCCATGTCAGCAACGTACTGGCCAAGCTCGACCTGGTGGACCGGACACAGGCGGCGGTCTACGCACATCGGGAGGGCCTCGTGGATCCTTAGCGGCGTCGGACCACAGGTGATCGATGTGGCATGCGTCGTTGCTTGGAGGCATCCGTTGCATCGTGTCGAAGAAGTCTCGGGCATATACCACGATAATGATGAGGCCATGTCGGGAGGTCACATGATGACGAATGCGACGAAAACACCGGGCGAACGCCGCCCGCGGTCCCCGCGAAACATCTCGTTCGCCGTCGGGCCCTTTCTCCGTCGGTGGGGCACCTATCTCGCCATCCTGGCGATGTTTGTCATCCACCTGGTGCTGGTGATCCGAAACATCCAGGCGGGTGTACACGAATTACTGCCGGCCTATGGATCGATGGAGACTGGCTCGCTCGAGGTTTGGATCGAGAACATTCCCCGCCTGTTCTTTAAGCCGGATACGCTACTTCCGGTCCTGCGAATGTATGCGCTCTGGATCTTCTTCTTCGTATTCCTATGCATCTACGGTGCGCTGCGGATCGGTGATAGTGTCCCGAGGGGCGTGCTGATGCTATTGAGCGCCGGCCTCGCCGTGATCGTCCTCCTCCTCGTCGTCACTCCGGCGACCTGGATCCTCTTCGGGGAGCGGGGGCCCATGGCGGTGGAGTTGGTGCCACCGTTTGTCCTCGGTGGAATCGCCTGGCTGATTGAATTCTCCACGCGGCGGATGATGATCGAGGAATAACCGGTTCGGGAGAGGTTCCGATCCAAGATCGCCGGGTGCGTTTTTGCATCCGGCGATCTCAATTTTCGGGCTGTACGCGCGGAATGCGGACGGTTTAAAGTGTAAAAGGATTAATGGGTCATCGCCGATGCGTGTGCGGCCACAACACCAGGAACGGAGTGTGTCGTTTTGCCCGACGTAAAATTCTTCTACGGTGACAACCTACCCCTGGAAATGCATAAGGCGCGGATCGTGCAGAAACTGGAACTAAAGCCCATCGGGCAGCGTGCACAGGCGATGGCCGGTGCAGGCTACAACACCTTCCTCTTGAACAATTCCGATGTATTCATCGACATGTTGACCGATAGCGGCACCAATGCTATGAGCGATCGCCAACAGGCGGCCATGATGTGGGCCGATGATGCCTATGCAGGTTCCGAGACATTCGTTCGCCTGGAAAAAATGCTCAAGCGCGTGTTTGGGAAATCTTACTTCCTGCCGGCCCACCAGGGTCGTGCGTGCGAAAGCATTATCTCCCAGGTCTTCGTCGAAGAGGGCTCGGTCGTGCCTATGAACTATCACTTCACCACCAGCAAGGCACATATCGTCCTAAACGGTGGACGCATCGAGGAATTGCTCATCGAAGAGGGACTCGACGTCGAAAGCGAGCATCCGTTCAAGGGGAACATGGATGTCCAGAAGCTGGAATCGCTCATCTGTGAACTCGGTGCCGATCGTATCCCGTTTGTTCGCCTCGAAGCCGGGACCAACCTGATCGGTGGGCAGCCCTTCTCCCTTGAGAACCTGCGGGCGGTCGGGCGGCTTTGCCGGGCCCATGGCATCCTCATCGTGATGGATGCGAGTCTGCTCGCGGACAACCTTTACCTCATCAAGCGTCGGGAGGCGGCCTGCGCAGAGATGACGATCGAGGAAATCACCCGCGCGGTCGCCGAGGAGTGCGATATCATTTACTTTTCCGCTCGTAAGCTCGGCTGTGCGCGGGGAGGCGGGATGTGCCTCGACGACGGTGATCTGTACCTGAAAATGCGGGAGCTCATTCCCCTGTACGAGGGTTTTCTGACCTATGGCGGGATGTCGGTGCGGGAGATGGAAGCCCTCACGGTGGGCCTGGAAGAGACCATGGATGAGGATATGATCGGGCAGGGTCCCGAGTTCACCGCCTACATGGTGGATGCCCTGAAAGATCGCGGTGTCCCGGTGGTCGTACCGGCAGGCGGGCTCGGCTGCCATGTCGATGCGCGGCGGTTCCTGGACCATATCCCCCAGGAGGAATACCCCGCCGGTGCACTCGCCGCAGCTTTCTTCATCGTCAGCGGGGTGCGCGGGATGGAACGTGGAACCATGTCGGAGCAGCGCGATGCCGATGGCTCCGAGAATCCCGCACACATGGAGTTGCTCCGGCTGGCCCTTCCGAGGCGGGTATTCACCGTCTCCCAGCTGGGATACGTGATGGACAGGCTCCAGTGGTTATTCGACAATCGCGATCTCGTCGGAGGATTGCGGTTCGTGGAGGAACCCGAGATCCTGCGTTTCTTCTTCGGCAAGCTTGAACCGGTATCCGACTGGCCCGAGCGGCTGGCGGCCAAGTACAGCGAAGACTTCCGGGATAGCCTTTAGACGACGTCTGGCGCACATCTCGTCGGGCGAGAAGCGGATCGCGGGGCTCGCCCGACGGTGGATGTTGCTCGACACTCGGACCGGACAGGGTGATAAGATAGATACGGAGTACGCGGTGATCGTCTCCGCGGCCGTATCGGGTGGGGACCGTCTTCGGGTGTGCTCCACATCCTCACCGAAAGGTTCGATCCTATGCGTACGCAGACCATGGTGACCCTGGGGCTTCTCATCGCGATCAGCGTGATCCTGACGCGTGTTTTCGGCGTGATGTTGCCCGTCGGGGGCGTAATGGGTCTTCGCATCAGCTTCGGGGAAATTCCCATCTATCTTTCCGGCATTCTTTTCGGCCCTCTTGCCGGTGCCGCGGCCGGTGGCATTTCCGACCTGGTCGGGGTGGCGGTTGCCGGGATCGACTTCTTCCCGGGTTTTACCCTCAGCGCCGCCCTGAGCGGGCTGGTCCCGGGCCTCTTTCTATACGCTGGCCGTAAACGCCCGACGCTCGGGCGCCTGCTCGGCGTGCTGATCCTGACCGGATTCTTGGTGACCCTCCTCAACACGTACTGGATCTACCTGTTGTATCGGGCTGGCATCGTCGCGATGCTCCCGCCGCGGCTCATCTCGCGCGCGATCATGATCCCCCTGCACACGGGCATTATCTGGCTTTTGTTCACCAGGGTCCGGCTGCATCATCGCGTTCGGTGAATCTGCCCTCGAGGCCAATCGGCGAAAGCATTAGAGAACCTCCCGTGTGAGGCGGCACAATTGCCCGACGACGGCTTCACACAAGGCATCACCGATGTCTGCACTGGCAGTGCCGGTCGGGGCAAAACTCCCCGATGGGGGCAGGCTCTCCGGTTCTAGAGGAATCTTCCGGTAGGGAGGTCTGCCGGGTGCCGGGTCGTCGGGCAAGCAATCTTTTCGAACCTGCGAGGGATAGAGCGCCCATAGCACCGAGGTCTCGACCGGCCCGGCATGTTCCACCGTCCAGCCCGGGGACGCATCATCGAACTGCGCCGCGAGCACGGACGCGGGCACGAGGTCCCACCAGTTGACCATGCGAATCCGCGTGTGGGAATCGCGGCCGAGCCGCATACCCTCCCAAAGGAACGGTTGGCTTTCCATGTGGCCGTTAAGCAGGAGTACCTCGGCGACCCCCATGCGGGCCAGTTCACGCGCGAGGTCGGCGGCCACCCGGGTGAGGGTTTCGCCATCGAGGTTGAGCGTTCCCGGCCAGCCATTGCTTTCGGGTGCATACGTGTATGCCAGCGGCGGCAAGAGGACGGTCCGGCGCCTTTCCTCTTCGCGGAGTTTCCCGGCCGTTCGATCGGCCAGTCCCGTGGGAATCAGGACGTCCGTCGCGAGCGGAAGGTGTGGGCCGTGTTGTTCGATTGAGCCCGTGGCGAGGACCACCAATGGGTTTTTCGCCAGCAGGGTCTGGATCTCGGGCCACGTCATCGCATCCCAGCGCGGCATTTGTTGCAAGATCACCACCTCCAATAGGCCATTTTCGCCCGTTGCGTTTCTGTTCCTGCGGTGACTCGGTTGGCCGGGGAGGGATGGGGGCGACCGGGGCGTAATGTGTGTTGTTGAGGAGGTGGTGTCGTGCAGCGTGACTTCGATCATCCGCCGTGTCGGCGGGGTACACTCAGTAACAAGTGGGATCGGGTGGGGGAACTGTTCGGCAATCCGGATGCACTGCCCATGTGGGTGGCGGACACGGACTTCCCCGTGCCGGACTCCGTCATGCAGGCCCTCCGGGAGCGGATGCAGCACCCCGTTTTCGGCTACCACTACCCACCGGATACGCTCTACCAATCCATCGTCGATCGGATGGGGTCCCATCACGGGTGGCGCATCGAGCCGGAGTGGATCGTCTTCGGCACCGGGGTGATCACCGACCTGAACGCGGCCATCACGGCCGCCAGTATGGTGGGAGACGAGATCCTGTTGCAGCCCCCGGTCTATTATCCCTTTTTCGCGTCCATAGAGAACCTGGGTCGGCGCGTGGTGGAAAACCCGCTCGTCCTTGACTCCGGGCGATATCATATGGACTTTGCGAACCTGGAGGCAGCCTTCGCACCGCGAACGATGTTTCCCGCGCGCCAGCCGCGAATTGCAGGCATGATTCTCTGCAGCCCCCATAATCCCGTCGGACGGGTATGGAGTCGAGAAACCCTCGAGAGACTGGGGGATCTCTGCCTGCGAGAGGGCATCCCGCTTATATCCGACGAAATCCATTGCGACCTGTTGGTGGGGGATGCGCCGCACACCGTCGCCGCTTCGCTCTCCCCGGAGATGGAGAGGAATACCATCACGCTCATGTCAGCCAACAAGACGTATAACGTACCCGGGTTAAAGGCATCATTTAGCATCATCCCCGATCCCGGTATGCGGGCGCGGTTCGTGCGTGCGCGCGCCACCGCCGGCAGTCCCAATACACTGGGACTGGTTGCCCTGGAGGCGGCCATGCGCGACGAGGATGGTTATCTCTCCGCATTGTGCGCATACCTGCAGGAGAACCTCCGCACGTTTCGCGATGGCATCGCGGACCTGCCGGGAATCCAACTGGTTGAACCACAGGGCACCTACCTCGTGTGGGTGGATATGCGGGGACTCGGCATGGATGATGACGCGCTGGCGCGCTTCATGGTCCACGATGTCGGCATCGCCCCCGATTATGGGTTCGCGTTTGGGACCGGGGGCGAGGGGTTTTGCCGCGTGAACCTCGGGTGTAGCCGTGCAATGGTGGTGGAGGCGGTGGCCCGTCTGCGCGCAGCACTGGGCTCTTTTTGTGAGCCGGATCAGTAACGCTGGGCTCCCGGTAATTGGACCGCGATGGTGGCGGCGAAGAGCTGCCACTGCAGCGGCATGAATCGCGCGCCGTGTGTGGCCTGCCCGAGACCGCCCGCGACGAGTATGGCCCCGGCGAGCATCAGGCGACCGCCCGACCAGCGCACCAGTCCGCCGGGGCTCTGCACGCGGGACGGATCGTATCCCGCCAGCAAGTGGGGTGCGTTGAGAAAGCGGGCCAGCGCGCCCAAGAATGCGTCAAATAGACCGATCCCGATATCGAAGAGGGGCGTCATTCTAGTGGCCCCGACCCCGGCGCAATCGCGTCGGAGAAAGGCGTCGGTGAACCGCTATGGCGCCGGTCGGGCATACTTCTTCGCAGCAACGGCAGCCGATGCAATGTTGCTGTTGGGTACGTGGCATATCGCCCGGATCGCCGCGCAAAGCACCGGCGGCACACATCTTCAGGCATTCGCCGCACCCGATGCATCGGTCCCCGTCGACGAACGGTGCAGGGAGGAAGAGGCTCCGCAAGGCGTTCCTCAGGAGACCGGGTGCGGCCTCCCCCGGTGCGACGGGTGCCGGACCCGGATCGAAGTCCGGCACGCGGACATCTTCGATGCGATCGCCGATAATTTCGATGTCGCGGGCATCGAGGACACCTGCACCCGCCTCTGCCGCGTAGCGGAGGTGAAGCACCTCTTCGGGGGGAATGCCCACCGCGCGGCAGGCCACGGCATCCGCGGCCACGGGGTCGGTGCTCACCACGAAAAAGCCCGTCCACCGGGGATTTCCGCTACGGGGCCCCCGGCCTTCCATGGAAACGATGGCGTCGACCAGGGAGAGGGCGGGCCGAATATGGGTGGCAAGGTCTGCCAGCATACGGGCGAAGGTATCCTGTCGGTCGAAGCGTAGGTGCATGGCGGCCTTGGTGGTCCCCGGGATGCATCCGAACAGGTTCTTGCAGGCGCCGGTGTAGCGGGTGAGCCCGTGGGTCTTGAGCCGGGCGAGGTTGACCAAGGCGCCCGCCTCCCGCACCGGCCGGGCCAGGGGAAAGGTCCGGAGAACCCGCCCCTCCGGATGCGATGCTTCGGTCGAAGCATCGAAAGAGACGAGGGGGATGCCCTCGGCCTCCAGGGCGGCCAGGATCCCCGAGCGACGTGCGACAAGCCGCGCGGGTTGTGCGGCGGGGCTATCGCCGGCGGTGATGTGTGGGATACCCAGCGCGCGCAACGCCCGGGTGGTGGCGGTGATGATCGCCGGTTCGGTGCAGACGGCGCTCTCCCGGGGCGAGGCCACGAGCATATTGGGCTTGAGTAGCACGTTCGCCCATGAGCCGGCATGATCCGGCGCGGCGGCACGAATGGCCCACTCCAATTGGCAGACGAGCGGGTCCAAGTCGTATTTCGTGGTGCGTGATAAGACGACCGTACTGCGCATCTGAACACTCCTCCGTCGCGTTGCACTACCTTATTACCTTAGCGGAAGGGCAATGGCGCAACAATGATTCGATCGAAGGGATGGCGACATGGATCAACAAGACTATACGCGTTTCATGGAGTTAACCGCCGATGAGTTGCAGGAAAAAGATCCCTCCGCCAGCGTGTGCTTTATGGCGATCGGACCACCCGAGGTTCACGGTCCACACCTGCCACTTGGGACGGACCTCGAAATCGCGCAGGCGCTACGCGACCGATACATCGAGGATTTCCGCAATCGCCACCCTGAGCGCGGCATCGTGGTATTGCCGTCGCTGCCCATCGGCAGCGATGCGCTTCCACGGCCGGGGTCCTTGGGTGTCCCGGCCCGCACCCTCGAGCGAATCCTCCGAAGCTGGGGGCTGGACCTGGCCGATATCGGCTTTCGCCAGCTGGTGATCAGTGATAATCACGGGGGTCCCCGGCACTTGCTGGCGGTGGAATCGGCAGCCCGCTACTTGTGGCGGCGGAGGCGCTTTGCCCTGGTGAACCCGTTTTCCGAGGCGTTTCGGCGGATGATGGCGCACGATGAGACGCTGATGCGGGACACGGCACTGTCCCCGGGGGCGATGGGCGA
>Ga0207421_10000957_pt1 | contig 37468 bp, 34 predicted proteins | sample SodLakKL_010_SED_4_FD_187542 | JGI IMG/M metagenome (GOLD analysis project Ga0207421, IMG submission 187542) | Alkaline sediment microbial communities from Lake Tanatar, Kulunda Steppe, Russia - 8KL_010_SED (SPAdes) (version 2) | ecosystem: Environmental > Aquatic > Non-marine Saline and...
ATCGATCAGGGATTTGACCGCCTGCTGGGCCTGGGCCAGGGCCATCCCGTAACCGGGAACAATGATCACTTTCTCCGCCTTGCGCAAAAGAGTCGGCGCGTCATCGGCACAGATATCAATTTCTTCGGCTGCTGTTATGCCGGCCTCGGCTTCAGCAGGTTTATCGGCACTTTCTGCTTCCGGTAAAAATTGCTCAGAAGCTGTCTTTCTTTTCTTTTCCGCTATATCAACTTTGAAGCCACCCAGGACCGCCGGCAAATTCCTGTTCATAGCTCGGCACATTAACTGGGTCAGGATCATGCCTGCTACACCAACCAGTGAACCGACACCGGCCAGCAGAAAATTGCCCACCGCCAGGCCACTTACGGCAGCGGCCACCCCAGACAGTGAGTTGAGGAAGGAGATAATAACCGGCATATCTGCTCCCCCAATTCGCACGGCCATTAACACCCCGTAAATAGCAAATGCGGCCAGGATCAACAACTGGTAAACAGGATCAGGTATAAAAAGCAGGGTAATAATCAAAATAGAACCGGCTACCAAAAAGAGCCGGAGGCTTAAATCGTGACCCTTGAAGAAAACCGGTTTCTGGGAAACAAGGTCATGCAATTTTAAAGCGGCAACAACACTCCCGGTAAAGGTAAGGGTTCCTATTCCCAGGGCCAGGCCGGCTGTTAACCAGAAAAACCACAGCTCTGTGCCGGCTTCCATGGCCATTGCCGTTCCGGCAACCAGGGCTGAAGCTCCACCGCCGAAACCGTTAAAAAGAGCCACCGTTTGAGGCATGTGAATCATTTTTACCACTCGGGCTAAAAAAATACCCGCGATACCACCAATGAAAATATAAAGCCAGGCCAGGGAACTAAAAATGTCCATCTCCAAGAAGACAAACAGGATTGCCAGAACCATACAGAAAGCGCCCAGCCGATTGCCCCATAAAGCGGTCCGCGGAGATTGCATGAGTCTGATTCCAACTATAAAGCCGGCAGTTATCAAGACCGGGATTAAATATTCCAGCAAAACATCCATCACTCCTTAATTTGTTCCGTATCTTTGTGCTTGAACATACGCAGCATCCGTTCTGTAACCCAGAAACCGCCGGCAACATTAATCATGGCTAATACTATGGCCACCGCTGCCAGACTTTTAATCCCCGGTGGTGCTGTGGCATATATGGCTATTGATCCTAAAACTGTAATCCCGGATAACGCATTCATCCCCGACATCAGTGGAGTGTGCAGTAAAGAAGGCACTGCCGAAATAATCCGGTACCCCAGGATAGCGCAGACTACTAGAAAAATAATTATCGTGGGAGTCAAAAAGAAAACCTCCTTACCTCTAAAGGGCCGCGACAATATGCGGTTCCGCTTTAATGTTTAGCTCCTTCCATTGCTTTTAAAGTTCCTTCATGAACTACCTTGCCGCCCCTGGTGACCAGGGATTCCCGTACTACTTCATCATTTAAATCAAATTTCAGCTGTCCGTCTTCCACTAAATAATTAAGGTAATTAAATGTGTTTTGGGCAAACATCCGGGAAGAATCAATCGGCAGATAGGCTGGGATATTCAACAAACCGCTGATGAAAATCCCATCATAGTCATATTCCTCGCCCCGGCGGGCAAGTTCACAGTTACCGCCCTGATCGATGGAAATATCGACTATCACCGATCCTTTCTTCATTTTATCTGCCATTGCTTTGGTAACCAGGATCGGCGCTATTTCCCCGGGAATTAATGCTGCCAAAATTACTGCGTCACTTTCCTGGACATGGCGGGTCAGAAGCTCTCGTTCTTTTTCATACCATTCATCGGGCAGGCTCCTGGCATAGCCGCCCTCACCGACCCCCATACCCTCGGGCAAATCGAATTGAATCGGTTCTACTCCCAGGCTTTTCGCCTGCTCATTTGCTTCAGGCCTGATATCCAGGCTTTTTACTTTAGCCCCAAGCCTCTTGGCAGTAGCTATGGCCTGTAATCCGGCCACTCCCACTCCTACAACCAGGAACTGGGCCGGCTGTAAAACTCCGGCTGTTGTAGGCATCATGGGAACAAAACGAGAGAGGTTGTGGGCAGCGGTGATTACCGATTTGTAACCGGCCACTGTGCTCATCGAGGTAAGCGTATCAAGGTGTTGAGCCCTGGAAATTCTTGGAATGCTGTCGAGGGTAAAACTGGTAATCCCCCTGTTAGCCACCATTTTAACCATTTCATGGTTTGCTGGATTGGCCGGGTGCAGAAAAGAAATCAGGATCGAGCTTTCAGAAAATAGCTCTACTTCGTGTTTTCCTGCTTCATCATTATATTGGGGTTCCTTTACTTTAACAATAATATCGGCCTTGCTGTAAACGTTCTCGGCCCCGGAAACAATTTCTGCACCTGCCTGGATATACTCTTGATCGTGGAAAAAAGACTTATCCCCGGCCCCGGATTCTACTATAACTGTGGCACCTTCCTTTACACACTGCTCAACGGTTTGAGGAGTTGCCGCCACCCTTCTTTCTCCGGGCATGATTTCCCGGGGCACCGCGATAGTAAGACCATTGAATTTCACCGGATTCATCTCCTTTTAATAATAATCACCCACCGGTCACTTCGCCGGTTAAATTCTTTAACCCTGTCTTCTGTTCTGTTTATCCACCAGTTTAAAACAATAAAAAAAGGCGCCTCGATCAACATGCCGCCATGTTAATTCAAATGCCTTTATACCAAAACCTTTTATCTCGGTACCCCGCAAAATGCAGGATCCTGCCAGAGGCCCGTCCCCCTTATGGGTATTTATTATTTTGGGTATTTATTATTAAGCTTCTTAGAGTATAACAATATTCTGTTATAAATGTCAATTACATAAAATACCATTTATTTGCATTTGCCCTCCCTTTTCTGGGAGAATAATTTTAATTTTTTTTCAAAAGGAGAAGGAATTTTATGGAGAAAAGCGAATAAGCAAATTATGTAAGAAGTTTTTAAATACCTGTAAAACGGCAAATTTCCTATTCTCAAAACATCATTACAGATCTTACACAGCCGTGCCGCTAGTGCAGGGGGTGATCTATGCAGTTTAGAGGAAGTAAATGTTTTTCAGGCGGTATATTAAAATTGAATAAAGGAGATGTTTTTTCATGGTAGAAGCCCTCTTGGCTTTTAACAGTTGGCTAAACTCTATCGTTTGGGGACCACCCTTCATGATTCTTCTCGTAGGTACCGGTCTCTACCTGACTATTCGCTTAGGGTTTTTCCAATTCACCCACTTCGGTCATGCCTGGAAACAAACTTTTGGAAGGTTTTTTTCCAAAGCGACAGAAGAAGAAGGCGGAGCGATTACCTCATTCCAGGCCGTGGCATCGGCTATGGCCGCCACCATCGGTGTAGGTAACATTGCCGGGGTCAGTACAGCCATCGCCCTCGGCGGTCCCGGTGCCGTTTTCTGGATGTGGCTAACGGCCCTGGTGGGTATGGCCACCAAGTACGGCGAGGCCAGTCTTGGAGTTAAATACCGGGAAATTGATCCGGAAACCGGCGAAATATCCGGTGGGGTTATGTATTATATCGAAAAAGGCCTCGGTCCCAAGTGGAAGCCGCTTGCTATTATTTATGGACTGCTGGCCGGAGTCGCCGCTTTTGGTATTGGCTGCATGGTCCAGGCCAATACTTTTGCCCATGCTTTTGAAACCGGGTTTGGCGTTCCTAACTGGGTTTCAGGAATCATCGTTGTTATTGCAACCGGCCTGGTAACTTTAGGGGGTATTAAGAGGATCGCTATGACCGCTGAAAGAATCGTCCCCTTCATGGCTATTGTTTATATTATTGGATCATTAATCATTATCTTTATGAACATCTCCAACCTTGGCTGGGCTTTCGGGCAAATTTTCTACTATGCTTTCAACCCCATGGCCGCAACCGGAGGCTTTGCCGGCGCCGGAGTTGCCGCTGCGATCCGTTTTGGCATCGCCCGCGGTATTTTTTCTAACGAAGCCGGGCTTGGTGCAGCTTCCATAGTCCACGCCCAGGCTAAAAACACCCCCGTTCGCCAGGGGATGTGGGGTATGTGGGAGACTTTTATCGATACGATCGTAATCTGCACTATGACCTCCCTGGTCATCATCCTCACAGGGGTTATAACTACCGGGACAACCGGTGCTGAGCTGGCTTCAACCGCATTTAGCAGGGGGCTGCCGGGACCAGGCGGGGTGGTTGTTTTAATCGGCCTGATTTTATTCTCCTACACAACTATGCTTACCTGGAATTTTTACGGTGAAAAAAGTTGGGAATATATTTTCGGTAGGGGTATAATAGTTCCTTACCGTCTGCTGTTCCTCGCTTTCCTCTTTGTTGGAGCTATTGGCGGCCTGGTCCTGATCTGGGATATCGCAGATACCTTGAACGGACTGATGGCTGCACCGAACCTGATCGCCCTTCTTGTCCTGGCGACGATCTTAACTAAGGACAAGAAAGATTACGTAGATGATCTAAAGAAAAAATTATACACGAAACAAAAAATATAATTTGACAAACTAGATAACTGTAAAGACAAACACCGGCCCGCCTATAAAAAATGTTCGGGCCGGTGTTTTTTGAGAACATTCTAATACACTTCGGCACTTAGCAGGATAACTCGGGACTGATCCGGAAGAACTTAACAATCAATATTACCTGGTGGTGTGCATATTGACAGAACAACCGCGGGCAACCCGGACAGTAGTGAACCTGGAAAACCTTAGGCACAATATAATTGCTTTTCGAAATCATATAGCAACAGAAACAGAAATCATGGCCGTGGTAAAAGCTGACGGTTACGGACACGGAGCATCGGAAATTGCCAAAGTTGCCCTTAATAACGGCGCCACCTGGCTGGGAGTGGCTTTTGTAGAAGAAGGTATTAACTTAAGGACGGAAGGTTTTAAGGTCCCCATCCTGGTTTTAAACCCCCCGTTTATCAACCAGGCCGCATTGTTCTTCGAATATAGCTTAACACCGACAATCTTCACCCGGGAAACAGCAAAGGCATTCTCAGATTTAGCTGTGAAAAATAATTGTACAAAAGAGTTTCATCTTAAAGTGGATACCGGTATGGGCAGGGTGGGAGTCTTCCCTTATACAGCAACTGAAAATTTCCTCGTTTCAACCGGGAAACTGCCGAACCTGGCCTGCAGCGGTATCTACACCCATTTCGCCACTGCTGATGAAAAAGATAAAAATTTTGCTGAAAAACAGCTTTCCAGGTTTTTGGAGCTAATTGGCAGCTTAAAAAATCAGGGAATTTGCCCGCCTCTAGTTCACGCGGCAAACAGCGCCGCTACCCTGGAAATGCCAAAAGCATGGCTTGACCTGGTCAGGCTGGGCATCAGTATGTACGGGCACTATCCTTCAGAAGAAGTAAACAAGAATACACTGCCTCTCAAACCTTTAATGAGTTTAAAAAGCAGGGTTTCATTTGTTAAGGTGGTTCCCGCCGGGACCTGTATCAGCTATGGATGCACCTATGTAACTAAAAGCGAAACCCCGGTGGCCACAATCCCCCTGGGTTACGGCGACGGCTACAGCAGGCTGCTTTCCAACAAAGCCCATGTATTGATCAGGGGAAAACGGCACCCTATCATCGGCAGGGTTTGCATGGATCAGTTCATGGTAGACATCAGCGCAGATCCGAGGATCCAGGCAGGTGATGAAGTCGTATTATTCGGAGAACAGGGTGAAGCATCCATCCCGGCCGAGGAAGTTGCCGGCCTTCTCGGAACGATTAATTACGAGGTACTCTGTGCTGTAAACAAAAGAGTGCCCCGGATTTATTTATAGCTATAACCTTCCCGGATGCAATTCCCAGGGTTGCTATTAAGCAAATATTGTCGTAATATAGAAAATGAAGAGTGAATCTTGTTCTATACACCTTTATAAATTGGCATTGAATAAGTTTGTCAAAGGAGGATTAGTTAAATGCCGCTATATGAGTATATCTGCCAGGATTGTAAAAAGATAACCGAAGTAAAAACCAGTTTTGAAGAAAAGGAAAAAGGTTTAACCGTTAAATGCGAAAGCTGCAACAGCTATAATGTGAAACAGTACTTTGGAAATATGACCGTTACAGCCAACTTCCCCCTGCACTAGTCTCCCCAACCAGCCTGGAATGAAGGACAGAGGTGAAAACCGCCGGTCCTTCTTTTTTTTTCGTTATTTGTTATTCAGCTTTTTCAAGAACGATATCTTCTTCCTCCGAAACGGCAGTCCAAACCTTTGGATCTCCCAGCAAGCGTCCTACCAGGTTAACCGGACTGGCAGGCCTGATTTCTCCACCCGTTGAAGCCGGGGTTTCCCCGAAAAAGATGCAAAAGCTTTTCCCTCCCGGCCAGTAAGCAAGGTCTCCTTCTTCCACCACGGATACGGCGTTTTCCGGTCCGGCCTCAACTGGTATGCCAAAGTAAATTTCATCCCCCCAGGTGCTGACCTTGCCTTCAATCGGCAGTTTTTCCCATATCAAATCGGCGGTGCGGGAGTTGTTCAACACGGCCTTCATCTGGACCTGTTTGGTAACTATATTGATCTTCCTGCTCATAAAAACCACTCCTTCATTTTAATCACGCCATAAAACCGGATGAAGAAATTAACCAATATAATCAAAAACCAGGCGGGTGAAAACAGCCGGTCCAATCCAGAGGACGTCTTCATCGACATCAAACCTGGAATTATGATGGGGATAAATTATGCCTTTTTTCTCATTACCGGTGCCAAGCACAAAAAATACTCCGGGGATCTTTTCCAGGTAAAAAGATATGTCCTCGGTTCCCATGTTCGGCTTTTTTATTTCCACAATATTTTCCGGGCCGATAACTTTTGAAGCACTTTCCACAAACCGGGCCGTGAAACCAGGGTCATTAACCGTGGGAGGGTACCCTCCCAGCATTTTCACTTCGGCCCCGGCCCGGTTGGCTTCAGCTGTAGCAGAACAAATCTGATCCAGGCGGCTGCTTATAAACTGGCGGTCAGCTTCGTATAAAGTCCGGAAATCGCCGCTAAGAGTAACCCTGGAGGCAATAATATTATGAGCCTCTCCTCCCCGGATCTGTCCTATGGTAAGAACAGCCGGGTGAAGGGGATCCATTTCCCGGCTTATAATTCTCTGTAAAGCCATGATTATTTCTGAAGCAACCGTTATGGCGTCAACGCCCAGATGGGGCAGGGCGCCGTGCGTGCTTTCACCTTTAACGGTAACTTCAAATTTTGTAGCCGCAGCCAGTATAGGGCCATCGCAAACACCAATCTGACCCGTTTTCAGCTCAGGGAAGATCTGTCCGACATGAAGGCCGGCAACAGCATCCACTGCAGGGTTTTTTAGGCACCCGTCTTCAATCATTTTAGCTGCTCCAAAATACCCTTCTTCTCCGGGTTGGAAAAGTAATTTTACGTTGCCCTTTAACCGGGTCCGGGCCTTTGTGATCATCTCGGCCGCACCCAGGAGCATAGCCATATGGGCGTCATGGCCGCAGGCATGCATGCTGCCGTTGGCAGAAGCAAAAGGCAGCCCGGTTTCCTCTTTAATGGGAAGTCCGTCCATATCTGATCTGAGAGCCAGGGTCGGGCCCGGTTCACCGCCTTCGATTAAGGCAACAATCCCGGTTTTGGCCGCCTGCCTATGGGGAATACCCATTTCATCAAGCCTTGCCCGGACATAGGCGGATGTTTGTTCCAAATCAAGGCCAATCTCCGGAATGCGGTGTAAATCCCGCCGCCACTTAATTACATCTTGATGAATTTCAAGCGCCTCTTTGTTTATATCCACTGATAGTCTCCTTTGCTGGTAAGATATTGCTCTCCCAAGCCGCCACTTCAGCTGCTTAGCCGGACAGGATATCCTGGACCGCTTTTATCGTAGTTTCCATATCCCTGCGATCTGCTTCCCTGCTGGTGGTCAACCGGATCATATCAGGTTCCATAACGCTGACAAGAATGTTTCTTTTTTTCAATTCTTCGCTGAATCGGGTAGGAGACATGGTGGTCGGCCTAACAATAATAATATTGGTTTCAACCTCTGCAGGATCAAAACCCAACCCCTTAATTCCGTCCAGTCCCTCCGCAAGCAGGCGAGCATTGGCATGATCATCGGCAAGCCTGTCGATCATTGTTTCCAGGGCTACCAGGCAGGCTGAAGCAATAACCCCGGCCTGGCGCATCCCACCGCCCAGACGTTTACGCCACCTTTTAGCCTCTTCTATAAATTCAGCCGGTCCGACAATAATTGATCCGACCGGCGCTCCCAACCCTTTGGAAAAACAAAACTGGACAGAAGTCGTGCAGGCGGTAAAATCCTGCACCGGGATTCCCGAGGCTATGGAAGCATTAAAAATTCTTGCTCCATCCAGGTGAACCGGCAGATCATGCCGCCTGGCCAGATCATAAATCGCTTTCATATTTTCAAGAGGGACTACTTTGCCACCGGCCCGGTTATGGGTATTTTCCAGGCAGATCAGGGAGGTGGGGGGTAGATGGACATCATCAGGCCGGATGGCGCTTTCAACCTGTTCCGGTAAAAGGGCTCCTTTATGACCGGGCAGCGGCCTGGGTTGAATCCCGGCAAATGCAGAAGCGGCGCCAGCTTCATAATAATAAATATGAGCATTGGCTTCCATTATCACTTCAGTCCCCGGTCTAGTATGGGTCAATATGGCTGCCTGGTTGCCCATGGTACCGCTTGCCACATACATCGCCGCCTCCTTGCCCATTATTTCAGCAGATTTTTCCTGCAGTCGGTTTACCGTAGGATCTTCCCCGTAGACATCATCGCCAACTTCCGCCTCGTACATGGCTCTGCGCATTTCTTCCGTAGGGTTGGTAATTGTATCACTGCGTAGATCAATCATCTATAAGCACCTCCTCTAGAGAATATCAATTAATATTGTAGCATAAATAACAGGCTTATTCGCAGGTAATTTGAATAAATTAACCAATTTTTGGTTCTAGTTATTGCTACACTGTGAATTTACAGCATCAAAAACAGAAATAGGAGGGCCTTTTAATTAGCTGTCCAGTGTGAAATAAAAAACTGAACCTTCGCCCTGTTTCGACTCAGCCCAGATCTCGCCGCCGTGTCGTTCTATAATTCTTTGGACTATACTTAATCCGATACCGGTACCCGGATATTCTTCAAAAGAGTGCAGGCGCTGAAAAGCATTGAATATTTTAGTGACATGTTCCACTTCAAAACCAATTCCATTGTCGGAAATGTAATAAACCGTTTTGCCGTCCCTGTTGATTGCACCGAACTCTATCCAGGTCATTTCATTTGAACCGGTAAATTTCCAGGCGTTTTCGAGCAGGTTTTCCAGGGCAATACGCAGCAATGCGGCATCACCGGTTGCAAACTGGTCCGGAACAACAATAAATTCTGCCTGTCTGTGGGGATCTTTCTCCTGCAAGTGCCTGGTATATGCTTCTACCATGGCGCTCAAATCAACCCGATCCCGGTGCAGCTCCTGCCGGGTTACCCGGGAAAGCTTGAGCAGAGCATCAATCAAGTCGCTCATCCGCCGGCTTGACGAAACTACTCTTTCCAGGTAGTTCCGGCCTTCTTCGTCAAGGCTGGAGCCATGGTCTTCAAGGACAGCTTTGCTAAACCCTTCTATACTGCGCAGCGGGGCCCGCAGATCATGGGATACGGAATAAGTAAACGCAACAAGCTCCTTGTTAATCCACTCCAGCTCGGCAGTCCTCTCCTTAACCCTTTGTTCCAGTTCTTCATTGAGCTTTTTCAGTTCCTGTTCTGTATTTTTTAAATCGGTTATATCGAGAGCTGTATCGATAACCCCTACCAGCTGTCCTTCTTCATCATAGATCGGAGAGGCGGTAACCTGCCAGTAACGTCCTTCCGGTGAACTAATTATCCCCTGGCAAATACGGCCCAGCTCAAGAGCCTTTTTGACATGACATCCAGGACAGGGTTCTTTCCGTGCATACCAGGCTTCATAGCATTTTCGACCCAGGTATTCTTCCGAATATTTCTGGTACATTTTTTCTGCTAACGGGTTGGCCCACAGTATATTCATCTCCGGATCTTTATAAGTTACCAGTTCAGAGAGGTTTTCCAGGATAACTGTCTTTTCCCGCTGCTCTTTTTCCACCGCTTCCTGCTGTTTTTTGGTTTCTGTTTTGTCCCTGGAAACTACCAGGATACCGATTTGCCTGTCATTTTCATCTTTCAGCAAGGTTATAAGCGCATCGGCCCAAATAGTGGAGCCGTCCTTGCAATATTCCTCCACCTCAACCTGGACAGCCGTATCAGAATCTGCGCCGCCCTTGCTATCCATGGCCACTAAACGATCATAGCCCTTTAGAAATTTTTTCAGAGAATCGGGGGTCATAGTCTCTTCCAGGCTCAGTGAAACAGCTTCCGCCGGCTCCATACCTTTGATCTTTTTAACAGCAGGACTTAAATATAAAAAGCGCATATCAAGATCGAGGATGCTGATTATATCTGCGGTGTTATCGGCAATAAGGCGATATTTTTCTTCGCTTTCCAGCAGTTCGCTTTCAGTGGCCTTGCTCTTATAATAGAATAAAACCAGGGCCGAGGTGATGACAAAAAACAGGAATGCCAGGGCCAGGGCAATATTGCGCCTTAGAGCGATAACAGCCTCCAGGTCGGTTAAATAAACCCCGGTCCCGATCACCCACTCCCATGGTTCAAAGCAGGCCACGTAAGATAGTTTTTCTTCAAACCGGTCAACTTCATCATAATACTGCCAGGAGTAAGAAACATGGCCCCCTCCCTGCTCCTTGCAAATATTTACAAATTCCTGGAATAGGAGAAACCCATCCGGATCTTCGAAGTCATAGACATTTCTACCCTCCAGATCAGGCCTGAAAGGGTGAACAATAACATAATGGTCAAAATCGTTGATCCAGAAATAATCCTGTCCCTGCTCACCGTAATGAAGTTCGCGGACCATTTGGCTCGCCTGATTCCTGGCCTCTTCCGGCTCCATGGCCCCTTCCTGCTCCAGGCGATGGTAACGCTGCAGCACCGAAAGCCCAATATCCACCATCTCCCTGGTATGGCTCATTTTTTCCCGGTAGATATCATCCCTGAGAGAAGGCAGGATCAGAAAAATATAAAGGAGGACGATAACAATCAGCAGGGTAAAAATAACCACCAGCACCTTAAGGTAGTTTTTCTTTTCCATCCTTTCGATTTGTCCCTGAGCCGTAAATATAACCATTCCCGTGAGTCCTCCATACCGGGGAGGCTGTTATAACTCAATTGCAATTACTGAAAACTCTTAAATTATACAACAGAATTTCAACATACTTGTTTTGATATCCTTCATAAAAATTACAACTTTATAACTTTTTGCATGCTTACGGAAAGTTAATCAACCCGGAAAAATGATTCGTCAAAATCAGGATTGCCTTCATAGCGAGACATAAAAAAACCGGGCAGCTGATCAGCCTGGTCAAACAAACCGGGATCCAATTCGATGCCGGCCTGTTTAAAAGCATCCACAATCTCCTGCGGGTCCGGGGGGCATCCTTTCACGGCAAGCATTTTCTCAATATTGGGGTGATTCCTGTTTTTGCTGGACATGCACTGGCCGATCAGGATCGTCGCTCCCATGCCGGGAGATGGTTCCATTTTTTTCCCGGTAAGCACTTCAACATTGTTCCACGGCTCCCCCTGCCAGGCCTGCCTGACTGCAGCCAGGATTAACCCGTTCAAACTGGAACAATATGTGCACATGGTATCGTCAAATTTTCGGTAGAAAAGCCCCCGCAACCCCTGCCTGGCCAGCGCTTTTGGCATTTCGCCGCTGTCATCGCTTAAATAAACAAAATCGTACTCATGGTATGACGAAATTTTTTCGATGTTTTCTCCGGCAATTTCTAAATCGGACAGGTCGGCAGGCCGCCCGGCCCTGGCGGCGGCCAGCGCCAGGTGGCTGACATTAGATGGTTCATGGCCCAGCAGTTTTGCACCAACCATATCGGCAGACAAAATATCCGGGGACGCAACCAGGATATTACTCCTTCTCATTTTACCGTCAAAAGCCGGCCCCCGCTCCAGGCTGTAAATACCGTCGATTACCGTCAAAGCGGGAGGCATAGGATCGGCCATCCTCGCTATGTAAAAGTGGAGGTCATGGTGGGGATCGGGGCTGTGGCATTTTTTGCGGGACGCGAAATTAATTATACCTTTAAGGTTTTTCAAACCCAGGCTAACCACAGTCTGGTTATGGGACTTCAGGACAGGTATGTCTATCAAAAAATCGCTTTCCAGGATATCCTGGTTAAACTTCAGATAAACTCCGTTTTCTAGTTCAATATCCTTGAAAGGCCTCTTCATAATATTTATGCATTTAACGCCGTAACGTTCGCTTAACCGGTTATAACCAAGGCTCTCAAAAGCATGGGCCGGTGTCTTTTCATCTTGCGGATCGGCAACAATCCCTTCCCCAATCGTAATATCATCAATCCCGTATTCCTTAAGCAGGACGACCGTATCTTCAATTACCCTGGAAGTGGTAATTACTCCCCACTTTGGAAACGGGCAGCTCCTGGTCCAAAATACTATATTGGGCTTAATAAAAACCCGCATCCCCGGGCGAAAATGTTTTGATCCGCCGCAATCAAGAATGGCTTTTTTTACTGAATGATAGGGGTTCTCATAACGGACAACAGAAACTTTTTCTTTTTTCAACTCGCCATGTTCCTCCCCATTTTATAACCCGGTATACCGGCAAACAAAAAGAAAAACCTTTGCCGGTTTTACCGGGTTTCTCTAAAGCAAGTTCTTTTAATCATACCATACCATTTATAAACCCCCACCATCAAACCAGCTATCGATAGTTGAAGGAAGTAATCATTCGCTTGAATAATGAAAAGAGGCTGATTTTAAAGAAACCCGGTTACCCTGTCGATTAGTTTCTTCGAATCTCCGGTACGTAAATGAACCCGGGGTCAGCCCGGGTAAAGGGGGCTCTTACCTGAGGCCGAATCAGTTTATTGTCCGGGTCCCGGGGCGGTTACAAGTCCCGACTCAACTTTCCGTGTTTTTCCCGGCCCTGCTATGAACGGCAAGCAATAAACCCGACTTTACTGATACTACGGCCCTCCCGGCTTCCAGTTCATTGCTCAAACCCAGGGTTGAAGCAAAATTGAGGCTTCCCTCGCGAAGAGAGTATTTCAAACCTTCGGTTGTTATCCCCCCGGCCTCGCTGGTGAGGGCAAACAACGAGAAGTAATCTCCACGGTTTCCTTCAACCACCGCTTGATTATCAATCATAAACACTTCCTGACTTCGATCGACTATTTCAGCCGGGATACCGTGCTGGAAGGGGATATAAAGTAATAGGATATTGATCAAGGCATGATCAATCCGGGAACCGCCCAGGGCTCCGATAATCAAAATTCGGCCGGGGTGCATCTCCACCGCTTTGTCAATAGCCAGCTCCAGGTCTGATTTATCCTTGGCCGAGGGATGTTTGATCAGCCTGGGATCGAGTTTTTCAATCATATCTTTATCTTCGGGCTTTAACGAATCCATATCACCGATCACCAGATCCGGTTTAAATCCCATAGCCAGGGCGTATCCACAACCACCGTTGACACATATAATAAAATCGCCTTCTTCAACCAGGTTTTTGTAAAAATTCAAATCTTCCAGATCGCCGTTAGCCACAATAACTATTCTTTTTACGGACATCGAGCAGACCTCTTTTCAGCCCTTAACTTTCTTTCAAATACACCCTGTTGTCAGCGGATCAAAAATTTATCGCCCGAAATCATTACCCTGGGTCAAGGTTGTTTAAAAATCTTTCCAGGCGGGACAAACCCTCTTTAAGATTTTCCATCGAACAGGCATAAGATATCCGGATGTAGCCTTCTGCTCCTGGCCCAAAATCAATACCGGGCGTTACGGCCACGCCGGCTTCTTCGAGGACACGCAAGGCAAATGAGTAAGAATCGCTGGTATACCGTTTAACATTGGCCATCATGTAAAATGCTCCGTCCGGAAGCCTGGCCGGAGCTATATCCATTTTCTGAAGGGCCCGGTACAGGAATATGCGGCGCTCGTTATAATCGCTGAATCGCTTTTCAAGAACTTCAGGTGTCTCCTGCAAGGCGGCGATACCGGCTGACTGGATAAAATTGCAGGCACATATAAACAGGTTTTGCTGTAGTTTTTGCATTTTCCTGGCCATGTCAACCGGCGCAATCAGATAACCGAGGCGCCATCCCGTCATTATATTGCGCTTGGAAAAACCGTTTATAACCATCGCCTGATCGGTAAATTCCATGATGGACCGATCCCGGTTTCCGTAATTTATACCGTGGTATACTTCATCGGAAACAATACAGGGGCCCAGTTCGGCAAGTTCTTGCAGCTCTGTTTCTCCCAGGACCGCACCGGTGGGATTGGCCGGTGAATTAATCAGGATCCCCTTTATCTCCGGGCCAAGATATTTTTTTACCTCATTGGCCTGGAGTTTGAAAGCATCTTCTTCGCGGACCGGTACCGGCACAGGCTCAGATCCCACATAGCGGATAAAATTTGGATAACAGGCATAATAGGGATCGGGGATAATAATGCGATCACCGGCGCCCAGTAAGGCCGAAAAGGCAAGAAGCATCGCCGCTGATGAACCGGAAGTAACAATGATTTGTTCCGGGCTAATATCAATTCCATACAGGCGTTTATGGTAAGCCGCTATTTCTTCCCTGAGTTCCACTTTGCCGAGGCTGTGTGTATAGCAGGTATCATTATTATGGAGGGCGTTAACAGCTGCTTCTTTAATCGCTGCCGGTGTTTCTCCGCCCGGCTCTCCCAGTTCCAGGTGAATAACTGAATTCCCCTGCGATTCAAGCTGTTGGGCCTTTTCCAGTATCTCCATAGCCAGGAAAGGCTTTATTTGAGCAATCCTTTCCGGGTAGCCCAGGTTCTGATCCAGATCTGGGTAACGCCCGTTCATAAATTAACCTCCTTCTATTCTTGAGCCTGTACTTTCATTTTCCCGGATTAATTCAACACAGTATGCAATTATTTCTCTACGCCTTACAATGCCGATAAAAACTCCCTGATCATCGACCACCGGGACAAAATTTTGTTCGCTGGCCACGCTCAACAGGTCGACAATACGGGAATCAATGCGCACCGGCTTGTTTTTAACATGGAAAGTTATATCTTTCAGCATAATTTTTTCCATACCATTAAGATCAAGGTTTTCTGTGTTTTTCAATTTCCAGAGCAAATCCCCTTCTGTAATGGTCCCCGCATAGCAACCCTGCTCGTCTACCAGGGGAACCGCAGAATAACTTTGGCGCTCCATCCTTTCCAGGGCCTGGCGCATTGATGTTTTAGGGGTTAAATAAACCACTTCATTCTTGGGAATTAAAAAAAAAGCAACTTTCATTTCTGATCAAAACTCCTCCGCTTCATTGTCAATCATCCCTCCGCCAATAATCCGGAACCCGGCTTTACGGTACAGGCCGGCAAGCTCCGGCTCAAACAATACATTAACTGTCTTAATATTATCCTCCCTGATTTTTTTTATAATCATTTTTAAGAGGACCAGGGCAATTCCCCGCCCCCGGTAATCGGGGTGAACAAGCAGGTTTCGGACCAGGGCATCATCCACTCCATCGCTGATCACATCGACAAAACCGACCAGGAACTCATTATCGAAGCAAGCTGCTGTCAGGTAAGTATTGCCAACTATTTTTTTAAGCTTTTCTTCCCGGGCATCCCAGCCGACGGCATTTCTGAGCGACGCGACATCTTCTGCCTGGAGTTCAGGATTATAAGCATAATTCAGGCGCACCTGTTCACCCCTGGGTAATATTCTTTACTAATTATAACATCTATGTGTTTTCATAAAACACTCGAATATTTTTTTTAATCAAAACAAGTCTTTTCCAGGCCGGCCTAAAAGTTACAGGCAGCTTCAAACATGGGCCAGATCATACCTGAAAGCTTAAACTTAACTCCATGACAGGACTGAGGCAGGACCAGGTGAAAGAACACTGTGCAAAGTTAGCAGATTCAGTTATAGTTCGCCCGGGAGCCGGTCGGTTAAGCCTAACCCCCTGCCTGCTGCTATTGGCCGCCCATTTCAGGCACTCCGCTGAGGCAGGATCTACCGTCACAGACAGGGCATGCCCGGCATATACCTTTAAGCCGTTCCCTGGCCTGCTCATGACTTACTCTCAGATTTTCCATCAAACCCGCCTCCCTATCCCGGCCAATAATTAATGCCATAACACATTTTATAGGGGCTATTTTTTTTGTCAATAGCGAAACGGCCGGTACCAAAAATAAAACCTACCCAAAATTAGCGACTGGGAAGGCTTGAATTTCCATTTGAAATATCCGCTGCCAATCTAATTCGGATATAGCTTGCCGGCTTCAGCAAGGACCGGTTTAATGCCCAGGGCTTCCAGACCGGCAATCAAAGCCTTGCTATTTTCAGCATGGATGATGCCAATCAATTGAATTCCGGTCTGGGCCGAAAGGTTTTTTCAATTAGATCCGGATCAACCGGTTTGCCCACTCTCCTTCTACCTCTATCACCTCGGCGCCGCAGCGGTAAGCCACGTCGGTCATTCTCTGCCCAAATACTCCGTTGACTCCGATCAAAACTTTGTCACCGGGTTCAACAATGCTAGTTAAAGCAGCTTCCATACCGGCGCTGTCAGTCCCTGATACGGGGAAAGTGATCCGGTTTTCGGTTTCGAATCCATAGCGAAGCAGAGAATTGGTTCGATCGGCTATATCAAAAATATCCGGATCATGATGGCCAAGGATGTGCTGGCTCATGGCTTCAAGAATCCTGGGATGAACAGGGCTGGCTGGGGCCGGGCCCCAGCAGTAATACCTCCTGCGGCCTCTTCAATTCCATCACAAGAAGCCTCCTTGTCTTTTAACTTTTGTCTTTTAACTTTTGTCTTTTAACTTTTATGCTTTCCCGGGTTTGTTTTCAAGGGCTTCAACCAGGTCTTCTAAAACCTGGCTGATATCTTCCCTGATTACCACTTCCGATTTTCCGTCATAGTCTGTTTGCTGATTATTTATAATAGCCATTTTCCCTGCCAGGCGGGGCAAATCGGCTACGGGATAAACCACAAGACTGCTTCCAACCACCAGCATAAACTCACAGTCAGTCTGTACCCTTAAATTGAGTTCGAAGAAATATGAGGGCATCGGATCTCCGAAAAGAACAACTTCCGGCCTGAGCATGCTGTGGCAGTTATGGCATATCGGGGGAATGCGTTTCAATTCAACCTGTTGAACCAGCTCTTCAAAAGGATATTTCTTTTTGCAGCCCAGGCAGTAACCTGACCTTAAGTGGCCGTGGACTTCCCATACATTTTTAGAACCGGCCCGGACATGCAGGCCGTCAATATTCTGGGTAATCAAACCCTTCAAATAGCCCATCTCTTCCAGGCGGGCCAGCATATAATGGCCCTGGTTGGGTTCCGCTGAGGAAATCTTGGCAAAACGGCTAAAGGCAGCTTCGTAAAATAAACGGGGGTTGTCATACAGGACATCAACAGATGAAGTGGCAATCGGATCGATTTTTTCCCAAAGCCCGGTGCCCGGCGACCGGAAATCAGGGACACCGCTGGCAGTACTGATACCGGCTCCGGTTAAAACATAAAAGCGTTTGTTTTCTTTAATCAATTCAGACAGGTGTTCGATTTTTTCAGCATACTCCATCCGGTAACCTCCAATCCATTTTTAGACGCCGTTTTTGATACCCCGCCCTTTCGGAAGGCACAGGGAGCGATCTGAGCAGTCTTTCAAATCAGGTTTTTCAATTTTTATAATATCGTAAAAATCTGCCCATGGCGAGTAGGGAAGGCCGTATTCTTCACAGACATCAGCCAGCCTGTCCCGGGCGCAAATTTGATCGCTCCATGCAGCGCCAAAACGATCATTACTCCCGTCACCCACGTAGATAACCGGCTTGCCGGTTTCTTTAACTGCCATTACATGGGCTGCTTTACAGTTTCCGCAAACCGGGCACACCTCGTGGGCATATGGACTTTGCACCGTGATTTTACCATCTTCACCGACCATGGTTTTGTTTCGATATACACAATCGATTTTTTCCAGCAACCCGTGTTCTTTCAATACCGGTTCAATGTAAAAGCCAAACCCATCGCTGGCTACAATTACAGTACTGTTTTTTTTCCGGGCATGCTCTAAAAAATCATAAAAACCCGTTCTGATTTCCGCCCATTCCAGTGATTTAAGACGCAGAAGATCCAGATCAGGAGGAAGCATTTTAGCCATCTGCCTTAACCACTCCCTGATCGGTATCTCCCGGCGCCTGTACTTGCTTTCGGTTTCTTCGTATACAGGCCCTCCGTAATATGCAGCCAGTTCCGAAGATAAGTCACCTGTAGTTATCGTTCCATCAAAATCTACAACATAAGTATATTCAGTTCCTACAATCATTACAACCTCCAATCCATGAAAAGCATTCTTATGAGCATCAATCAATTTCTTTCTACATAATAAAGGTTATAAAAAAGCCTTTTCTCTTACCAACGACAACAAGCTGCTTTTCTATTACTTAAAAAGGCCTGTTACATCCTGAGGTTTTTCAGCCAGCATCAGGGCTCCACCTTCCTTTAACTCATCGGCGGGCCGAAATCCCCACAAAGCCCCAACCGGGTAAAATTTGCCGGCAGCCGCGGTTTTCATGTCAGTAATAGTGTCACCAAGATAAACTATTTCTTCGGGCTTAAATCTCATTGTTTCAGCAACCGCAAGGACTCCGGCAGGATCAGGTTTTCGGGGCACTCCTTCCCGGATTCCCTGCATGGCGATAAAATTCCATTGAGGAAGCAAAGTCTCTACCGTCAGGGTGACAAATTCCTGGGGTTTATTAGAGAATATAGCTTTGGGGATCCTGCGGTATTCAAAAAAATCAAGCATTTCTTTTACACCCGGATAGGGAACAGTGTAATCCGCCCACCTTCTGCCGTATTCTTCTTTGACCGTTTTGACAAGTTCTTTAAAATCAATCCTGGCTAGCCCGCTTTCAGGAAAAGCCCTCTGGACCAGCGCCTCGATCCCGTCACCGACAAAATACCGGTAAGCATCAACAGGATGTTCTTCATAGCCTTTTTCTCTAAGGACGGCATTAACCGAGTAAGCCAGATCTTTTAGCGTATCGAGCAGGGTTCCATCAAGATCAAAAATGATCGCTTTAAAACTCATAATAATTCCCCTTTTTGCTTGATTCATAAGCACATATAAAAGCAGCGCCACAACCCATAAAGTTAAAGCAAGTAGTTTACAATAAGCTATCTATAATAAAGCTAGTGCCGCTGGATTATACTTAACTTTGACGGGTAAAAAGCAAAATAAAGAGACACTCCCGGACTCGGCAATTTGTGGAGTATCGAGGGTGTCCCCTTAAAAATCAAGATATTGACCAGGCATTATTAGCTGGTTTTTGTCCAACGCCCTACAAGGGGCAGCACTGATTCCGGGTAATACCGGCGGAAAATGCGGTAATAATAAAGTTCTTCCTTATTTCTTACCGGGACCGGGGCTTCTGCCGTTTCTTTTTCAAACTCTTCATCGCTGATCGCTTCTTCTGCAACTTCAGTCAGCATATCCGATGAACCCGACCCCTGATCAAACTGCTGCTTTTCGCGCCAGGCCACCTTGGATCCAAGTTCTTTCTCAAAAGCCCTTCTTAAAATCCACTTATCAACCGGTTCATCTTTATCGGCATCAAAGTCATGCAGTTTCCAGTCAAGGGGGAATTGCTGGACGAGTTCAAGCAGGGCAGGCTTCAAAAAGGGCACCCGGCAATCAAGCCCGTGAGCGGAATTCATTCGGTCAACTCTCTGTAAGCCGGTCCGGCTCAGGTTTTTAATAAAATTTTCAATTTCAACAGTAATTTCTTCCTCAGAATCGAGGGTTTTAAGATAGCTGTATCCGGCAAATATTTCATCCGACCCTTCACCGGTAAGCATCAAGTTGCGCCCATCGTTGGCTGCAAAGCGGGCAGCGATATAGTTGGGAATCGAGGAACGGACATAAGCGCAATCAAATGATTCAAGGTGATAAATAACCGAGGGCAGCACTTCCAGCATATCATCAAGCCCGTAGGTATACACATGCGGTTTCGAACCGATCCGTTCCGCCACTATCGCCGCATATTTAATATCCTGACTTCCCTCTATGCCGACTGTATAAGTGTTAATCGGTTTTGACGATATTTCTGAAGCAATGGCCGCCACCACACTGCTGTCCAGGCCGCCGCTTAGATACACGCCAAGACCCTCAATATCGACGTCGGTCATTCGTTCTTCCACGGCAAGCCACAGCAGGTGGCGCATCTTTTCTTCTGCCTCCTCAAGGGTAAGGTTATTTTTCTTAACCACCTTGGGCAGGCTGTAGTACTTGATCCAACCTTTTCCTTTTTCATAATAACTGCCTGGAGGAGCTTCCTTGATTGGGCTGTTCAAATCAACAAGGGCTTTTATTTCCGGGGCAATATATAGGGTTTTGTCCTTGATCGTGTAATAAAGCGGTTTCACTCCAAAAGGATCCCTTGCCACAAGGCAACTTCCGTCTTCTTTTAAGTAAGCCAGGGCAAATTCCCCTTCTATGTTTTCAAAACAGGAAAGGCCCTTCTTTTGCAACAGTTCACTAAACTTGCTTTCTCCTTCGCTGCCCTGGAGAGCAGCGCCTCCTTCTGAAAACACGATGTAACCATCGAGAGCCGCCGAGGATGCTTCATCGTATTCGAGAGAGACATTATTTAAAACAGCCAGACTCTGGCAATTTTCAGCGCAGTCTTTTTCCCTGCAGGTCCCCCTAAATTTAACTTTCTCTATCAGGGGATCCAGGTTTGCCGTATTATCCTTATCACCAAACACGGCAACTAATCCAGGCATATGCAATCAACTCCTGTAAAATATTTGTCTTCTACCCCTGTAGAAGACTTGATATTATTATTATAGCATATCCGGGAGTGATTGTAAAAAAATGCCTTGATTTTAGGCTTTTTGGTCTTTCTTGTAGTAGAGTGCACCCACCGGGCAGGCATCCACGCAAAGCTTGCATTCAGTGCAGATGGAATCAGCCAGGGGCAGATCATTAAAAGTAGTTACAACCCGCTTTAGGCCCCGGTTACTAAAACCGATCGCTCCGACCTCAGCCTCAACCCGGTCGGCCCAAATACACTGGCCGCATAAGACACAGCGGCTGCGGTCAAATGCAAATTCTGCAGGGCTGTCATCAAGTTCAAATTCACTTTCAATCGGTTTAATACGATCCCGTTTCAGCTTGAAGTCTCTTTTTTTAGCAATCACCTGGAGGGCACAATTACGGTTGGCCGGGCATTCCCGGCAGTTAAGGTTGTGATCGGAAAGGAGCAGTTCAAAGCCGGTTTTGACCAGGCGATCCAGGCGAGGGCTCCTGGTTTTTACCACCATTCCCTCTTCAACTTCCCTGGTACAGGAAGTAACCGGCCTTTCATGCCCTTCAATTTCTACAAAACAGAGCCGGCAGGAAGCATTGGGCCTGGCTTCTTCTTTTATGGCACATAAATGGGGAATGTAAATATCATTCTCCAGGGCTGCCCAGAGTATTTTTTCACCACAGCGGGTTTTAATCTCGCGATCGTCTATGGTAACAGTGATTTCTTCACTCATTTCGCTTTACGCTCCTTTTCAGCCGGCAGTTCGGGGGGAGAAAGCCTGATGACGGCATCATATTCATCCGGACAGGCCTTGCGGCAGTTATCGCACTTAACGCATTTATCCTGATCGATCGCCTTTAAACCGTCTTCCCTGGTATATATGGCTTCAGTAGGGCAGCTTCCCACGCAAACATTGCACAGCTTGCTGCACTTGGGCGGCTTAATATAGTAGAGGATTAAATCACGGCAAACCAGTGCCGGGCAGCGTCCTTCTTCAACATGAGCCCTGTATTCATCATAAAAATACCTCAGCGTGGTCAAAACCGGATTGGGAGCGGTCCGGCCCAGGTTGCACAAAGAACCGTCACGAACATCTTCACTGAGTTCTTTCAAAAATTCCAGGGTTTCAAGGTCGCCTTCGCCCCTGGTTATGCCTGTAAGGATATCGAGCATATGCTTGGTGCCCAGGCGGCAGAAGGTGCATTTCCCGCAGGATTCATGCTGGGTAAATTCCAGAAAGTAGCGGGCTACCGAAACCATACAGTCGTCCTGGCCCATAACCACCAGCCCTCCGGAGCCCATGATCGCTCCCGCTTCATGGAGGGAATCAAAATCAATCGGCACATCGAGAGAGGACTCAGGCAAACATCCCCCGGAGGGGCCACCGATTTGCACTGCTTTAAATTCCCGGCCGTTGGGCAGGCCATCGCCGACTTCTTCAATCAACTGGCGCAAAGTGGTTCCCATGGGAACTTCAACCAGGCCGGTATTGTTAATTTTGCCGACCAGGGAGAAAACAGCAGTTCCCGGGCTTTCGGAAGTGCCTGTACTTTTAAACCAGTCTGCGCCCCGGCTAATGATCAGGGGCACATAAGCAAAGGTTTTGACATTGTTAAGCACCGTCGGTTTTCCGCGAAATCCCTGCTCAACCAGGCGGGGCGGTCTGCTTTCAGGCATACCCAGCTTGCCTTCCATGGAATTAACCAGGGCCGTTGCTTCACCGCAAATAAAAGCCCCCGAGCCCTGGAACACCTCCAGGTCAAATGAAAAATCGGTGCTCAGGATAGAGGATCCAAGCAGCCCCTTATCCCGGGCCTGTTTGATGGCTTCCCGGACATGTTCCACAGCGCGGGGATATTCGGCCCGGATGTAAAGATATCCCTGGCGGGAACCTACAGCATAAGCACATAGAATCATCCCCTCTATAACCAGGTGGGGATCCGACTCAAGAACACTGCGATCCATGAAAGCCCCCGGGTCGCCCTCATCACCATTACAGATAACATATTTTTCAGTTTCACCGTTGTTAAGGCATGCTTCCCATTTTTTACCTGCAGGAAAGCCGGCACCGCCACGGCCCCTCAGATTGGCCTTTTTTACTTCTTCCAGCACAAAGTCTGGATCTTCAGAAAGCGCTTTAGCAAGGGCTTCGTATCCACCGCTGGCTATGTAGCTTTCAATCTTTTTAAAATCAGTAAGCCCGCAATGCTCCAGAATCATTTTTTCTTCGAAGACACCCCGGGGGAAATCCTCAAAGGTGGGAAATTCATCATTGCGATCGAGGGCGGCCATGGCATATTCATAGGATGGATCATCGCCGGCCAGAAAATCTTCCACCAACCGGTGGGTCAACCCTTCATCAAGGTTTCCATAACAAACAGCGGGGAAGCCGGGTTTGGCAATGATAGCCAGAGGCTCGGCATAACAATGCCCAATACATCCAACTTCTATTACTTCGGCGTCCAGGCCTTTGGCTTCAATCTCGCGGATAAAATCCTCCTTGACCTGCATTGCACCGGCAGCAAGGCCGCAGGTGGCCGTTCCTATCAGCACCCGCGGTTTTTCCTGCCGGGCCTGGATAGACTGCCGGGCTTCTTCCTTCATGTCTTCATATCTCTTACGGGGATCAGTCTTGTTCACTGTTTCCACCTTCTTCCGAACCTGATTCCTCTTCGGCTGAACCTTCCCGGTCTGCTTCCAATTCCAGCATGATCCCGTCCACCCTGGTCGGGGTAGCCTTCCCTTCCACCTGGTCGTCAACGACCACCACAGGAGCCAGGGAACAGCATCCGACGCAGGCTACCCGATCCAGGCTATAATGCCTGTCCGGGCTTGTTTCACTTTCTTTTATTTCCATCCTCCGCTCGAATGATTCAAGGGTGATATCACCGCCGGTCATGTAGCAGGCAGTTCCCAGGCACACCTTAACCTCGTGTTTACCGGGAGGATTTAACCGAAACTGGTTATAAAAGGTAGCCAACCCAAAAACATCGGCTGCCGGCACATCCAAACCTTCGGCAATCTTTTCCATGGCCAGGGTGGGTAGATAACCCAGCCTTTTCTGGACCTGTTGTAAAATAGGAATTAAATTCTCATGGGTTTTTGAATTTTCACCAAGGACTTCCTTAACACAGGCAAGTATTTCTTCTTTCTCGCCTTCCATTAACTGCAACAATTACATCTCCTGTCCTCAAAAGTTTAATAAATAAAAAGGCAGGCGCCCGGTACCAAAACCAGGCTGAATCCCACCTTTTGATTATAACACTTTTTGTTTATCAATGCAGGGTCTAGCAGCTAACCCGGTAAAGCAGCTCCTCATTGTATCCAGTGATAATCCTCATATAACCGCAAAGCATCCCGTTTACTTTTTCATCACCGGTGTCAACCAGCAGGCGTTCGTATTCCAGGGAAAATATTTTTTCCCTGGTGGCTACGACAATGATATTTTCTTTCCCTACTATCCTGATCACTTCAGCGCTGATCTGCTGGTTGCCGCGGCCAAAAATATAACCCTGGCCTCCAATAACGGTAACAATTATTTTGGCCCTTTCTCCTTCAATTAACTCAAGCAGCTGTTTTTCATTTACGTCAGAAGCCAGGAGTTTGCCGTTTTTGACAACGTCTACTCCCAGCAGGGTGTTGCTGAGGCCCAGCTTATCCATGATCGGCCCGATTGTCGAGCCCGGTCCGATGATATATGCCACGTCTTCTTCCATTTTCTCCACGACGTTTTCAGCAATTGCCTCTAAGACTGCTTCTTCCGTTTCCGCCCCGCCCACCTTCAGGTGCTGCATTAATTCACCGGAACAGGGCACCTGCAGGTAGCCGTACAGGCGGGCTGACAATTGCCCTTCTCGGAAAGCATCTTCATCAATATCCATGACTTCAGATCTGCGAACCGGCAGCCCGGCTTCTTTTAAAAATTGCGCCGCCAGCTCCCCGGCATTGCGGGGGTTGGTGGCGTAAACCGCTGAATGAATTTTTACTCCCGCCGGGACCCCGAGTGCCGGCATCGGTGAATTATCGCCTATGGCATTATATATGTTGCGGGCTGTTCCATCCCCGCCCACAAAAAGCAGCAGGTCAGCCCCTTGTTCGAACATTTCTTTTGCCGCTTTTTCAGTATCTTCCTCCGTGGTCGGCTTCTCAATTCCGGAGATAAGTTCCAGTTCAAAGCCGCACCGGCGCGCCGTATTTTCCCCCATTTCCCCGGGGCAGGTAATCAGCTCTATTTCCTCCCTGATCCCTGAAAGCTGCTGTAGGGCCTTGGCCGCCTTGTCGGCGGACTCTGGCCGTGCCCCCATGGCCCGGGCTTTTTCGACTATCTCCGGTCCATCAGTTCCCTTCAGGCCGACCTTCCCACCCATGCCGGCCACCGGATTAATAATCAGGCCAACTTTTTTCATCGCCTACCAAAGTGGAGAGGCGCTTTATTGATAGCCATTGCTGCTTCCCAAACCGATTCCGAAAGGGTGGGGTGGGGATGGATCAGTTCGGCAAGCTCAGAAGCTTTGACTCCTTTCGATACGGCCAGGCTCCCCTCCTGGATTAAGTCTGAGGCATGGGGCCCAAGAATATGGACACCGATTACTTTTTGATCCTCACCGGCGGAGATTATTTTCACCGCTCCCTCTTCTTCGCCCTGGGTGGCCGCCTTGCCGCAGGCGGAAAAAGGAAACTTGCCAATCTGCAGGTTTTCCACACCCTTTTCCTTCGCTTCCTCTTCGCTTATGCCCACGCAGGCCAACTCAGGGTCGGTAAAAAGGCAACCGGGGACAGCAGAACCATCGAAATGAGCATCTAAGCCGGCAATGTTTTCTGCGGCCACCAGCCCCTGATGGTAAGCGACATGGGCCAGGAAATAACCCGGGGCTGTTACGTCGCCAACAGCATAAATACCCGGGGCCGTGGTCTCCATCCTGCTGTTGACCTTAATGCCTCCTTCGTCATGCTCCACGCCCAGGGCTTCAAGATCCTGCCCGCCGAATGAAGCCTTACGGCCAACAGAAAGCAACACTTTTTCAGCCTCAACAACTTCTTCGCCCTTTTTCCCGCTGACGGTCAGTTTTAACCCGCTACCGGCCTGTTCGATCTTTTGTACAGGTGTATTCATCATGATCTGCAGCCCGTTGCGGCGCAAATAAGTGGAAAGTCGGCGGACCATCTCCAGGTCCATACGGCGCAGGAACCGCTCACTGCGGTGAACTATGGTAACCTTGACCCCCAGTCCCAGGAAAATCGAGGCCATTTCCAGGGCAATAACCCCGCCGCCAATTACCGCCATTGTTTCCGGTAATTCCTCCAGGTCAAGGGCTTCCCAGGAAGTTATAACACCGGGCAAATCCAGGCCGGGCGTGGGCGGAAAAATCTCCTCGCTGCCTGTAGCCAGGATAATATTTTCAGTTTCCAGGGTGGTTTCTTCGCCGTTATTCATGGTGACGGCCACCTGTTTTGGGCTGAGTGTTTTCGCCGTACCAGAAAACATATCCACTTTGCTTTTTTTAAGCAGCTCAGCTACATGGCCGGTTAATTCTCCGACCACCGCCTTCTTCTTCTCCTGCAGCCTGGCAAAAGAAAAATCAACATTTCCCAGGTTAAACCCAAACTCCTCTGCCGAATTAAACCGGCGGTACAGCCAGGCTCCGTGGGTTAAAACCTTGGTCGGTATGCAACCGTAGTTTAGGCACACTCCGCCGAGGGCCTCTTTTTCCACCACGGCCGTTTTTAAGCCCAGGGAAGCCGCCCGCAGCGCGGCCAGGTAACCACCCGGACCGCCGCCAATAATTGTGACCTGATATTTATCGCTCATATTTATCCCCCTTGTTGTTTATTAAACCGTCCAAACTGGTAAAAACCGCCGGAATGACCATGGAAAATGCCTTGACCAAGGCCCGGGTCATCCGGTTGTAAGTAACGCTATAACCCAGATCTAGCAAGCCGGCCGCTTTCCGCCCCAGCTCAATTTCCTTTTCGCCTTCATGTTTGTCATCTTTCTTCAAAACCCTTTGATATACTTCAAGAGGCAGCCTGAGCAGGATCGAGCCGTGCTGGAGGACGATACCGTCCCGGCGCAGCTGGGCGCTGCCGACAACTTTCTTACCGTCAACCTGGATCTCATAAGCGGTGGAGCTGTCAAAACATGAACCGGGGGCCAGGCCGGCCCTACCTTTTTCTTGCGGAGTGACCGAGGCGACAATATCCAGCAGGTTAAAAGCGGTAACGATACCCCGGCTGATGGCCCGGTAAGCGTCCATCACCCCGCCCTTATTGATAAAAGGGTGGATTTCGGGAACAACAATACTGTAGGTTAACTCCTGGTCATGCAGTACGGCCCGGCCGCCCGTCGGGCGGCGGACAACATCAATCCCGGCTTCGAAACAGCCTTTCATATTAACAACTTCGTTTTCATCCTGGAAATAGCCAAGCGACACAGCAGGAGGAGACCAGCGGTAAAGGCGAAGGGTTGGCGGGGACTCGCCGGCAGACACTTCTTCCATTATTTCCAGGTCTTTTTCCATGTTTTCTTTGCCGCTCATCGGAGGGTCAAGAACCAGCCGCCACTGGTAACGCATCGCGGTTTCCTCCCATTATCTAGATGAAAGCTTCATTTTTTCAATGACTCAACCCGTTTAAAAGATTTAAACAGCTCATCAAGGGCTTTAATTTTTTCATGATCGCTCAAGGCCCGGTGATAATTATAAATTATACCACCCGGGCGCTCGTTGTAGAAAGGCCGGTTACAGTCAGGACAGCCGGTGGTCTGGAAAACGCTTCCCTCAGACAAATATTTTTCCAGATCCTTTTCCGGAAGCCCGAAGGAGATCACCTTCCCCCGTTCAAATTTAAAAGATTTAAAATCGACCAGATCTTCTTTGAGCAGATAATAACCGGCCTGGATCCGGCGGTAGGAATCAACCGGCGGTGGAAAACCGCCTTCCAGCGGCGTCCCTTTCAAGGGGACAAACGCAAACAGGGCAATTGTAACCCCGGCTTTAACCAGCCGGTCAATTATCTGCAAAGCTTCCTTTTCGCTTTCGCCCAGCCCGCATATAATATGGGTGCTTACTTTGCCCGGCAGGTGATCAGCGCAATTTAAGAGCAGGTTTAATCTTTGCTCTAAGGAACCGCCTTTTATTTTTTGATAAATATTAGGGTTCACCACATCCAGGGAAACGCTAATCCGATCCGCTCCGGCTTTCACCAGGGCAGAGGCTTCCTCCTGATCTCCAAGCCAGGCGGAAACAGATAAGGGCAAATTGGAAAGACCTTTTAAACGGTTAATCAACTCCACCAGAGTATCGATCCCGTCGTTATGCCTGACCGACTGGAGGCAGATCCTCTTGATCCCAACCTTCTCAGCCCGGTCCAGACCTTCTTTTACCTGTTCCCAGGTAAAACCAGGCCAGTTTACCCGGCCCAACCGGTCAATGGTTTCATCGGTGCCACTGCCCTGGGGACAAAAAGAGCAACCCATCATACAGCTGCTCCCGGAAAGGAGATAGGCCGTGGTAGGATAAGCATCCATTTTAATGGCAGTTAAACCCATGCAGGCAGCACTCCCGGCTGATATGCGGATCACAGGGAACAACACTCCTCGGAAATTTTTACAGAAAGACCCATCCGGACTGCCTCTCTGCGAGCCTCAGGTGCGGGCAAAACAATTTTATTTACCCCTGCCTTCAGGGCATAAACATCGACAATTTCCCGGTACCGTCCCCCCGGGCGCATACAGCCCAGGTAAATGGGAGTATGGGGAAACATCAAACGAGCCGAAGCCATTAAATGGACAACTTCAGCCGGGGCTGGCGATCGGCAGCTGCTAAAAGGGGTTTCAGCCGTCGGGCGGAATATGATCATGCTGATCGCTTCAACTTTTTCTTGACGCAGCAGGTGCAGGGCTTCATATTCACCCTTGATCATCCCTCCATTTAAACCGATACATAAATGAGGAATGACCCGTGTATACTTTTGCAAGGCCCGGTAGGAAGCAAAATAGTCTTCGACGGTAGCAGAAAGCCCGTAGACATCGGCAATAGTTTTATTGTCACCTACCAGGTCAAATGAGACCACTTCCGCAATATCACCAAGCTGCCGGGCTTCTTCTTCCCCAACCAGGCCTGTGTGCAGGTTAAGGGGGCCCCGTTTTGCCAGCTCTTTCAACTCTTGCAGGTTTTCCAGCAGCGGAACCCTGCCCCGGGCATCTGAGCCCCCGGATATAAGGTAGCTGGTCTCCTTTCTGTCCAGGTCCCGGGAATCCGCCAGCGCTTTGTCCAGGGGAACCATGGAGCGTAAGTATACACCGGCACAGTGAGCGCAGTTCAAGGCGCAAACCGGGCCGGTTACACTAACCGAAACAGTTTTTCCGGGGGTACTGAACACGACAGTGTTATTAAAATTGGCCTGCCTGGTCCCCCAGGCCTGGCTCAGTATATGATCTAAATCAAGATCGGTCTGACCTTTAATAGGCTGCATAGTATCCCTCTATATCCCTCTAAATGATACTATAAGTGTTTAGACAAAGCAGGGGAAGCAGGATAACCATTTCCTGCCGCCCCTTTCCGCTGCGTGGCTGCGTTAAACAACGCAGCCATGCTGTTTAGCTTTGATCACTGTTAATGCCCGTCGTTATTCCTCTTGCCAGCGGAGGATCGGGTTACGGGCCGCCCGGACTTCGTCAAGCCGCCCGACAACCGTGTTGTAAGGGCCGGCAGCTATTTTTTCTGCATCTTCCTCAATAGCCCCGGCTATTTCTTCCATGGCCCGGGCATAGGCATCAAGGGTTTCTTTGCTTTCCGTCTCGTTAGGCTCGGTCATTAACGCTTCGTCCACGATCAGGGGGAAGTAAACTGTCGGCGGGTGGAAACCCCGGTCAAGCAAGGCTTTGGCTATATCGCCGGCACCGGCCCCCTTCTTGCCTTGCGGCTTCGCCGATACCACAAATTCGTGCTTGCGAAACCTGTCATAGGGGATATAGTAGTTTTTCTGCAACAAGGTGGCCAGGTAATTAGAATTGATTACGGCGTCGGTGGAAACTTGCTTCAGCCCTTCGGCCCCCATCATGCAGACATAATTGTAGGCTTTAACCACCACGCCAAAATTGCCGAAAAAGGATTGGATTTTGCCGATGCTGTTCGGCAGATCATAGCCAAAATAGAACCGGTCATCTTTTTTGTCCACCAACGGTTTCGGCAGGAATGGAATCAGCCTCTCCTTGACTCCGACCGGGCCACTGCCCGGACCGCCTCCACCGTGGGGGGTAGAAAAGGTCTTATGAATGTTGAGGTGAACCACATCAAACCCCATATCTCCGGGCCGGACATAACCCATGATTGCATTCAGGTTGGCTCCGTCATAATAGAGCAGGCCGCCGGCATCGTGAACTGCTTTCGCCATATCAAGGATCTCTTCTTCGAACAAACCCAAAGTGCTGGGATTGGTGAGCATTAAAGCCGATGTGGTTTCATCTACGGCTTCCTTGAGGGCCTCAAGATCGACATTGCCTCTTTCATCGGCCGGTATCTGAACTATTTCATAGCCGGCCATGGTAACCGTGGCCGGGTTGGTTCCATGGGCGGTGACAGGAACAAGCACTTTATTGCGCTGATGATCGCCCCGGTGGCGGTGATAAGCCTGAATAACCATCAACCCGGTCAATTCGCCATGGGCACCGGCAGCGGGCTGCATGGTAAACCTTTCCATACCGGTCAGCTCTTTTAAGTGCTGTTCCATTTTATAATACAGCTCCAGGGCTCCCTGGGCAGTATCTTCAGGCTGACAGGGATGCATAAGGGCAAAACCGGGCAGGGCCGCTACTTCTTCGTTTACCTTCGGGTTATACTTCATAGTGCAGGAACCCAGGGGGTAAAAGCCGGTATCGACGCCAAAATTGCGGGTTGATAATTCGGTGTAATGCCGGATCACCTCTACCTCCGACAATTCCGGCAGCCCCAGGGGTTCTTCACGCTGCATCTTTTTTGGCAGCAGTTCGTCTAAAGATTTTCCGGGCACATCTGACGATGGCAAAGAGTAACCCTGGCGCCCGGAGCGACCCATTTCAAAAAGCAGGGCTTTTTCTTTTCTCATTTCCATCCCTCCAGTTCCCGGACCAGGGTATCAATTTCTTCACGGGTCCGTTTCTCTGTTACGGCAAAAAGCATCGTATTCTCAAGCTCAGGATAAAATGGAGAAATATCAACTCCTCCGAGAATATCCTTCTGGAGCAGTTTTTTATTTAACTCTTCCGGCTTGCCGGGCACCTTAATGGCAAACTCTTTAAAATTATGCCCGCTGAATACGGTTTTGAAACCATCAAGAGCAGTTAATTTTTCCCGGGTATATGCCGCTTTTTGGAGGCACTGCTCGGCAACTTCGCGCATCCCCTGCGGCCCCATGGCTGCCATGTAAACAGCTGCGGCCAGGGCCACCAGTGCTTCGTTGGAGCAAATATTGGAAGAGGCTTTTTCCCTCCTGATATGCTGTTCCCTGGTTTGCAAAGTCAGCACGAAACCACGGTTTCCTTCACTGTCGACTGTTTCCCCGGCGATCCGCCCGGGAAGCTGCCGGACGAACCTGCTGCGGGCAGCCATAATCCCGAGCAGGGGACCGCCAAACGACGGTGGAACGCCCAGGCCCTGACCTTCACCGACTACTATGTCGGCCCCATAGTCGACAGGAGGCTTCAGCAGGGGCAGCGACAATGGATCAACCGCCATTATCAGGACCGCCTTGTGGTTGTGGATTGTATCGGCTACGCCATCAAGATCTTCAACCAGTCCGAAAAAGTTGGGCTGCTGCAGAATTACCGAAGCGGTCTTATCATCAACCATCTCCTCGAGTTTCGAAAAATCGGTGTGTCCATCTTTAAGAGGAATCTCTTCCAAATCCAGGCCCCGGCTGTTAAAGTAATTTTGAAGGACCGCCCGGTAAAAGGGGCTTACCGATTGAGACACCAGGGCTTTTGAGCGGCGGGTGGTCCCGCAGCCCATGATCGCCCCTTCGGCAACTGCCGTTCCTCCGTCATACATGGAAGCATTGGCTACCTCCATGCCGGCTAGCTGACAGATCATGGTTTGGTACTCAAAAATAGCCTGTAAAATGCCCTGGCTAATTTCCGGCTGGTACGGTGTATATGAAGTGTAGAATTCACTTCTGCCGGTAATATGTTTAATCACAGAAGGAATAAAGTGATCATAAACCCCGGCCCCCATAAAAGAGGTGCAGTTGTTTAAATGCTTGTTTTTTGCCGCCAGGGAGTTTAAATGCTTGACTGCTTCCAATTCCGACATTGCCGGCGGCAGATCGAGGTCTCTTTTCAGACGGACTTCTTCGGGAATATCGCTGAAAAGATCTTCTACAGATTTAACGCCGATTTTTTTCAGCATTTCGCGCCGATCCTCGTCGGTCAGAGGCAGGTAGTGTTTCCCTCCCATTATTTATTCCTCCTCTTCCTCCTTGATAATGAACTCCTCATAAGCAGGTTTGTCCATCAAGGCCTCGAGCTGGCTTTCATCTTTAATTTCCACTTTAAAAACCCAGCCTTCCCCGTATGGGTCCTGGTTGATCACTTCAGGCTGATCAAGCAAGGCTTCATTAACTTCGGTCACTTTTCCGTCAACAGGTGCATAAAGATCGGCTACCGCTTTCACCGATTCAATTACCGCGGCGCTTTTACCCGCTTCTACTTCTGAACCCACATCAGGCAGTTCTACAAACACAATTTCACCAAGCTTGTCCTGGGCATAATCGCTCAATCCAACCACAGCAGTACCGCCTTCCTGACGGACCCATTCATGCTGCTGGGTATACTTCAAACCGTCAATAACATTGTATTTCATTAGTTATCCCTCCTGTAAAATGGCATTTTAGTAATTTTAGCCCGGTAAATCCGTTTCCGGATCAAAACACTCACTTTTTCACCTTGGCCCGCCACCTCCGGATCCAAAAAAGCCATGGCTATGAACTTGCCCAGGGTTGGCGAGAAGGAACCGCTGCTAATCCAGCCAATTTCTTCTTCGCCGGATTTCACCGGATAATCTTCCCGGGGAACACCACGTTCGAGCATTTCAAGCCCAAACAGTTTCCGGTTAAACCCTTCCTGTTTTTGCTTCTTCAATGCTTCCTGGCCATTAAAAGCTACCGTTTTGTCAAGAGCCACAAAGCGATTCAGGCCGGCCTGCAAGGGGGTTAAATCTTTGCTTAGTTCATGGCCGTACAGCGGCAGAGATGCTTCCAGGCGCAGGACATCCCTGGCACCGAGTCCGGCAGGCCGCAGTTCTTTTTTCTCTCCTGCTTCCCATACCGCATCCCACAAAGCGGATGCCCCATCATTCTTGCAGTAAATCTCGAACCCGTCTTCGCCGGTATAGCCGGTGCGTGAAACAATTGAATTTACGCCCGCTACCGACACATCGGCCCGAAAATTGTAGAACTTGATCTCGCCCAGGTCAACGTCAGTCAGTTCCTGCAGAATTTCCTCACTGTTTGGCCCCTGCAGGGCGATTTGGGCATACTCAGAAGATAGATTTTGCAACCTGACATCACCAAAGGAATTTTCCTGAAACCACTCATAATCTTTGTCCGTATTGGCTGCATTAACTACCAGAAAGAAACTTTCAATATTGTGCCTGTATACCAGGATATCGTCCACTACACCCCCGTCGGAATAGCAAACCGGGCTGTAAATAATGGCATTATCCTTAAGCTTGGAGATATCATTGGTCAAAATCTTTTGCAGGTAAGCCTCGGCATCTTTCCCTTCTACAGATACTTCTCCCATATGAGAAACATCGAATATTGTAGCCCGGTTGCGGGTATCATGAACTTCCTCAACCAGCCCCTGCGGGAACTGAACCGGTAATTGCCATCCATTGTAATCGATTATTTTTCCGTTCAAAGCCACATGCTTGTCGTAAAAAGGCGTTTTCTTTACCTCGCCCATTGGAATACCTCCCTCCTTTCCTGATTAGTTTAATGACAGCGCAATATAAATATAAAGGACAGAGGAAGCCCAACGGCTTTTCCTCTGTCCTTATAACCTGAGAGATTGCGACCTTTAGCATTAGTGCAAAGTGCTTTCCCCGTCGGTGTCCCACAACTTACGGGAGCTCTCCAGAGGTACGTCCCCCAATGGTACTGAAGCCTGAGAGTTTCTCTTCCGCCTGCCAGGAGGAAGGTTGCACCTTCGGCGTCCGTTGACCGGAACTCTCCCACGGGGTTCATCCGTACACTATTTAGTTTTCCTCTTTATCCTTAGCAATGTTCCTTCGACATTCCACTGAAAAATCCTTCTTTACCGAAAAGATTTATTATTTAGATTATGCTTTGCCAGACGAGCCAAAAAGTCGTATTTTTTCCCGGATTATTTCAGCAGCAGCATCCCGGGAAGGGCCGAGAATTTTACGCGGATCTATTTCATCAGGATTTTCAGCAAGGGTGTCACGCATCGCTCCGACAAAAGCTTCCCGGATATTGGTATCGATATTTATTTTGCGCACTCCAAAATCAATGGCCCTGCTGATATTTGCATCGGAAATTCCGGACGAACCGTGCAGGACCATGGGACAAGATATCCGCCTGCTTATTTCTTCCAGCCGATCAAAGTCAAGTTCTGGGTCTCCCTTATACTGGCCGTGGGCAGTGCCAATGGCTACAGCCAGGGCATCTATATCGGTTTCAGCCACAAATTTTTCAGCTTCCGCAGGGTCGGTAAATAAAGCATCTCTGTCACTGACACTGATATCATCTTCCGTTCCCCCGAGGCGGCCGAGCTCGGCTTCAACCGAAACCCCGAAAACCCTGGCTATTTCCACCACTTTGCGGGTCTGGGCGATATTCTCTTCCAGGGGGAGGCTGGAACCGTCATACATAACCGAGGTAAACCCGAGCCGGATACACTGCATAACCTGTTCATAGCTGGTGCCGTGATCAAGATGTAAAACGACAGGAACAGCAGTTCCTTCCGCAGCCTGGCGGGCAAGGGCGATAATAAAGTTCAGACCGGCATATTTTATTGCCCCCTGGCTGGCCTGAATGATAACCGGAGCATTTTCTGCTTCTGCAGCCCCGACAATGCTTTGCACTATTTCCATATTATTGCAATTAAATGCACCAAGGGCATAACTGCCCTGGTCGGCTTTTTGCAGCAGATCTGCCAGTGGAACCAGCGCCATTTAACCAGCCTCCTCTTTATTCCCTTTTTGCTCCATCCCAAATTAAGATAAATTGATTATATCACTTCTATACCTCTTACTAAGGCTTTTTAACCTTCCAGCGGCAAATAAACCCTGAATGTGCTCCCTTTTTCTATTTCACTTTCAACTTCAATTCTACCTCCATGCAGCTCAACCAGCTGCCTGGCAATAGCCAGTCCCAGACCGGACCCTTTTTCACTCCTGCGCCTTGATTTATCTACTTTATAAAACCGCTCAAATATATTGGGCAGCTCTTCTTGAGGAATACCACGCCCGGTGTCTTTTACTTCCATAATCATCTGAGAATCCCTAACTCTTACGCTCAGGGTAACATTCCCTCCGCTTTCGGTATATTCGATCGCATTATCTAAAAGATTGACCAGGACTTCATGGAGGCGGTGCCGATCGCCATGTAAAACCGGCAAATGAGGCTCTAGTTCAAGGTGAAGGACGACTCCCTTGGCTTTGCCACGGGGAGAAACGCTTTCAAAACTCCACCGGGCCAGGGCGTCGACTGAAACATCACTTTTTTCCAGTGATAACTGGCCGCTTTCCAGATGTGAAAGGGTTAGAAGATCGTCAACCAGGCGGCTAAGGTGAACAGAATTATCAAGGATTGTCTTCAAGTATTTGTCTTTATCGCCCTCCTTGATCCGGCCGTCAATCATCAACTCGGAATACCCGCGTACGGAAGCAAGCGGTGCCTTGAGCTCGTGAGATACATTTGCAACCAGGTTTCGACGGAGCATTTCCAAACGTTTCTGCTCCTCAAGATATTTTTGAACCTGCTCAACAGAATAATTAAAAGTTTTGATTAAGCCCCCTATTTCATCATCCCTCTCTTCTTCTATTTTACATTTGAAGTTGCCTGCCGCCATATCCAGGGCAGCCCGGTTAATTTTCTGCAGGGGCCGGGTCAATGTTTTGGACAGGGAAAAAGCAAAAATGGCGGCTACCGCCACGCCGACCGCCCCGGAGTAAAACACCAGGCGGCTGATATGGGCTATCGTTTCTTCAACTCCAAGCAGAGGGACACTTAAGGTTACCGCTCCAACTACGGTTGGTTCTTCCTGCTCATGATCATTATTTGCATTGTGCAGTTCATTTTCCGATCGTACTTCTTCATAGATTACAGGGGCTGCTACCAGCAGCCTTTGCAAAACGGGTCCATAAACCTTCTTGGAAAGCATATTGCCCTGAAAGATGTGTTCGATTTCCCTTTCTTCCAGGCCCACTCCTTCCTCGCTATCCCGATCGTCTTTATCCTCACCAAGTTCGGGATCAAAGGTATAAACCAGGGATTGGTTGTGATCAAAAACCCTTATTTTCGCATTCATAGAATAAGCAAGGGTTTCAGCTGTTTTTACAACCCCTTCAAGATCATTTTCAATCAGGTCCTCGCCGATTAAATACGCCGCGTCCTGGGCCTGTCCGGCAAGCTCCCATTCCCTGGTGCTGAAAAAATAGTCTTCTATTAAATAGGTCAAGAAAATCCCAATTACAATCAAGCTAAGAGCTACAATAAGCAGATGAGAAAGCATTAATTTACCAAACAAGGTCTTTAGCCTAAAGGGAAGTTTTAACATCTTACTTCACCTCAAACTTATAACCGATTCCCCACACTGTGTGGATATAAGCATGTTCCTGATCACAATCATAGATTTTACTGCGGATTCGCTTGATATGTTCATCAACAGTGCGGGTGCTCCCGGCAGGATCATCAAATCCCCATACAGATTTAAGCAGTTCCTCCCGGGTAAATGGTTTGCCGCCATTATTTGCCAGTAAGATTAACAAATCCAGTTCTTTGGGGGTAAGGTCCAATTCATTCTTGTTTGCCCAGGCAGTATATTTGTATAAATCAATAATTAAATTTCCGTGTTCCAGTTTATCCTGCGCTTTATTGTAATCATCGGTGCGGCGGATCAGCGCTTTTACCCTGGCCACCATCTCCCGGGGGCTGAATGGTTTGGTGATATAATCATCGGCGCCCAGCTCCAGGCCTAAAACCTTGTCCACTTCTTCCCCCCTGGCGGTCAGCATTATCACAGGTATGCTTTTAACTTCGCTGTTCCTGATCTGGCGGCAGATTTCCCAGCCATCCTTTTCAGGCAGCATAATATCCAGCAGAACAACAGCATAATCATTTTCTTTAATCCTGCTCATGCCTTCTTCCCCGTCCAGGGCGGCATCCACCGAAAAACCTTCCGCCTCTAAAGCGATTCGAACTAAATCACAAACATGTTCATCATCATCTATAACCAGGATCCGATCACTCATTGTAAATCCCTCCCCTATAGTAATTCGCATTTTTATGGTTAACTCCTGTAAGAAGCCAGATCTGATTAAACA
>Ga0207421_10000959_pt1 | contig 37380 bp, 28 predicted proteins | sample SodLakKL_010_SED_4_FD_187542 | JGI IMG/M metagenome (GOLD analysis project Ga0207421, IMG submission 187542) | Alkaline sediment microbial communities from Lake Tanatar, Kulunda Steppe, Russia - 8KL_010_SED (SPAdes) (version 2) | ecosystem: Environmental > Aquatic > Non-marine Saline and...
TCCTCTTCTTCCTCCTCCTCTTCGTCCTCCTCTCCGTTCTCCTCTTCTTCCTCCTCCTCTTCGTCCTCCTCATCTTCCTCCGCCGGGCCGACGATGAACTCGTCCACGGCGTCGAGCACTTCCTGTTGGGAGAGTGCGGCGTCGAAGGCATCCGGGAACGGCGCCTCGCCGTTGACGTAGTTGAACACTGCAGCGTGCCGGGCCTCGACGCTGTGAATGGAGACCGCCGCGCTCACGAGGTCGGGACTCTCGATGTACGGTGCGGCCCCCGCGTACGCCGCGACGCCGATGTTCTCGATGACCTGTGCGAGTTCGAGCACGTCCCCGACGCTCTCGAATCCGAAGTCGTACTCCATCTCCATTGCCGGGTCGCCGCCGAGGAGCTCTACGACCTGTGTGAGCACATCGACGTGGCTCGACTCATGCTCGCCGGCGACGACGACGGCGTCGTACACCTCTTGACGGGCCTCCTCGTCGAACTCGGAAAGCGCATCCGAGTCGACGAACGCCTCCTCGTCGAACTCTTCGAGGGCTTCACGATAGAACGCGTCCTCCAGATTTTCCAGCGTGAGCGCGTAGTTCAACACGTCCACGTCGGTTCCACGATCGGTGAACGAGGCCACTTCCGAGTCGTCCATCTCCTCCTCTTCGTCGTCTTCCTCGGCGACCGCCGTCCCGCCACTGAGAGCCAGCAACGCCCCGCCAGCGACTGCGGATTTCGCCAAGAAGCCGCGTCGAGAGTCCCCCTCATCGGTGATCTGTGACCGAATGGAGTCAGCGATGCGCTCGGCGCGTTCCTGTGTCGTGTCCATCTTCATTGTGGTGTCTATGTCTGTCATGGGTGGTTCCAGTATCGGACCGATCAGCCGACGAACACCGTATGTCGCTCGCCGTCTCGTCCGACTGGGTATCGCTTCACCCGTCGGTCGTATTGTTATTTGTTGCCAACAGAACCCGACATAAACATTTGTTTCGCTTACTCGGTTCGCCGATCGGCACTATCCAAATTACTGGGCGAGTTTTTGGTCACACCATTCGCCGACGAAGAGGCGTCCCACTCGCCCCACAACCTCCCGGAGAAACGTTTCGATACGGAGCGAGTAGTGGGAGTAAGCCGAGCAAACGACGCACGAATAACGCGTACGGAGGCGGCAGACGGCTCGTGACGCGAACGACGTTCCCGGTCCCACGTGTGCCACCATACCATGATCCCCGCGGCTGTCGCCGTTCCCTACAGGTGTGTCGGCTTCGTTCACCGCCGGTTACCCACGTCCGGAAACGGAGGTTACGAGATCGATGCAGAACAAGCGTTGGCGGTGGTGCAAAATGGGTCGGTGGGCCCGCCGGCGCGGAGCTACCCGACGAACGCCTGTTCCGAACAGGGGTTGTTGAATCGGTCCTCGTCGAGAATGTTGAGGTCATCGTAGCAGTCGGAGTCGAGCCAATCGACGACGTTCGGCGTGTGTGCACATCGGTTCTCGTTCTCGACGTAACAGATCGCGAATTGGTTCTGGTTGTACTTGATCACTGCCAATATCTTGTCACCGCCGCCGTCGAACTTGACGACGGGGCTATCGCCGTACTGCCCCGGGATCGTCGTCGCTGTATCCTCGGTGAATTCGACTTTTTCACACACCGCATCACCGTCCCGCTCGACGACGACGTTTACGAATAGCGGGTCCTGACCGTCCGTGCCGAACTCCAAGTCGGACGGCGAAACGATGATCCAGACGGACGAACATCCCTTGAAATCGACCGCAAACTCGTTCCACGCCGCAGCGCTCCCGGCAAACGCTCCGATAGCGCCGAGCCCAAGCACGGCAGTACCCGTGCTCGCAAGGACGGTTCGTCGGTTGATCGGTCGGCGGTCACCACGTTCATGCTCCTCGGATGGACCGGATGTAGTTCCTGTCACGTTCGATGTGATGGGTCGTCAGAGTATTGTAATAGTTCTCATACTACCGGGAGAGGGGCCACTGTATCCGGTAAGACGAGCGTATTCAGGTCCCGTTTTGGATGCGATAGCGTGGATGAGTACGTGTGTTCCCTCGAAGTGGGGCGGTCACGATACGATACTGACCGTCCTACATTCCCTCCCCACCCCCCTGCGAAGGGGGGCGGTAGCAGCTACCTACCGGACCAAATTGGGCTAAACTATCTCATAGCTTTAATATACTGATGGGGAATGGTGCGTCTGTCACTATGCGAATCACACGGCGGATCTCCGGCTATCCCGCTTTGCTTCCGCGATCCATCCGGAAATTATCGGTAGCCCGTACGAGCTCCGCGGTGTCGGGTGTCGACAGCCCCACGGATGGATCACGTCACCGTCCAGTATCCGACCAACGCAGCCAACGGCACGAATCACGAACACCACAGCAATGAGCGCCAAGGAGATCCCCCCTGAATCAATATCCGTCGAGAACAGTAGCACCGAACCCACTCCCGACGATCGGGAGGTCACGAAACCACCAGCAGCCAATCTCTCGTTGGACGTCGTTTTCAACGTCCTCCGAAACCGTCGCCGACGGCTGGTCCTGCAGTCGATAGAGGAGGAGGAAGGAACCACGACGCTCAGCGACCTTGCCGAACACATCGGCGGGATAGAGAACGACAAGCCGCCGGCCGCACTCAACGCGCAGGAACGAAAGCGAGTGTACGTCGGCCTCTATCAGTGCCATCTCCCGAAGATGGACGACGCCGGCGCCATCGAGTTCGACAAGAATCGCGGCACCGTAGATCGCGGACCCATGGTCGATACGTATCACACGTACCTCGAGCGCGAGGTCGAAACCCGCAGGCAGTGGGCGAAATATTACGGCGGACTCACCGGCGTTTCCGCTGCCGCGCTTGTCGGGTCGGTCGTCCTCTCCACCGGGTTGACGTCGACCGTTTTTGTCGTGACGCTTCTCACCCTCGCTGTGCTCTCCGCGTGGCATTGGTCCCGGACGGACGGGGTCTGATCCCACTCGAGGAATCCGCGTCCACGTTCCCCACTCGTTCGGGTTCCGTCGATCACCCTACAGCGACTCCATACCGGCGGTCAAACTCGGTTGTCACTCCATAACAAAGCACCGATCTCGTGGATTTCACGTCGTCGTTCCGACGGCACGGGACGGACGGATACAACTCATGAATCTACAGACGAACCCCGACGATCCGCGATCGCTTCGCCACGAACTCACCGGCCGCGTGGGGTGGTGAGATGTGTGGCATCATCGGCCGCGCCGGCGACGGCGATGCGCTCGCATCACTTCTCACGGGGCTCAAAAACCTCGAGTACCGCGGGTACGACTCCGCCGGCGTCGCCGTTCGGAACCGGGACGGGATCGACGTGTGCAAGCGGGAAGGTGAGACGGACGTGCTCGACGCGGCGGTCGCCGAGCGTAACCTCACCGGTGACAGCGGCATCGGACACACACGCTGGAGCACCCACGGTGCGCCCTCCGACGCGAACGCACACCCGCACACCGACGAGGACGGTCGCGTCGCCGTCGTCCACAACGGGATCATCCGCAATTACGAATCGCTGCGGCGCGAGCTTCGAGAGGACGGCCACCGGTTCACCAGCGAGACGGATTCGGAGGTGGTTCCACATCTCGTCGCCCGGGAGCTCGACGCCGGTGCGACCCCGGAGGCCGCGTTCAGGACGGCGGTCGACCGACTGGAGGGGAGCTACGCCCTCGCAATGGTCGTCGAGGACGACGACGCCATCTATGCAACCCGCCATGGGTCCCCGCTGGTGCTCGGCGTGGGCGACGATGGGAACTACCTCGCCAGCGACGTACCCGCGTTTCTGGAGTTCACCGACCGCGTGATCTACCTGGAGGAGGACGACCTCGCCGTCCTCGACGAGGAGGGCTATCGTCTCACGACGAGGGGTGGAGAGACGGTCGAACGTGCCGTCGAGACGGTCGATTGGACGGCTGGAGATGCCCAGAAGGGTGTGTACACACACTTCATGCGCAAGGAGATAGACGAGCAGCCCGCTTCGCTCCGGCAGACACTCGAAGGACGAAGTGAAGGCCCCGAGGCCGTTCTGGAGGGCTTCCCACCGGGATCGCTCTCGGAGGTCAGCGACGTCGTCTTCGTCGCCTGCGGAACGTCGTATCACGCAGCCATGTACGGGAGTACGTTGCTCCGCCGCCGGGGGATCCCGGCGACCGCGATGCGTGCAAACGAGTTCGCACACGACCCGATGCCCGTCTCCGATCGAACGCTGGTGATCGCCGTCACCCAGAGCGGCGAGACGGCGGACACGCTGGCATCGCTTCGCGTCGCGAACGGGTCGCCGGCCAGGACCCTGGCAGTCACGAACGTCGTCGGTTCGAGCGCCGCGCGCGAGGCGAACGACGCGATGTTCATCCGCGCCGGCCCGGAGATCGGCGTCGCCGCCACCAAGACGTTCTCCTCACAGGTGGCGTCGCTGGCGCTGCTCGCGGACCGCCTGTACGCGGACGGCGCCGGGATCGGAGCCGACGCCGGCGTTCGGATGCCGGCGACATCGATGGCCGAGGGGTCCAGTACGACGGACGGAGGCACCGAAGCCGGCACGATCCGGTCACTTCCCGAGGACGTCGAGACGGTCGTCAACGACGGCGGTGCGTCCAGATTGGCGAAACAGTACGCGGACGCCGACTCGTACTTTTTCATCGGCCGGGGGGTCGGCTATCCGGTTGCGCTCGAGGGGGCGCTCAAATTCAAGGAGATCACGTACGAGCACGCGGAGGGGTTCGCGGCCGGCGAACTCAAACACGGCCCGCTCGCGCTTGTGACCCCCTCGACCGTGATCGTCGCGGTGTTCACGGGACGGGACGACGAACGGACGCTCCACAACGTGCGCGAAGCACAGACGCGTGGGGCACCGATCATCGGCGTCGGGCCGGAGTCGGCAACCGAGATCCGAGAGGCAGTCGACGAGTATCTCCCGTTTCCCGACACAGACCCGGAGCTCGCAGGCATCCTCGCAAACGTCCATCTCCAACTGCTGGCGTACCATGCCGCGGAGATCCGTGATCGAGCGATCGACAAACCGCGAAACCTCGCGAAAAGCGTCACCGTAGAGTGACGGTGACGATCGGGGAAACCATTCTATCTTGCCATCTCGCTTCCTGAAAGCCGAGCTACTGTCCGTCGTGTTCCCACCGGGAGTACCTGGTGTCCGTCTCGATATCGGCCCCGTCCGCGTCCTCGGGACGGATCGCCGCCTTTCCGACCGAGAGTTGCTGGCGCGTGAGACACTCAAGACAGCCATGGACCGTGTTCCCCGTGCCAAACACACGGACGAACCGTGAGCTGACCGCAACGCCGCAGCGCTCACATCGCCGGTTCACGTCCGTGGAGTACCGTCGGTCGGACATGGCTGCCCGGTTCTCACGGACCCGTTTGGTTAGTCGGGAGCTACCGGAGTTGAACGGGGCCGAACCGGAGCGCGCCATCAAGCGCGGAGATATTCGCTTTGAGGTCCCGAACGAAGCCGAATCATAACGAAATACGTCCGGCTCCGTTGAACAGGTACCCGAACACCCGATCAGAAACCGACAGCTGCCCACTGTTCGCGATCATCGGGTGACGGGTCCTTTTTCCCGAAAGGCCGGCCGGTGACTGCAGTCGTTTCCGATCAGCAGTTCGAGCGTGTGATGAAAAGCGAGTGCTACTCGTCCGTGTTGCTCGGGTCCACGATGACCGTCCCATCCGCAAGAACCGTCACCTCACAATCCGCATACACGAACGACACCGTGAGACCTTCCGTCCCCCGTGTGACGCCGTTAAAAAGGGAATCGAGCGCGTCGGTGTCTATCGTGTCGTTGAGCGTCGGAAGTTCGATCGCGTTCACGCCGGTGGCGTCGCTCACCGTCTCCACGACGGTGACTGACGGAGGCACCTCGTCCCATTCATACCGATTAATCACAGGTGCCGAGCCATCACTCATTGCAGCCTCCCACGGCGAAGGAGTGACCGTGCGGAGGCGCTACTAGGACGGTCGATAGCGGAGGTGAAAGCTGCCATCTGCTACGTAATCATTGAGGAGCAGTCCTCTTTTGCGTTCTGGTTTATCAACGCGATGTTGCTCGGAATGGGTAGGTTGAGATCGGAAAGAATAGAATTCCAGTCAGGATCCGGGACCACGCCAGGGCGTCCGCTGTACGGTCCGTGTTCGTGTATCACACGTGGTGAGCACTTCGACACCTTCGATGAACACGCGCTCAACGACCGGGAACGGCTCCGGGTTGACGAGCAGCACGTCGGCTCGGGCACCGGCCTCCATTCGTCCCCTATCGTGAAGCCCGGCGGCCTCCGCCGGATTTTGGGTGACTCGGTTGACCCGAACTGAGAACGGTTCACCGGTGTCGACGAACGGCGCGGCGAGCAAGGAGGGTGGATGGTAATCCGAGCACAACACGTCGACGACGCCGTCGTCGATCGCCGAGCGAACGGAAAGATTGTCCCACAAGCTCCCACCCCTGACGAGGTTCGGTGCCCCCATCGCGACGGTCATGCCTCGGTCAGCCGCGTGTTCGGCCGCCTCGATTGTGAGCGGATACTCGCTTATCCACGCTCCGTGGTCGAGTTGGCGTTCGACGTCCGCCGGCGACTCGTCATCGTGGGAGGCGAGCGGAACCTCGAGGGTAGCCGCCAACTCGGCGATTCGCTCCGAGAGTGAATCGCGGACCGAGCGCGAGAGCGCGTCACGGTCGATGGCCGCCTCGGCGACGCTCTCCCGTGGCCAGTTTCGGTCCTCGACGTAGTGGCGCACGAACTCGTCGGCGTCGAATTGGCCGTCGTCGGGTGCGTGGTGCATGATCGATACGAGGTCGGCATCGACGTCGTCCACCACGCGCTCGACGGCGTCGACGCTCGACCGCGAGAGCTCACAACGGATGTGCAGCCGATTGTCACCGAGAGCGCCCGTCATCGACGGGATCTCGCGGGCGAGTTCGTCCGCGTCGGCGAAGCTTCGGTTGTCGTCCGGGGCGTCCTCGAACGCGACGGCGTGGAACTTCGTCGTCACGCCGGCCATCACGTTTACACGGTCCGCCATCGAGAGCGCCCACCGGGCGTCAACGCGGGCCCCCGAACGTGGATAGAGCTCCTGTTCAACGTCGTCTCCGTGGAGGTCGACGAGCCCCGGCATGACGACCAACCCACTCGCATCCACGGTTTTTGCACGGGGTAACGGCTCGACCGGCGTCTCACTCACCGACACGATATGCGAACCGGCGAGCACGACTCGCCCGTCCTCGAGAACCCGAGTGGGGGTAACGACCCGTCCATGTCGGATTTCGGTGATTCCCGTCATGAGGCAGGAGACTCTCCTGTGGTCGGACGCCGAGCGCGCAGATCGGCATGGGGAACGGGAGGATGTGGTCCGCCAGGTGGGACGCGAACGGTCGACCCCGTCGCCGGACCGATGGAAGGTGGACGGAAGAGCATTGGGAACGCCGTGACAATGGACCCGCTTTGTTAAGCACATCATTCCCGGGCGAGAGCCACCACGCTGCACGAGGGGGGACTCCCCAGCCGGCAGATCCGAGTCAAAAACCGTCACTCGATTAATAAAAAAAATTTTTGGACGAAAATGTCACTAAAATATACGAATCGCAGTTGAGTTACGCATATGAACGACACTGAACTTGACGTGAGACTGGAGTTGGTGGCCGATCGTCACCGCCGGTGTATTCTACAGTACCTCAGGGGAAAATCGGGGGAAGTGGTACCGATTGCGGAACTCGGTGACGCAGTGAAACGAATGATCGCCGACGAGGAGTGTGACTCGTCGCTCGATCACGATCGTCTCGTGGTCCATCTATCGCACGTGCACCTTCCGAAGTTCGCGGAGCACGACGTGATCGAATACGACCGTGACAGCAACACGGTTCGGTACGAGTCGAGCGAGCAGATCGAGACGTTGCTGGATGTCTGTGTGGAGGAAGCGCGGTCACTCTCGTTATGACGTACACCGACGATGACCGCCAAGTGCGCTGTTCGATGCAACGGATAGGTTCTCCATACTGATAGCAAGTGGCCCGATCGTCACGGCTACTCGTCGATTATTTCCTCCAGTCGCCACGTGAAGATCGCCTTCAGGACAGCGACCAGACTGTTCGTCTCACCAGCGCCCCAGATGGCGTTCTCGGAGCGTGGATCCGTCGGGGACGCGTCCGCCCCGTTAACGAGGGCACTCACGAGGATCTTCCGACCGTCGATCATCAGAAGGCGACCGGCCGGCGTGTCCGACCACATCCACATCGACTCGAACGTCACCACGTCGTCCACCTCGTCGGTGATCTGCTCCCGTACCGACTCCGAGACGCCACCGAGCTTGAGCGAGACCCCACGCTCTGTCGCGTCTTTCAGCGCCCCGATCAACTCCGGCGTGAGCAGGTCGTCGACGGTCATGTACACAATCTCGTCATCGGCCTCGGCGAGAAAGTCCAGGACGCGATCGGTTACTGCGGGCTCACCACTAACCGTCCAGACGCCCCGCTGCTCGACGTGATGGTCGATCGGATAAATCTCGCTCAGTGCCGTCCGTAACACGTCCGTTCTCTGCTGCAGTTCGCGTTCGAACATCCTGCTCGCCGTATCCGCCGAGATCGACCAGAATCGCTTGGGGGAGGACTGCTGGACGTCGATGAGCCCCCGTTCGTGGAGCTCATCGACCGCGTCGTACACGCGAGTCCGGGGCACCTCCGAGACCTGACTCACTTCCCTCGCTGTACCCTCACCCAGCCCGACCAGCGCGACGAACGTTCGTGCAGCGTAGGCACTCAGTCCGAGCTGTTCGAGCTCTTCGATCGCTGCGGACCGTGGATCCTCGAGTGGGTCAGTACCCATGAGTGATACGGAAAGTGATAGTTCGAAGCAACGACTTCGGACGCAACCGACACCGGACATCGCTGAGGAGTGATCGGAACATACGGGAGCGAATCTCTTATCAGTAGTATGGATCGGCACCCAAATATAGTTGTTGTGATTAATCGGGTTACAGCGCTGGACGGCGGTAGAGAACACATATAGGAGTTATTGACAGTAGTTATATAGATAGTTACAAAATGTTAACCTCCTCGATATGACTGAGATGAGGCTTCGGGAGCACGTCTTTCTGAGGAAATATCGACAACTGTGAGTAGGTGAGTGACAACACCTATCCGTCCCCCCCGAGTACGTTCGGTAAGGCCCTGTAGATGGGGAGGACTGAGACACATGGATACTACTCGAAATGTGGAGGAAGCCATCGAGGTCCTCCAGGAGCTCGGATTGAAGGAATACGAGGCACGGTGTTTCGTCGGGTTGACCCGAATATCGACGGGGACGGCGAAGAGGCTCAGTGAGATCACCGACGTTCCACGGACTCGCGTGTACGACGCGATCCGAGTACTCGAGGCACACGGGCTGGTCGAGGTGCAACACTCGAGCCCACAGCGATTCCGCGCGGTGTCACTCGATGAAGCGACCAAGACGCTTCGAGGGCAATACGACTCCCGAGTAGATCGGCTTCACAGGGCGCTTGAGACGGTCGATGCCATCGATAGCGAGGAGCGATCGATCGTACAGGAGGTATGGGGAATGTCCGGCAGTGACGCCATCGAAAACCGGACGATCCAGTTGGTCGGCGAAGCAAACGAGGAGGTCGTTCTCGTGATCGGGGACGAGTCGCTGCTGACGTCGGCGCTCGTGAACGCGCTGAACGACGCCGACGAGGAGATCGATCTGCTCATCGGTGCGTTGACCGAATCGCTCGTCGAGTGCATCCACGATGAGGTGCCGCGAGCGAGAGGGTTCGTTTCGGGGCTTGAATGGTTACACGGACCGGACGCCGGGACGGAGGAGACGGCAATCGGGCGCCTCCTGTTGGTCGATCGCTCCTCGATCCTGGTGAGTTCCATCATGCCGAAAACGAGAGAAGAGCAGGCGATCTTCGGCGAAGGGTTCGGCAACGGACTCGTCGTGATCGCGCGTCGACTCATGGCACAGGGACTGCTCCCCGTTCGCGACCCCTCGACGCGAGGTCAATGACCGGCGTATGACATCCTCCCCGGCGTAAACGCCGGAGTTTCCTCGCGCTGGGGGTAGCCATGGTATCGACGAAATTCTGTTGAATTCCGTTATTCGGCTACGTGAATAGACTGGTTCCTTCGAACGCCTCCGGACGCGGCAATCCCAGCAGGTCACAGAGCGTGGGTGCGATATCGTACAGGTCGGCGTCCCCGATCACTGCATCGGGATGGTCGATGAACAGGAGCGCGTTGTCGAACGTGTGCATCCCGGTACGAGGCCCGACATCGAAAAGAGGCCCGTCGGTGGAGAATCCGGATTTGAGGTCGTATCCGTCGGTAGGGATGGCGACGAGGTCCGGGGCGGACCCCGCGTACGGACCGCTGAACGCATCCGTTCCGACGACGACGCGATCACAGACCGGCGTTCCGTCGGGACCGATGAGATCTCGGAGTTCACCGGCGAGTTCGGCCCGTACGGCGTCGTACTCGTCCGGTGCCACGATCCCGTCCGGTTCCCTCCCTTCGAGGTTGAGGTAGAATCGACCCGGAATGAGCGAGTACGCCCGGGACTCGGCGGCGACGTCCGCGAGCGTTTCACCGTCCGGGGCCGGCGGGAGCCACCCGTTTTGTGAAAGCCAGCGGTTGCAGTGGACTTCGTGGTGCTGCATGGTGAATCCGTGATCGGAGGCGACGACGAGCGTCGTGTCCTCGGCGAGCTCGTCGTGAACCTCGCCCACGAAGGCGTCAACCTGCTCGTAGAACGAAAGGAACCGGTCCGCCAGCGGACCCTCATTCGCGTACTCGCCGAACAGGAAGTGGTTGACACGATCCGTCGCCATGTACACCCCGAACAGCAGGTCCCAGTCGTCGGCTTCGAGGTAGTGCATGAACACACGGTGTCTCGCAGCGAGCGTCTCGTGCGCGTCGTCGAGGAACGCCGACAGATCCGCACGGTGACCGAGGCCGCCGTCGACGTCGATACGGTATCCCAATTGGTCGAGCACACACCGTGTCGACGCGTCCGCTGCCGCCGCTTCCACCGACGGGGAGAGGAACCCGGAGACGTGTCGCTGGATGGTGCCGCTCGGGGGGTACGTCATGGGAACGTTGAGCACGGTGGCGTCGCGTCCCGCGTCCGTGACGTGATCCCAGATGGGGGTGGCTGCGACGTCATCCGACGTGGGCACGTAGGTCTCATACGAGTCCCGCTTTCGGTCCTGAAACCCGTAGACACCGGTTGAACCCGGGTTCACGCCCGTCGCCAACGCCGGCCAGCAGGCGCTGGATTCCGGCGGAACCACGCTGTCGATGGGCCCCGCGGCGCCCCGTTCCGCGAGGGAGTGCAGGTTCGGAAACGTCGCAGGATGGTCCCGAACGAGGCTGTACGGGACGCCGTCGATACCCAGGAAGACGACGCGGTCGTCCTCGCTGTCACGGCCCGACTCGGTGACAGTCATCGTTCGTACTCACCCCTCAAAGCGCCTATGGGGCGTCGACGTGCCGTCACGACGGCGGCGACCGCCGGTCGCAGCGGTGTCCGATCATCGGCCGATGGTGATCCGCATGGAGGCTGTTGCATCGGCGGTCAGTCCCCTCGACGACGTGCGATCACGGCGACCAGCGCGAGCAGGAGCGCGGCCAGCATCGGAACGACGCCGAATCCGGGGACGGCGTCGGTCGTTCCCGCCGCGTCGTCTTCGCGGGGCGTCGACGTACCCGCGTCATCGGCCGTCGAGTTCGGGACGTCAGTCGTCTCATTGTTTTGTTCGGACATCTCGGTGAGCTCGGGCACCTCGATTTGTTCGGGCGTCGGTTCGGTGACGTTCACGGAGAACGACTCCCGTGAGTCCTCGGCGTCGACGGCGAAATCGAGGTCGCCGGTTAGATCGGTGTTTGTCCGGTACGTCAGCTGTACGGTCGTCGACGCGTTCGGTGCGACGGAGACGGCCTCCGCGTCGGTTCGGAGATCGTTTAAAAGGAGCGTCACGGTGGTGTTTGCAGTTGCATTGCCCGCATTGTGGAGCCCGAAGGACGCCTCGACGTGCTCGCCGGCATCGACCGTGGAGTTGGTGTCGATAGAGTCGACGAGGAGGTTGCTCCGTCGTGGCTCGAGGACGAGCTCCCGTGTCTCGGTACTGTCGGGCGTTTCCACGGCGAGCTCGTGGGTCCCATTCTCCAGCTCGCTCGTGTTGTACGCGTACGTCACCGTTTGCTGGGTGCCTCTATCCAGTTCGACGGCTGTCTCATTGACCGTCGACCCGTCGGCAGTGAACCAGACGAGCTTCTCCCCCCCGGCCGTCCCCGTATTCTCCACGGTCGCCTGCAGGTGGACGACATCACCGACGGTCGCGGACTGCGTCACGTTGAGCGAGGTGGCGTCGAACGAGGCAGATCCGGTGAATCCGCTCGAACCGGAACCGCTTCCATCGTCGCTGCTCGTGTCCTCCGTTTCGTCGTCGCGCTCGTCGTCGCGCTCGTCGATCGTGACCGTGCGCGTTGCCGTGTCGTCGGGCGTTCCGACGGTCATCGACCAGTCGTCGGCGTCGCCACTTTTACTGACGTAGCTGAGCGACACCGATCGCGACTCACCGGGCTCGAGCGAGACGCTCGTGTCACCCTTGCGATATTCACCGAGGTCGAACCACACGTTCCCAGTACCGGCTTCCTCGCCGATGTTGTCGACCGTCGCGGTGACCTCGATGGTCTCACCGACCGTGATCGGGGTGTTCGTCTCCACGTCCGTGATGACGAACTCGGCGGGCAAGGGGTCGTCCGTGCCGTTCTCCTCGGTGCTGTTCTCGCCACCGCCGTCCGCCGTCGAAGCGACGAGATCGGTGGCGTCGACGGCGACGACGGAGTCGCCCTGTGATGGTGAATCGGCCACGGTCGCTCCGGTAAACGCCGCCGCGGCTATCACGAGTGCCAGTAAATATGTTCGAAGTCGAACCATGGACGTACCGGGGTAACCATACCCGAAAAGTATGGAGTCGGTATCACGGATAGAAAGCCACTACCGGACGAGAGGCAGGGAGGATGGGGACCAAACGAAGCCGAAACCAACCAACGAACTGCACATTGAAAATACTGGTTTATGGCAACAAGCGGATTCCTCCGTATGGCAAAATTGCCAGTATCACGTCGCAGGTTCGGCGGAACGATCGCAATCGGAATCGTCGCGCTCGCCGGTTGTGCGGACGACCCGGACGACGCCGACGATGGCGAGGACGTAACCGACGACTCCGCCGACGAGGAGCCCCCGGCGGACGACAACGGCGATGAGGAGCCCCCAGCGGACGACAGCGACGACGAGGAGGAAGATGATGACGAAGCGGATGACGACAGTGAGACGGAAGGAATGGTCCGCGCCGTCCACGGGTCGCCCGATGCGCCGAACGTGGACGTGTACTTCGACGACGAACTCACGCTGGAGGACGTTCCGTTCCGCACCGTCAGCGACTATCTCACCGTTCCCGCGAGCGCGTACGACGTGGTGATCACCGCCGCTGGCGACGAGGACACGGTCGTGTACGACGACACGGTCGACATCGAGGCGGACAGCGCGGTGACGCTTGTCGCGCTCGGGGAGCTCGAGGACGACTCCTTCGAGGTTCGTGGCTTTGAGGACGACGTGTCGGCAGTCGATGACGACGAGGCGCGCGTGAAAGTCATCCACGCGTCGCCCGACGCGCCGAACATCGATATCGTTCCGGAGGGATCGGACGATCCGTTGTTCGCGGATCTGGCGTTCGGCGAGGCGAGTGAGTCCGAGACGGTACCGTCGGACACCTACGAGCTGGAGGTGAGAGCCGCCGGAGAGGAGGACGCGGTCGAGACGTTCTCCGTCGAGCTCGACGGCGCGACCGCGTACTCGGCGTTCGCGATGGGCTATCTCGATCCGGAGTCCGCTCCCGTCGACGAACCGCTCGACCTCACCGTGGCGGTCGACACCGAGGACGAATAACCACGCACCTCCGCCGCTCGTCGCTTACTGCCCACCGCGTACTGCTCGTCGCTCACCGCTTACTGCTCACTGCACAATAGGAGCCTTCTTCGGCAGAGATCCACGCCGTCATCACCGACTCGTCGGTCGAGTCCTCTCCCGGGGGATCGAGGTGGATCGTACAGAGATCCGGCGCGCCGACGTACCGCTCGATGGTCGTCACCACCGGACTGTCGCCCGACCGGTCCGAATTCGTGTGCGTCATTCGAGGCCATCCACACGGTCCCTGATCTTTGTTATATATCGATTACCGTCGAGTATCACCCGTATAGCAATACCACACCAAACGGGTACGTTGCAGTATGTCTCGAGAGTGGGACCTCGTGGGGTTCGTGGTGAGTTCGACGTACCGGCAGTATGTCATCTCCCGTCTGGACGAATCGCCGTCGACGACGACGGAGATCGCCGACGAAACCGGGCTTGCAACGTCACACGTGTCACGAACGCTGCGTGAGCTCGTCGATCGGTCGATCGTCACGCTCGCCGTCCCGGACGACCAGCACCGTAACCGAATCTACGAGCTAACCGATCGCGGAGAGAAACTGTGGCAACGTATCCGTGAAGCCGGCCTTAACGAGCCGTTGACGGGCGACTAACGAGCGGTACGAACCACCTACTAATGATGATCAACGGGAGAGCTATCGACCATGCCAGAGACGTTCCCGGCGTATGTCGACGTTGAGTATCAGGACGGAGCCGACGAACTGCCCGAGACGTATCCGTCACTCCGGACGAAACTCGATCGAGCGGCGGCGGTGACCAAAACGGCCCTCGAACAGTACCGCGATCCGGCGCTCCTGTGGACCGGCGGGAAGGATTCCACGTTGGCGCTCCACGTCGCTCGCACCGTCGCCGAGCAAACCGGGCTCCAGACGCCGACCGTCGTGTTCATCGACCACTTCCAGCACTTCCCCGAGGTGCACGCGTTCGTCGACTGTTGGACGGAGGAGTGGGATCTCGATCTGGTCGTCGCGCGCAACGACTCCATCGCCGAACACGTTGCTGACCGGGGCTTAAAGCCCGGCGACGAGATCGTCATCGACGACCTCGACGACCACAATCGGTGGCACGCCCGGCAAATTCTCGACTACGAGGAGGAGACGTTCCCCTTCCTGTTGGACACCTACGTCGGCAATCACCTGCTCAAAACGTTCGCGCTCAACGACGCATTGGATGAACACGGGTTCGACGGTGTCATCTCTGGCGTTCGGTGGGACGAACAGGAGGCACGCGCCGACGAGACGTTCTTTTCGCCGCGTCACGACGAGAACCTCTACCCGCCACACGATCGGGTGCACCCGATCCTCCCGTTCACGGAACGCGACGTCTGGGATGCACTCTTTTCGGTCGTCGTCCCGGAGACGGTCGACAGCTACCCCGCGGGTCACGTGCCGGAGGATCGGGATGACCTTCCGGACGCCGTGGGTGCTCGGTCGATCCCCGTGTCGACGCTGTATTTCGACGGGTATCGGTCGATCGGCAGCGAACACGCCACGGAGCGGAGCGGTGATGAGCCAGCTTGGCTGCAGGACACCGACGCCACCGCCGAGCGCGGCGGGCGTGCACAGGACAAAGAGGATCTGATGGACCGACTCCGAACGTTCGGGTATATGTGATGTCCGATCGGACGGAGGGTGCCGATGCATCCACGGCCGTGGACGCAGGCGACCCCACGACGGGCACCAGCGGGGGCGATATCGACGGCCCCAACGACGCCGACGGCGCCCCGAGACTGTTCGGGACGAGCGGTATCAGGGGGCCGATCGGCGAAACGGTGACGGCTGAGACGGCGCTCAACGTCGGACGAGCCGTCGCGTCAGCCGGCGCCGATCGTGTGGTGCTCGGGCGCGATGTGCGGACGACCGGGGGGGTGCTCGCGGACGCAGTAGCGGCGGGAGTGCGTGAATGTGGGGCCGACGTCGTCGACCTCGGCACGGTATCGACCCCGACCGTCGCACGGTTCGTGTCGGTGACGGAAGCCGACGCCGGGATCGTCGTCACCGCCTCCCACAACCCGCCACAGGACAACGGGCTGAAGCTCTGGGAGTCCGACGGCCGGGCGTTCGGGACGGAGCGACGGCGGCGTATCGAGCGAATCATCCACGAGGGGGCCTTCGAGTTCGCGCAGTGGGATGGGGTCGGTCGACGGTCGGACGGACGGCAGGTTGCGCTCGACCACCACCGGGAACGGCTCGTCACCGTCGCCCGTGAGCGGGGCGACGGTGTGGCGGACTGTGAGGTCGTCATCGACGTGGGCAACGGGGTGGGCGGGATAACGGCGAGAGTACTCCACGAGGCTGGCTGTCGGGTGCACACCCTCAACGGCGAGCCGGACGGCCGCTTCCCCGGCCGAGCGAGCGAGCCCACGGCAGGGAACTGCACGGCGCTGCGGATGCTCGTGGGCGGAACCGATGCGGACTTCGGTATCGCTCACGACGGCGACGCGGACCGTATGCTCGCCGTCGACGAGAACGGCCGATTCGTTCCCGGTGACCAGCTGCTGGCGCTGTTCGCAACCGACGCCGCGGCCGACGGTGATATCGTTGCAGCGCCACTAAACACGAGCCTCGCCGTGGAACGGGCGTTGGCCGACGTCGGTGCCGAGTTGAGCAGAACGCGTGTCGGAGACGTTCACGTGGCCCGCCGGGCCGTCGAGGAAGGCGCGGTGTTCGCCGGCGAGCCCAGTGGTGCGTGGATCTGGCCCGCCGAGGCGACGTTCCCGGATGGCCCCCTTGCAGCCTGTAAGCTCGCCGCACTTGCCGGCGAGCGAGGGTCGATCGCCGATGCCGTCGACGCGCTTCCCCGGTCGACGATCGTACGGGATACCGTCTCGCTATCGACGGACGGCCGGGCTAACGACGCGGAGCGGATCATCGATGCGGCCACGAGCGCCGCTCGGCAGCGGGCCGAGTCGGTGACGACGTTGGACGGACTGCGGGTGACGACGGATGGGGGGTGGTACCTCGTCCGAGCCAGCGGCACACAGCCGCTGATCCGACTCACTGCCGAAGGACGGACCGACGAGGGGAGCGGACTGCTGCTCCAGCGAGCGCGAACGCTGGTCGAGAGCGCAATCGCGGATGCGTCACCGGAGGTGTAGAATCGTGAGTGACGGCGATGAACCGGCGGGGTCGGCGGTCGAGTCCGCATTGAGTACGGACCGTGCACTCTCGTTGCTCTCGGACGCCCGCCGTCGGCAACTGCTGATCGTCCTGTTGGACCGAAAACCCGATGCCGAAATCGGCGTCGACTCCGAGACGCTCAAGCGGGTGCTTTGTCGAGCCCCGGGTGGCCAGCCGCTCTCCGGAGACACCGCTTACCGCATCATCATTTCGATGCATCACAACCACCTCCCGAGGTTGGTCGAGAGCGACGTGATCGAGTGGAACGAGTGGGAGGACACGGTCGAACCGGGTCCGGCATTCGACGTGATCGAGCCGTTCATCGAGCACCTCGACCGCAATCGCGAGGCCCTTCCGGAGGATTGGCGGGGTATTCCGGGGGTCGACGATGAGTGACGAAGAGACCGCGGACCACATCGGTGCGTGGACAGACGACACGACGATTCCGTCCGGTGACACCTACCGTCTCTCCATCGTCGGAAGTGGCTACGTCGGCACGACGCTTGCGGCGGCGCTCGCCGCCGCAGGCCACGACGTGACAGCCATCGACGTGAACGAGCGGGTCGTCGACCGGATCAACGCCGGGGAGACGCCTATCGAGGAGCCGGGATTGCGGGAGCTCATCGGCGAGCACGGCGGTCGCGGACTGCAGGCGACCACCGAGTTCGACTCGGTCGACGACGCCGACCTCACCTTCCTCACCGTGGGGACGCCAGCACGGCCCGATGGCCACGTGGACACCTCGGCGCTCATCGCGGCGGCGAGGACGGTCGGCGACGCGATCGGATCCCCGGGGACGTCCCCGTCGATCAGTTCACGCCACGCCGTCATCGTCAAGAGCACCGTGACGCCGACGGCGCTCGGCGCGGTCCGACGGGCACTCCTCGAGTCCGCGCCCTCCGACACGGCGGTGTCGGTGGCGATGAACCCGGAATTTCTGCGTGAGGGGAGCGCGCTCGCCGACCTGCGGTCACCGGACAAGCTCGTCTTCGGCGTCGAATCGGAATGGGTGGCCCGTCGGCTCGAAGCCGTATATCGAACCGTGGTTCGACCCCAGTCGGTCGACGGCGACCGTGATGAAGCGCCAACGGTCGACACCTGTGAGCGCCAGCCCGCAATCGTCCGGACGGATCCGGAAACCGCAGCGATGATCAAATACGCCAACAACGGGTTCCTCGCCGGAAAGATCTCGCTGGCGAACGACATCGGAAACGTCTGCAAGACGTTCGGCATCGACGCGTACGACGTGTTCGACGCCGTCGGACTCGACGACCGTATCAGCGACCGGTTTCTGGAAACCGGGCTCGGATGGGGTGGAAGCTGCTTCGGGAAGGACGTCGACGCGCTCATGGCGGCCGCTCGCGCGGAGGGGTACGAGCCAAGCGCGCTCGACGCCGCCGTCACGGTGAACGAGACGCAACCGAGGCGGGCGCTCGAACTCGTGGACCGTCACGTCGACGTGACCGGTGAACGAGTCGCACTACTCGGTCTCGCGTTCAAACCCGGGACGGACGACACGCGTCGGTCACAGGCGGTGCCGGTCGCCCGTGGACTCGAGGAGCGTGGAGCGACGGTCGTTGCGTACGACCCGGTTGCCGTCGACGACGCCCGCGAGCGACATCCCGAACTTCGGTTCGAGGAAGCCGCTTCTGCGGTGGAGGCGCTCGACGGCGCACGGGCAGCCGTCATCGCGACGGCCTGGGACGAGTTCGCCGCGCTCGACAGCGCGTTCACGACGATGGCCGACGACGGGGTCGTCGTCGATACGCGACGGATCGTCGACCCGAGTCGCCTCGAGGCGGCCGGCGGGCCGACGTACGAAGGACTCACGTGGTGACAGCGACACGACGGGTCGGGGGAGGAGACCGTCACCCGTCGGGGTTCCCGACACCGGTGTCGAAGGGCTGGTGACGCTCGGTCGAGAGTGATTCGCGCGCTGAATCGGTCGATGTGGCTCTTTACTCGGCGAATCGTGTCGGTTGACGACGGTGGTCGGTCGCCTGCTCGAAGCCGAACGCCACCTCGAACAGGCGGGGCTCGCCGAACTCCCGCCCGAGCAGTTCGAGGCCGACTGGGAGCCCGTCGTCGGTGAACCCCGCCGGCACGACGACCGCAGGCAGACCCGTGTGGGCAGCCAGCGCGCAGTTCATCTCCTGGAACGGCTGGTTCGACGGAATCTCCACCGGCGGGACCCGCGATGGCGGATAAACGAGCGCGTCCAGGTCGTCGTCCGCCATTCGGGCAAGCGTCGTTTCCTTGATGCGGTCGCGCCGACGGAGGCGACGCAGGTACCCCGTGTTGGAGTCCAACCCGTCCGGGTCGACGTCGAGGATCGACGTCGGTTCGAACCGTTCTTGCACCGACGGATGAAGCACGTCCGCGGCCACGAGGTCGCCGAGCGAGTCGACGGGTGCCGCGTCGCCGAGCGCCTCGAGATATGCATCGAACTCACGGGCGAACTCGTATTCGAGCGTCCGAGCGCTCTCGAGGAACGACAGGTCGACGACCTCGTCCACGTCGACGACCGTGGCACCCGCCGCCTCCATCTCCGCGAGAGCCCCCTCGATCACGTTCGTTACGGTCGCCGCCGCGCTCGCCGGTGCGCTACCGCCATCCCGAAGCCCGAAGAACTGCCGAGCGACGCCGATCCGAGCACCGTCGAGGCCGTCCGGATCGAGGTGGGCCGTGTAACCCTCGTCTGGAATTCGGCCGTCGCCGAGCGCGGTGATCGGATCCGTGGGATCGTAGCCGGCCATCGCCTCCAGCATCCGCGCGGCGTCCTCGACGGTTCGAGTGATCGGGCCGGCCGTGTCCTGCGTTGCCGTCAGGGGGATGATACCCGTGCGACTGACGAGCCCCATCGTCGGGCGAACCCCCACGACGTCGTTGAATGCCGGTGGCGATCGAACGGACGAACAGGTGTCGCTGCCGGTCCCCACAGCGCCGAAATTGGCCGCGATGGCCGCGGCCGTACCCCCGCTGGAACCCGACGGTCGCCGATCGAGGTCGTAGGCGTTGCGCGTTGGCCCGCCCAGCGAGCTGACCGTGTCGACGCCGAACGAAAGCTCCTGCAGGTTCGCCTTCGCGAGAACGATCGCCCCCGCCTCCCGCAAACGCTTGATCACGGACGCGTCACGCGGCGGCACGGACTCGGCGAAAGCGACCGACCCCGCCGTCGTCGGCATATCGTGAGTGTCCTGATTGTCCTTGACGATGATCGGGACGCCGTGCAGCGGGCCCACGAAACCGTCGTCCGAAAACGTCACATCGAGGCGGCGTGCGCGCTCGCGGGCGTTCCCGTTCACGGTGAGGATCGCGTTCAGATCGTCGTCGTGCGCGTCGATGCGGGCCAGATAGCGATCGACGAGTGATTCGGCGGTGACGGTGCCGTTCGAGAAACCGTCGTGGATGTCGGCGATGGTCGCCTCGGCAAGCGAAAACGAGTCGGCAGGCGGAGCGGTCATGGCGGTCATTGTCGTGAGTGACAGATAGCTGTTTGGCCGATTTGGGACGGGGGTCGTCACGGGAGGTGAGTTCGAGACTTCCCGAAGCGATGATCGGCCCTCACCCGGGGAGATCCTTATACGCATCAGCACCGATTGGTCAACAGTTATGAGCGATGAAACGTTCACGGAGCCAGCAGAGACCTCCGAGAACTGGGTCGATGTGCGAATGATCGACCCGGAGACGGGAGAGTGGGATATCGATATCGTCGTCGTCGACGGCCGGGTCGATTACGTCGATTTGCGTATCCAACGGGACTGCCTGAGTAGCTTTGTCGAATGTCTCGTCGACGATGTCGGCAACGACCGTGCCGGTCAAATGCTGGCGGAGATCGCCGAGCGAAAGGGGATCGACATCCCCGAACGATCCGAAACCGATCGAACCTGAACATGAGTCATGTCGTGTCGGTACCGACCGTGTGAGTTCGAAGAACAGAGATTCTAATCCTAACCCACTACAATTATCAAAATACGCAAAAAATACACCTTAATAAGGAACATTCCAGAACCGACACTCGTGGTAGCTTGGGCAATCTACGCAGGTGAGCATCGAGAAGCGTACTGCTCCAAAGAAACAAAGGGCGATATTAAAAGGGTCCTCGGAGACACAATCGCTCTGTGGACACGTGATATGACTGATCTCAATGAATGGGATGATGCTGAAAAAATGGCGGCAATAGCGTTCTACTATACTGATCTCAGAGAACGAGATATTCGAGGTATCTTTCAGGAGTCCGGAGAGGGTAGATATCCCGGAGAACCCCCGTGGGAGCTCCACCATCCCAAAGAGACTGGCCAAGTGCTGAAAGTCCAGAGAGAATAATTCACCTACGCGGGACATTGGGACGAAGAGAGCACCGCGATCGTTCACCCTGTATTCAGCACGAACTGGGCGAATTCCCGAGATGCTGTCAGTAATTTTGTGCGAGATACAGAAGAATATTCAACACGCAGTTCGTATCAGTTGTGAAGGATTTCAACAGAACCATGTCGTTGTGTTGTAAGGGAGGCGAAGGTCGGTCAGGTCCTCGACTGTCACTTTCCAATATAGTACTGAAAATTTATACGTTACCCGAGCAGCTACACCCGCCCGTCCGAAGCAGCTCCCCCACGGGCCGGTCAGCGCCGCACGACGGACACACCGTCCGCACGTCGACGAGCACGTCGTAGTCGCCGCGGTCGAGTTCGTCGCCGGCGGCCAGCGACTCGACGGCGGATTCCGTGACCGCCGTCACGCGACCCTGCAGTTTCTCGATCGTCTCGACCTTCCGTTCGACGCGGCTCCGCTCGTCCTCCGGGAGACTCGCCTCACGATGCTTGGTGAGATAGGTGTGGACGGCTTGGTGGGTGACGAAGTCGCGCTCAAGCGTGTCCACGTCGATACCCTCACGCTCCAAGCGTCGGCTAGCGCGCGTCGCATCCGGTCCCGAACCGGACGACAGCATCTCGTACGTCCCCGACACCTCGAACTCCAACGGAGATCCGCCGGCTTCCCGAATCGCCGCCTCCAACACCGCTTCGTTGAACACGTCAGCGAGATCACGGAGGCTGGTACGCTCGCCGGGCTCGGCCGTCCAGAGCGCCTCCAACCGGTCGCCGAGCCCCTCCAGATCGTACTCGTCGATGACACGCGCCACCTTCGTTCGACGGCCTCCGGGCATACATCACGCTACGTTCGAGTCATTACAAAATTAACGGTGTAACACCGAGGGTATCGAAAGACGACCGTCACGGGGGATGTCGATACAGCGTCAATCGATCTGCTGGACGTAGCTGTAGTCCTCAGAGAGGGCTGCAGCGTCCTCCGGCAGGAGCGCAGCGACGAGGAAGTCGACGTGCTCCTGGAAGTAGTCGACCACTCTGGCGATGCGGTCGGAGTCGATGGCCTCCAGCGAGTCCAACACGATGAACGGGACGGTGTCCGCCACGTCGTGAACGAGGTAGCCGGCGAGCGCGAACACGAGCCCGGTCACCTCGCGTTCGCTCTCGGAGAGGTGGTCGACCGTGTCCTCGTATGCGGTCCCGTCCGCAGCCGACCGCACGATGTGGACGTCGAAGCGAGTGCGTGTCACCTTTCGGCGACCCTCACGCACTCGTGCCTCGCGGCGCTCGATCCAGATCCGGTCGAGGTTCTCGTACTCGAGGATCTCCAGGACCGTGTTCATGTGGTCGTTGAAGGCCTCAACGGCTTCCTGCTCGATTCGGTCGACGCGAGTCCGGAGTTCCGTGAGCCGGTCGGCGAGCGCCTCGCGCTCCTCACGGATGACCTCCCGCTCCTCGATGCGCTCCTCGTATCCCTCGATCTCCGCGTTCACGTCCGCGAGGTCGGATTCCAGACGCTCGATCCGGAGTTCGATCCCGCTGGACTCTCGGTGGAGCTCCAGCGCTTCATCGTGCCCTTGCACGTCGACCGCTTCCGCAGCCTCCTCCAGCTCGGCGACACGCTCCTTCTGGGTGCTAACCTGTGACTCCAGATCCTCAACCCGCGCCTCCGCGGTCTCGATTTCTGTTTCGACCGCCTTGAGACGTTGCTCCGTTCGGTGACGTTTCCGCCGTCGCTGCTTAAGTCTCGACTGCTCCTCGGAGAGACTGTCAATCTCCGCCCGAACGTCGTTACGCTCCTCGAGCTTGTCCGACCGAAGGTCTCGGAGCCGGTCGAGCGTCTCCTCGATCTGGTCGGTGTCGACCTTCGACCCGCACGTCCAACAGACGGTCTGTTCGTCCGCGACGAGTGCATCGGTGGGATTTTCGGTCTCTCCGAGCTCGATTCCCTCTTCCTCGAGCATCCCCTCGTTGAAGTTGATAACGCTCCCAAGCTCGTTTATCGTCTCGTCCAACGAACGCCGACGCCGGCGGAGCTCGTCGATGCGCCCGGCCAGCCGGTCGGGTTCGCGGTCGACCTCCTCGGTCAATTCGAGCGTCTCACTCAGTTCATCCCGCTCCGAGCGGAGCTGAGTCAGCGTCGTACGCTCGGTTTCGAGGTCGAACTCCAGATCCTCCAGCTCTGACCGGGCCTGTTTCACCTCGTCGAAGGCGTCCTCCAGCGCACGTTTTTTCGAGCGGCTCTCCTCGACGCCCGTGTCGAGCTCGTCGAGCGCCTCCCGCGTCTCCGCGAGCTGCTCGCGGGCGTTCGCAAGCTCCTGCTGTTTCTCGCGGCGCTTTGCCTCCAGGCCGGGGAGCTCCCGCCCGAGCTCGTCGAGTGTTTCGATCCGCTGTTCGAGGTCGTCACGCTCCCGCTTGCACCTCTCAATCTCGGATTCGATCCGCTGGGTGTCGATGGGCCGCATGATGACCTCCCGGAGGTCGTCGCCACGCGCGACGGCGCGGCGCGCCTCGTTGCTCTCCAGCAGGAACGCGAACAGGTCCGCCACCGTCGGATCGTCGAGATAGGGGTCGCCGCCGAACACGACGGAATCGTCGCTGCGCGTCAGCGTGCGCGTATACGTATCTCCGCCGAGTTCGAGTGTCACTTCGCCCTCGTCTGCGTCGGCCTTGAGAGAGCTCCGATCGCTGCCGAGGCCGGCCATCAGCGCCTGCAGGAACGACGTGCGGTTCGTTGCATTCCGCCCGGTTAGCACGGAGACCCCGGGAGGTAGCGTCACCGTCGCCTCGTCGATCCCGCCAATGTTCCGAACATTCACGGTTGCACTCGGTAACGGGATTGGCCCGGTAGACATATCCGCAGTTCGGTGTGATTCAGTGTTAAATCTGTCTTCCGCCGGCCGAAATATTCAATTCGCCCCCATACTCAATCACGGAACAACGTCATCCAAGACAACAAAATATATAATAGAATTACAATAAGACGAGGTATGTGTCCAATATTTGAATTTTCTTAGACCACGACTCAGTGTCAATTCCAATCAAAAAGAGCCCTGCCCCCAATGACGATCTGTGGCCGCATCACTCTGAGCATCCCGTCGTATGAGGTGAGTTCATCCCACTTTCGGGGTATCTCTATGTCGCCATCGGGGGCCTCTCTATGCCATCGTCGGGACTCCCCATGCCGCCGTCGGGATCTCAATTCCCCTGTCGCCGCTTGGAGCAGCGAAAGGTTCAGGTATTCGTTATGTGTGGTGTAGACAATGCCGTTACGTCACGCGTTTTCCGAGGTGACCCCCACACGCGGCCGTGAAGCCGCGCTCCGGTGGGCCGGTACGCGGTCCTCGGGCGTCCCGCACTCCGTACTGTACCTCCAGCCATCAGCGGTGACCGACGGGACGATCATCGACGCGTGGGAGCCGCACGGGTCGCGCGTCGCGCTCCGTCTTGAAGGGTTTCGGACGCTCGTCGACGATCTGTACGAGGCGGATACCTACGAGGGGTCATCGACGTACATCACGGACGCCGAGCGGCGGTGGATCGTCGAGGAGGCGCTTGCTCGGATCGACGACCCCGCTCATCCGCTGTACAGTCAGGAGGATCCGGCGGTCGGCCTCATCGGACAGGCTGAGGAGCTCCTCTCGCTGCTGGAGTTCGCCGGCGTGATCACGGCGCCCGAAGTCGAACGACGACTCTCCAAAGAGGGGATACCGGCACTGGGTCGGGAGCTGGCGCGATTTGTCACACTCGTACACGAAGTGCGGGCGGACGGATTCGAGAGCTCGACCATGGACGGAGCCGATCCCACGACGAAGACGTTCCGTAGCGAGCGGTTCCGACACGTGCTTGCGGCCGGCGAGTCGCTCGTGGCCACGGAGCTCGACTCGACGGACGTGGTCGTCGTCGGGTCGTTTCGCACCCTGTCGCCGGTAGAGCGCGACGTCGTCGATCTCCTCGCCACCACGTTCGATGCCGGCGTCGTGTTGTCGAGGGTGACCGACGCCACAGCCGAAAGAGACGGTAAGGAACCGTTGGGGGGCACCCCAAGCGGTGCAGACGACGCGATACGCCGGATCCACGAGTGGTACGCCAAACTGGGGTTCACGTCGGCAACTCCGGAATCGTCTTCGGATCCTACCCCTCGGGAGAATGCCGCGGCGTCCCTCTACCGGTATCGCGGAGCGACTGGTGGGGATGGTGTGACTGTCGAAGATGGGGGAATCAATGAAGATGGTGGGACTGACGAGGCAGATGGGGCTCACGAGATGGACGGAGCCGAATGCTCCCTCCTGTCGAGTTCCGACATCTCTGTGGAGATACATCCGACGGTCCAGGGGGAGGTGCGAGCAACTGCGCGGGAGGTTCGGTCGCTGATCGGTACCGGCGTGGCACCCGAGGCCATCGTCGTTGCGCCCTTCGACGAGGGAACGTACGGCGAGCGTCTCGCCGACGCGCTCCGGGAGGCGGATGTGCCAGTGTCGGTCTCGTCATCGAGGTCGTTCTTTGCGACGACGACGGGCAAACTGTTCGAGGCGGCGATCGACCTCGGCACGGAACCGGACCGAACGGCGTCGCTGGTTCGACTGCTGTCGAATCCGCTCGTATGCCCCGAACGGAAGGAGACCAAACAAGCAGTGGTCAGACGCGCCGAACTGCTGGAGTCGACACGCGTGTCCACACTCACAGAGCTCGTTGCGGGTGCGGAGAACGGCGGTGAACGTGCGGGGAACGGTGGTGAACGTACAGAGAACGCCGGCAGATGTGTGGACCAGATCGACGGCGCTGGCGACGAACCGGCGGATGTGGAGTCACTCATCCGAGAGCTTATCACTTCGTGTGAGCGGTTCGTCAACGCCAGCGACCTCGACGCCGCCCGCCGGGAGCTGTTCGACGCGCTCGGCACCCCGATTGCGGACGACGGGATCACTCTCACGAACGCGGTCGGGTTCTCTCGGCCCGTTCGCGAACGCGAGCGAAACGCCCTCGACCGTGTCGCCGAGGTGTGTGGGTCGCTGAGCGCGCTTCGGCCGGAGAGTCGCCGCCGAGCGGCCAATGACGAAACCGAAACCCCCGATGTGGAGGACCTGCGCCGCGCACTCGAGCAGGTCTCGGTCGACGTCACGCGTGGACGCGAATCGAACAGCGTCCGGGTGTGCTCGCCGGCGGAGGCGGCAGCGAATCCGGCCGCGCACGTGTACGTCCCGGGACTGACGACGGAGCACACGCCGTCTCCGCCCCGCCGACTGGCGTTCGCGCGACCGCTCAACGAGGCGCATCCGGAGTTCGAGGCGGCAGATCCGGTGGCGGGGACACGATACGCGTTCGCCCAACTGCTCGCTTCCGAGGCGGCCGTGACACTCTCCGCACCGCAGCGGAATCCGGACGGTGACCCGTACGTGCTCGCCGACCCGCTAGTGGAGCTCGAACGAGTGACGGGAGTGACGGTGGCTGGTGACGATGGTGACGATGGCGATTTGGGTTCCGCCGCGGGACCGGCGACGGTCACCGACGTCCATCGGTCGCTCGCGGCCGCCATCGACTCGGACGCCACCGCCCCCGACACAGTCGCGACGAACACCGATGCGTACGACGTGGCCGTCCCGGGTGCAAACGCCCGGGCACGGCTCGCGAGTGGCGTGCGCCTCGCTGCCGCGAGAGCGGCTGACGCCGTCGGCGAGTACGACGGCCACGTAGCGCCCGCGGTGGTCGAGGACCTACGGAGCCATGCTCACGCGTACAGTCCGAGTCGACTGGAGACGTACGCCGACTGTGGCTTCAAGTATCACCTTCAGTACCTGCTCGACATCAAGCCGGAGGAGGAGGTTACCCTCGAAATGAACGCACTGGAGTCCGGCACGTACGTTCACGACGTGCTCGAGCGCTTCTATCGGTCGTGGCACGCGGATGGACATGACGGGGTCACGGAGACCACGCTCGATGACGCGGAGGTGGCGCTGTACGCCGTCGCGGACGAACGACTCGCGGAGATGGACGCACACGACACCGTCTTTCACGACGCGTGGATCACGACGCTGTTCGACGGGCTGGACGTTCCGGAGAACGAGTACGGCGATCCGGACGCAGCAGCCGGCCTGTTCAAGCGGTTCCTCCGTGCGGAAGTCGCACTCGCATCGCGAGCCGCGACGCCGACGTACTTCGAGGCGCACGTCGGGCTCAGACTTGATGCGTCCGGCAGCAACGCGTGTAGCCCCCAGGTGCTCGACGACGACCCAGTCCCGGTCCCAGGAACCGATGCAACGCTCCGCGGGAAGATAGACCGGATCGACGTCACAGACGACGGCGGGCTCGTCGGGATGGACTATAAGACCGGAAACACGCCGAGCGAGCGCGACACGATCGACGGGCACGCCTTCCAACTCCCCGCATACCTCCTGATGGCTGAGGACGCACTCGGCGGGGATCCGATCGGCGCGTCGTACTACCAAGTGAAGCCGACCAGCTCGATCTCGCCCCACGCCGGCACTATCGGCGGCGACGAGGACGCCGCTCACGCATACTGGGGCACGGATGACCCCGGGCCGTTGCGACGATATCAGTCGCTGACGTTCGACACGCGTGACGAGTTCCACGCGTTCCTGCACGAAACCGTTCCGGACCGGATCGGACGGATCGCGGCCGCCGTCGACGGCGGGTCGTTCCACCCCACCGTACTGGATCCCGGAACGGCAGGGTGTGGGCACTGTCCGTATCGCGACGCGTGTGACGTTCGACACCACCGAAGACACGCCGTTCACGAATCGTTGACCGAGGCGAACACGCCACAGTATGCGCCCGGGCTTGACACGGAGGGCCCCCAATGAACGACGATCGCCATGACGATCGCCACGACGATCACCGCGACGATCACCGCGACGATCGCCACGACGATCACCGCGACGATCACCGCGACGATCGCCACGACGATCACTCGCACCGACTCACGGACGGGGGCGACACGAGCGAGCAGCAGGGCCCTGACGACGAGTTCTCGCTCACACGAGCCCAACAGCGCGCCGCCCGGACGATCGACCGGAACGTCACGGTGGAGGCCGGCGCTGGAACCGGCAAGACGACGACGCTCACGGAGCGGTATCTGACGATCCTCCGTGCCCATCTCGACGGACCGGAGCGTCTCGCCTCCGGCCGCGACGAACCGCCGTACCGGCTCCCGGACGACATCGATCGGATCACCGATCCGGCGGCGGCCCGTCGGCTTCCCGAGCGCATCGTCGTGACGACGTTCACCGACCGCGCCGCGGAGGATCTGAAACGCTCCATTCGCGCGAAGATCCGCGAGCGCCTCGCGACGATCGACGACCCGGATCGGTGGGCGGTCTGGCGGGCCGCCGCAGACGGCGTCGAGGCGGGCTACATCGACACCACCCACGGATTCTGTAGTCGCATCCTCAAGGAGTACGCCATCACGCACCCGGACGTGGACCCCGACTTCGAGGTGATGGAGGCCGACGACACGGCCAGGATTCGCCAAACGGTAGCCACGGAACTCGTCGAGGCCGAGCCGCCGGCGACAGAGGTACTCGCTTCCGTCTTCGATCGTCGGACGCTCGTTGACGTGCTCGTCGGGCTCGTCGCCGAAGCCGACATGACCGAGATGTGGATCGATGAGATACGGGAAGTGGAGGACCCGGAAGCGTACGAGGCGCACCTCGTCGAGCTCCATCCGCTGGATGCGGATCCGAAGCGGCTCCTCGACGACATCGCCGACGACCTCGGCACGCTGGCCGACCTGTACGGTGACGAGGCGGTGGCCGACAAACTGGGTGCAAACCCGATGAAGCGCGTCGGGAACGACGTGCTCGCGCTCTACGGAGACCTCACCGGCGTCGGCATCGAGACAGTCTCCCCGATCGAACGCCTCTCGTTGTGTCTCCGGCTCTGTGACGCGTTCACGAACGGGAACGGCGGCCGGTACGCCGACGGCACCTACTACGGCAACAAGGCGTTTCGTGAGAGCGACGACGCGACCACCACGCGATTCCGTGCGGCGATGGACGGCGTTCTCGACACCCTCGAACCGGAGCGCCAGCCGACGGACGCCTCGCTCGACCCGGACCGTGATGCCCACGAGGTCCTCGTCGCGCTCGCCGACCTCGCCGAGTCGACGCTCGAGGAGTACGCGGACCGCAAACGCCGGCGGGGCGTGCTCGACTACAACGACCTGATCGGCCACACGCTCGCGTTCCTGACGGGCGAGCACGGACCACGAGATGCAGAGTGTAGGGCCGAGAGCGACGGTCTGAACGAAGGGGAACACTCGGGACCCGCGGGGACCGCGGGAGACACGGTGACGGCGGTTGCCGAGCTCAGGGAGAACCTTCGGTACGTCATGGTCGACGAGTTTCAGGACACGAACACCCGCCAGTGGCAACTCGTTCAGGCGCTCACGAGCGGCAGCGACGCGTTCGATGCGGACAACGTGTGCGTCGTCGGCGACGTGAAACAGAGCATCTACCGCTTCCGAGATGCCGACGTGACGGTGTTCGGCGACGCCGCCGACACGATGCACGCCGCGAACGCGGCGAAGGGCCTCGTCGACTGCGATCCCGGGCTCGACACCAACTTCCGAACGATCCCGGAGACCCTGCACGCGATCAACGGCCTGTTCGACCACGTATTCGGGTACGGCGACACCGCCCCGTACGAAGCCGTCAGCGGTCCGCTCGTCGCCGGGCGCGACACTCCCGAGTCCCTCGACCCCGTCGTCGAGTATCTCCCCGTGCCAGTCGAGGAGGGGCTTCGAGTGCGCTACCTCGGCGCGGATCACGACCTCACCGCCCTTCCGGAATCCGAGCCGGCGGACATCGAGGCCGCGGCGATCGCCAACCGCATCGCCGGGCTGCTCAACGCGGGGACGCCCGTCACCGACGACGGAAACGGATCCGAAGGCGACGCCGACACCCGCCCCGTCGAACCCGAGGACGTTGCCGTCCTCATCCGCTCGCGCAGCGACCTGAAGGACTACGAACGTGGACTCCGCGAGGCGAACGTCCCGTACACGGTGATCAAGGGAGTGGGGTTCTTCGAGACGCCGGAGATCCGCGCGCTCGTCTCGCTGTTAAGCGCACTCGCTGACCCGATGGACGATGTCGCGCTGTACGCCGCCGCTCGGTCGCCGGTCTGTGGACTCACCGACACGCAACTCGCGACGGCCGTCGCTGCAACGGGTGACGGGACCAACGGGGCCAAGGAGGACGACGGTGTCCAAGACTCCGAACCGCTCTGGAACGCGCTTCAAGCGAGCGACGATCCGGACGTTTCGACGGTCGTCACGGATTGCAAGCGGTGGCGCGAGTACGCCGGCACCGGAGATACGCCCGGAGCGAGCGTCGACGGATGGGTCACGCTTCTCGACCGGATCCTCGCCGAAACCGGATATCTCGCCGCGATCGCCGCCGACGAACGGGGTACCGCGGCCCTCGCGAACGTGGACAAACTTCGCGACAAGCTTCGCGAGTTCGACACCAACGGGGTGGCGAGTCTCGACAGAGTGAGCGCCCGACTCACCGAGCAGGCCGACCAAGGGCGCAGCGAGGCGGAGGCGAACGATATAGCCGACGCAACGGGCGTGCGGATCATGACCGTTCACGAGGCGAAGGGGCAGGAGTACCCCGTCGTCGTGGTTCCCGGCCTCGGCAAGGGGTTCAACGATCGAGCGCGCCTCAACAACGGCAGCATTGAATACGAGCGCGTCCCGGTCGCTGGCGAACGGCGGCCGCTGTTGGGCCTGAACCTTCCGACCGACGACCGAACGGGCTCCGAGGCGACGCTCATGCGCCATGTCACACGGGACCGTCGGCGAGCGGAGGAACACGCCGAGGAGAAGCGCATCCTCTACGTCGCCGCCACCCGCGCCGAGGACCACCTCGTTCTCACCGGGCGACACCAAGCTGACGACGATCACGAGACCGGTGTCGACCAGCCGGACCCGGAGGATCCGTCCTCGTATCGCGACTGGCTCCAGCCCGCGTTGTTCGGCACCGACGGATCCGCTGTGGACCGGTGGGACACGCTCGAATCCACCGGTGCGTTCACCACGACGCTCTCGTATGAGCTTGATGGCGAGCCTAAAACGGGGAGCGTGACCGTTCGGCTACCCCCCGAGACCGTCCGCTACGACCACGACCCAGATCCGGTCCCAGCGACGACGAGTCGGACGGCGTACGGGTACGAGCAGCCATGGGAGTTCAGGCTCTCCGCGTCGGATCTCAGTCGCATTCCGTCGGGAAACGTAGCTCTCAGGATCCACGACGATACCCGCCGAGTCACGGCCGGTACCACGGCGGACGACGACGTATCCGAAGGGGACCGGTACGAGGACGACTATCCGAGGGCCGAGCGTGCCGAGGGGGTCGGGACGGCCGGGACCGCTGGAGACGACTCCCACACAGCCACCGGCCGCGCCGGCGGCGTCCCCGCGGCGATATACGGCCACGCCGTTCACCGGCTCTGTGAAACCCGGCCGCCGACGGGGAAGCGCCGACGGGTGATCGACCAGGCGATCCGGGAGCAACACGACCGCGCGGCAGGTGCTTCCGAGGCTACGTATCCGGAGGCGGCGTATGACGCCATCGAGGCGGACGCCGACGCAGCCATCGCGTTCCTCGACGATCTGCACGCCAGACTCGCCGTTGAGCACACACACGACGAGTACTACATCGAACTGGAACTCGACACGGGCACCGTGGGTGGGTTCATCGACCATCTCGTCGTCACGCCGGCGGCGTACCACATCGTCGACTACAAGACCGACCGAAAACCCCCGGGGCGGGAGATAGACGGGTTCCTGCGGGAGCGGGCTGCACACCACCGCCCGCAGCTCGTGGCGTACGCGGCCGCGCTCGCTCAACAGGACCCGACCCGTGACGTATCCGCCACGCTGTACTTCACGGACGTGGACGAGCCCTTCACGTGGGAGCCGGCGGAGTTTGACGACCCAAGACGGGATGCAACCGACCGGATCCGGTCGATTCTACGGAACACACCGGTCGAGATCGGGAGCTAGTAGGTACCGGCGGAGCGGGTAGGCGCCTATGAAGTAAGGACGCCCCAACGGAGTAAGGAGGAGCCGACCATCCCTCAAGGAGGAGCGACGGAGATGCTCACCCCAGCAGTCCGCTCTCCCGGAGGATGCGCTCACCGGACTCGACGAAGCGGTCGTATTCTGATGCGAAGGTGTCGTTGCGGAGCTCGCCGTCGCGCTTGACGACGGTACCGTCGATGATCACCGTGTCCACGTTGGCGACGCTCGCCTGAAAGACGACCGTCTCAACGGGGTTGTGAACCGGTGCCGTGTTGAGGTCGTCGCCGGCGATGATCGTTAGGTCTGCGCGCTTTCCGGGCGTGATCGAGCCGATTCGATCGTCGAGTCCGAGCGCGCGGGCGCCGTCGATCGTCGCTAGTTCGAGTGCGCGCCGGGAATCGATAGAGACGTCCTCGATCTGTTCACCCGCCTCGACCGTCGGCTGATTGTCACGACCGCGTTGCACCTGTACGGCCGTGCGGGTCTGCGTGAACATATCGCCGCTGACGTTTGAGACAATGTCGACGCCTACCGTCGGCGTTGCACCGGCGTCGAGCGTCTCGCCGAGGACGGGCATCCCCATCCCCATCTGGAGTTCGACCTCCGGTGTAATGGAGACGGAGCCGCCGGAGTCGCCGATCAGCTCGAACTCCTCATCCTCAAAGCGGTTGGCATGGACGTAATTGAGGTCGTCGCCGAGCAGTCCCAATTCCTCCAGCGTGTAGACGGTGCCGGGGCCGAGCGAGCCAGCGTGCATCGAGACAGGAATCCCCATCTCGCGGGCACGCGTGATATCAGCCTCGACCACTTCGTCGCTGGCGTAGTCGGGGCCGCGGATCCCCATCGCAAGCGTGAGCCGGTCGGCTGCGGCGGGGAACCGCTCCTCACGAAGCCGCTCGATGTCGTCGGGGTGTTCCGTCGTGCTCGCCTCCCACCAAGTGTCGCCGTCGTCGCCCGGCGGGCCGTGCGCGAAAACGGCGCGGATACCGGCGTCCGCGAGCCCGTCGACTGCACGGTCCGAGTGCTCCGGGGAGTTGGCGATGTGGAACCAGTCGAGGATCGTTGTCGTTCCAGCGTTGATTTGTTCGGCCGCCCCGAACAGGTTACCGAGATAGGCGTCCTCGGGCTCGTAGTTGCTACTCACCTCGCCGAGCATCGTGTCGAGATAGCCCATGAACGTCCAGTCGCCGGCAACGCCACGCACGCCGGCTTGCCAGGTGTGGAGGTGGGAGTTGACGAAGCCGGGCGCAACCACTGACCCCTCCGCGTCGATGACCGTGGCGTCGTCCGCCGATAATCCCTCGCTAACCTCCACGATCTCCCCGTTCTCGACGTAGATATCACCGTGCTCCAGCACGCCGATGTCGGGGTCCAGACTCACCACAGTACCGCCCCGCACGAGGAGTCTATCGGGGTCCTCACCGGCAGGGGTGTCGGTTGCGTCGTCGGTGCCGCCGCTCCCCCCATTTTCGCCGAGCGAACCGAGACAGCCCGCGAGCGGAAGCGACAGGGTAGCCGCTCCGCCTGCAAGGTAGTTTCGTCGCGATACGCCTGTCGAGTCGGATGTGCGTCGTCGCATCGTCAGTAGCTGAACGGAGGTGCCAAGACACCGTGGACGTTCGTTCGGTATATTCCAACATCGGGAAGGAACCCTGCCGGCGCGGCATCGGGGAATGTGTCTATGTGGCGTTGAGGCGTGTGGCTGCACAGTGTTGAGGCGTGCGGCTATGTGGCGTTGAGGCGTGTGGCTGCGTGGCGTTATGAGGGGCAGCAGCCGAAGTGAGATAGTCCAAATAAGGAGCTGTTGGTGGAGTGGTTTGCCATGATACGTGAGCGCCCTACGGCGCGCTCTCGCCGATCTCGGCTGCGTCGGTCGCGAACGCTGTTCGGCCGGCGAGGTAGTTCTTCGCGAGCCACGCCTCCGCGCGTGAAACACGGTACTGAAGCGTTGAGACGGGGATCCCCTCCAACTGCGCCACGTCCTGCAGCGAGTTTCGACGGGGGGTGTCGTAGTATCCACACTCGATGGCGGCCCGGAGCGCCTCGCGCTGCTCAGGTGGGAGGTCGGCGACGTCCGGTCGGTCGGTCACCCAGTCGGGTGAGCCGTCAACGCGCTCGAAAGAGAGGCTGAGTCCCGGTCGGAGGTTCATTTCCAACTCCTCGTAGACGGGACTCAGCGCGGCGTCATCCTCGGCCAGCACATTCCACTCGTAGGTGTTACCGTACTGCTGAGCGCGACAGAGAGCCCCGTCGCCAAGCCGTTTCGTGACCAGATAGGGAACGGACCGGCAGCCCTCGCCTTCGGACTGTCGGGAGTAGATGAGCCGGCTGGTCGGCCGCTTGGCGAGCAACTCGTGTTCCCAGTCGAGTCGACAGCCACCCATCCCGCGGAGGCTCGAACATCGGGGGAGGCCCCGGAGATGTCGGTCGTAAGCAGCGAGCGCCTCCGGCGGGCCAGTCACTTCGTCGACGCGCCACATCGTGTCCGCGCTGGCATGGCACGATACCGTCCGTGAGTAGAGTCCAGGATGCTGGATGAACGCGTCCATCAGGTCGTCGGCACCCTCCTCGTAGGTGACGGTGAAATCGAACTCCTGCATAGCCATAATACGTCAGTGTCGTACAAGAGCATACGGTTGGCATATGCCAAGCATGTCACCTTGCTCGATAGACGCTCCTTTCGGCACGGGGTGTAGACCTGTTACCGCGGACCAAGGGGTCCTGAATATGAGATAGACCAGAGCTGAACCGTATTAACCAACAGAATCGAGTTGTCGGAGTACTGTTGGTTAATTTGAACGACACCGACGTCACTATCCACGCGGGTTGAGGGTAATCTGATAGCCTTAGTCGGTGAACTATCAGCATAACTGCGGACATGGTGGTGTACAGGATTGCTTGCTGTTGATTTATACAGGATCAAACACACCACTGTGTCCGGAGAAAAAGCGTAGCAATACAATGGATCGAAGAACAGCGGACATGGTGGTGTGTCAATCCACCCCTGTAAGAACGCACTATATCCGGTAGTCCGTGGATATAGCTGCGCTGTTTATCGATTTTAGACAGAAGACGTGAGCTCGAGAGGACGTTGAGACCTCGGATACCCTCCCCCCACTTTGTCCGCTGTTTCTCGTGGGAATCAGTGGGGGTGAAGACTGCATTCGGTTGTCTTCATCGCGTCTGCAACGCGTCTATACCGGTCTGTAACACGTCTACACCGCGTCCTGTACAACATTTCGCGTTGACAGGGTTGTTGGCCTTAGACTGAAATGGGTGCGTATTTCCGTTGTAGTTTTCACTCCGCTCTGTTGTCACATTCACTCCGTTGAGGACTTACCGCGGAAGCGTACTAATGGAGACGTATTAAACTTTTTGCTGGTTTAAGGTTTATTTTCTACCCACCCCTCTCTTTTTACACAAGAACAGCGGACATAGTGGGGTGACTGTCCCCGTGTTTTGTTTATAAATCATGGGAACAGCGGACACTCCGGACACGGTGGTTTTATAATAGAAGCCGATGTATCTTGCGATGTGTAGACTACTCTCATGGGAATTTTTGAACGAGACACCGACATCTATCGCGATCGTGATGCGCTACGAGAGGACTATCATCCGAGCGAACTCGTCGGACGAGATGAGGAACTCCGGGCCTACCAGACCGCGCTTCAGCCAGTAATTAACGGAGAACAACCGAACAACATTTTCCTCTATGGGAAAACGGGGGTTGGAAAGACCGCTGCAACCCGATATCTCTTAACTCATCTCGAGGAAGACGTCAAGCAGTACGACGACATAAATTTCAACCTCGTGTTGCTGAACTGTGATGGACTGACGTCATCATATCAGATCGCGACACGACTGGTAAATGAACTCCGCGACGATACAAACCAGATTAGCACGACTGGGTATCCTCGATCGAGTGTGTATGAGATGTTGTGGGACGACCTTGACGAGCTCGGGGGCACCGTTCTGGTCGTACTTGACGAAGTGGATCACGTCCATGATGATTCAATCCTGTATCAACTTCCACGTGCTCGGGCAAATGGTCACCTCTCATCGACGAAGATCGGAATCATCGGTATTTCAAACGACTTCTCGTTCCGAGACGATCTCTCCCCGAAAGTCAAGAGCTCCCTGTGTGAACAGGAAATCCATTTCCCAGCCTACGACGCTCACGACTTACAAAAAATTCTGCACCAACGAGCATCGGTTGCATTCTACGACGATGTTCTCGATGATGCCGTGATCCCGCTGTGTGCAGCATATGGCGCGAAAGATGCAGGAGACGCTCGCCAGTCGATCGATCTCCTGATGAAAGCCGGTGACCTCGCTCGAGATGAACAAACCGAAAAAGTACTCGAAGAACACGTAGAACGCGGTCGACGCGATCTCGAACGCGGTCGCATCGAGGAAGGAATAAACGGCCTCACTCAGCACGGCCATTTGGTTCTGTACGCGTTATTGACTCTTCACCTCGAGCGGGAAACCCCGGTTCGATCACGGGATGTTCGTCCACGATATTCCCGATTCGCCGAACGAGCGGGCAGAGATCCGCTCGTGCCCCGTCGTATGCGTGATCACCTTTCGGAACTCGCGATGCTTGGGCTCATTTCGGTCACCGAGCGGAATGAAGGCAGGCGCGGGGGAACGTACCGTGAATACGATATGGAAATGAGCCCGAACCTGATTCTCACCGCGCTGGATGATGTTCTCGAAGAAGTCGGTGTCCATGAGTCGGTTCAACAATACCTCATCTCGGATACTGAACCAGAAAGCGCTACTGCGCTAACTGATTTTTCCTGAACACTGTGCTAACTGATTTTTCCTGAACGGAGTGGTGTAGTCAGCCCTCTGGTCCAACACTGTAGTCAGCCCTCTGGTCCAACAC
>Ga0207421_10000961_pt1 | contig 37357 bp, 35 predicted proteins | sample SodLakKL_010_SED_4_FD_187542 | JGI IMG/M metagenome (GOLD analysis project Ga0207421, IMG submission 187542) | Alkaline sediment microbial communities from Lake Tanatar, Kulunda Steppe, Russia - 8KL_010_SED (SPAdes) (version 2) | ecosystem: Environmental > Aquatic > Non-marine Saline and...
TTGAATCGGATTTAATCCGGCAATGGGGTTGCCGCCCGGAGTGGTAGGGGTTTTTAATCCCTTATCGCTGGTTGGTGAAACCTGTCCCTTGGTTAATCCATAAACCATGTTATTGTGCATCAAGTAAGTTACATCAATATTCCGGTGGGCAGCGTGAATTAAGTGGTTGCCTCCTTCTGCCAGTCCGTCTCCGTCTCCACCGATAGCTAGTATTTTTAAATTACTATTAGCCAGGCTTATACCGGTAGCTGCCGGTAAAACTCTACCGTGCAGAACATTAAAAGTATTTACACGGAAATGTCCGGGCATTTTACCTGCCTGCCCTATTCCTGAGATAACCATCACTTGATTAGGAGCTAGCCCTAAATCTGCAAGAGTGTTTTTTAGCACATCCAGGATGGCGAAATTACCACAACCAGGGCACCATGTGTTTTCACGATCCAGGTCGTAATCTTTAACATTTACTGCCATGGAAATGTCCCTCCTTTTTCCAATTGCTCTAAGACATAGCTCGCATTCATGGGGCGTCCATCGTATTTTAAAACAGCATGGTCAGGTTGCATACCTGTTTCGACTCTAAGCAGCCTTCCCAACTGTCCTGTGGCATTCATTTCAACCGTAACCAGGCGATTTGCCTTGTTGATTAATTCGAGCAGTTTTTCTTTTGGAAACGGCCATAGCTGTTTTAAGCAGGCAACAGCCATTTTTTCACCATGCTGATTTGCCAGTTCGACTGCTTCATGGCAAGCCCCATAGGAAGAACCCCAGGTGAGCAGCAATGTTTCCGGATTATCCGGGCCATATTGAACAGGCGGCATAATATCTTTAGCCAGGCTTCTAAATTTTTGGATCCTTTTTTCTGCCATTTGCTTGCGTATAGCCGGATCTTCAGTTGAATAACCGCTTTCAGCATGTTCATTACCTGTTGATATTACACAATGCTTGCTCTGTCCCGGAAAGGCCCTGGGTGAAATACCTGTTTCATTTACCTGGTATCTTTTATATTCAGGCATTTCATTAAGCTCCTCAGAGCTGAGGATGTTGCCGCGTTCATTATTAACAATACTCAGGTCGAATGGTTCAACGGTAAAATAAGAATCTGCGAGATGTTGATCACTAAGTATAAAAACGGGGATCTGGTATTTCTCCGATAAGTTGAAAGCATGGACAGCAGCCCAAAAGGCGTCCTCAACAGTATGCGGCGCCAGAATAGCCCTTGGGAATTCCCCATTTCCGGCATGCAGGGCAAAAAGCAGTTCCCCCTGCTCGGTCCGGGTGGCCATACCGGTCGCCGGCCCGGGGCGTTGACCAAGAAGAATTACGATTGGCGTTTCTGTCATACCTGCCAGGGATAAGCCTTCTACCATTAGTGAAAAGCCGCTACCGGATGTGGCTACCATAGAGCGTATTCCGGCATAGGCAGCCCCTATTGACATGATAATGGCAGAAATTTCGTCTTCTGCCTGCTCAAACGCCAGTGGCAGGCGCTTGGCCTGCCTGGCAATATACTGTATTGCTTCGCTTACAGGAGTCATTGGATAAGAGCTGATAAAACGGCAGCCGCCCGCCAGGGCCCCGAGGGCCAGCGATTCGTTTCCCGTTAATACCATTTGAACTTTATTAACAGGCTTTTCCAGGCTGCAATCACACCGGCCGGAAAAGCTTTCAGCGGCATAACTTGCCCCTGCCCGGGCAGCCTTAATATTAGACTCAGCTATTTCGTTGCCTTTTTCTCGAAATAGTTTTCTGAGAGTATTTTCAAGAATATCAGGGGTTCCGCCCATGATGTGCCATACTGCTCCGGCTGCAACCGTATTGCCCATTACCTTTTTCCCGCCATGCTTCTCACCAAGTTCTGCCATCGGCAAAGCAAAATATTGCTCGTTCGAGTTTTGCGGTTCAATTTCATTTTGATCATACACTATTACACCGTTTTTATTCAGCTCACCTGTATGCAAATCCAGTGAGGTCTGATCTAAAGCAACCAGGACATCAGTTTCGTTGCTATAGGAATAAACAGGTTCAGGGGCAACCCGAACCTGGTAAAAATTATGACCTCCCCTTACCCGTGAATAGTAATCCTGATGGGCAAATAAGCGAAGCCCATGATCGGCAAAAGATCTTGACAATATAGAGCCTATTGTATTGATGCCCTGGCCAGCTTCACCGCCAACTTTTATGGAAAAGTCATCTTTGTCTTTCAAGGTGTTATCCTCCCGGCATAACTATGTAATTGATAATTCATTTAAAAGGCTGTTAATTGCGGTTGGAATATTTTTTCGAGCTAATTTGTAACCTGCTTATGTCGATCTGTTAAGATTATCGAGCAAAATCTGCATGACATCATCCGGATTATCTTTAATAACAATTTTTGCTATATTGTCGTGAGTTGTTGAAGTGGCATTAATGATAACCAGGTTCTCATTATTTGCAAGAAGATCCCTGGTGGGTGATGTAACAATCATAGCACCAATTACCAGGACAAGGTCTGCTTTATTAATTTCCTTTTTTGCTTTATCGTAATCGTCGGGAAGTTCTTCACCGAAAAGGGCTACATCTGGTTTTAGCGGTTCGCCGCATTCAGGACAGCGGGGAAGGTGTCCTTTATCCAGCTCATCAGTAAGCTTGCTTGTTTCAACCTGTAGCTCGCATTGTGTACAGGTAGCGCTTCTCAAGGTGCCATAAATTTCTAAAACGTTTTTCGAGCCTGCCTGCTGATGTAGGCCGTCAACATTTTTTGTGATTATTGTTTTAATCAGGCCTTGTTTTTCAAGGTCAGCTAAAACCTTGTGAGCTTTTCCAGGTTCAGTTTTTTCAAGGGCACTAAAAAAGGGTGCTCCGATTTCATAAAAGGCATTTGGATTTTCTTTAAACCTTTGTATGGTAAAGTCGTCTGGATCAAGCATTGTCCACATTCCGCTGCCGGGGCTGCGGAAGTTAGCTGTGCCTTCTTCGTCTGATACACCAGATCCGGTTAAGGCAACGGCATAACTGCTGTTTTTCAACAAATCGGCAATTTTCTTAATGTCTTTTTGCAGCTGTTCCATTTTAGAACCTCCTTAAAAAATTTAAGTTTAGACATCTGGTTGCAAATAAGAATTGGGATGATAGATTACGTAGTAGGTGTTATAAAAATAGTGACTGATTATTAATGGTGCTTTTCTAACTATAAGTATGATTTAACAGTATAATATCATACAGATAAAAAATATTATAGCAGTTTTGGGGATGCATTTTTAGTAAATACTGGTTTAAAGTGATTCTGATCTGGTTAATGAGCAGTTTCAGGCTATATGGTATACTCATTTTTAGATATAGCTGAGCCATTCGGTTGAGATTATAATGAAGGCGGACTTTCTCTTTGGATAAAAAAACCTTATTAATGCTGACCCTGGGGAAATATGGCGGTTACCTGGCTGTATTCTGGTTTACAGCCAGTTCCAGCGGTTATATGCCAACCGGGCCTTTTCTTCCACTTCTGTTTGTATTTGCTCTTGACAATATCAGGACTTATTATTTTGAAGAAAAATTGCCTTCTATTGTGGTCCCCAGTCTTTATATTCAAATGCTGCTGATTTTTATATTTATCTTTCTCGATGGTTCTCCAGTGGGCGGAATTCTCTTGATCATCCTGGTTGCCGAAAGCCTTTTGGCATGCCCCAGGCCAAATGGGGACTATATATTTTTTATATCACTGCCCGGTTTTATCCTTACAAGCGCTGTCAGTCTTTACACGCGCTCAATCCTTAGCTGGGAAAGCATGGCCTCTGTCCTGATAAACTGCCTGTTTATTTTCTTTGCCTACGGTGTCAGTCATATGGCACGCAGGCAGCTTGAAGAAAGGGAGAGGGCTGAAAAAGCCCTGGAACAGCTGGACCGCTCCAGGGCCGACTTGGAAAAGGCGTACCAGAAATTAATCGAAGTAAGCAAAGAACGGGAACAGCTCGCGGCAACAGCAGAACGTTCCCGGTTAGCACGTGAATTGCATGATACATTAGCCCATACACTGACGGCAGTTATCGTTAGCCTGGAAGCGGGGAAGAAAATTTTAGAGAAAGAGCCCCATAAAGCTCTTGAAGAGATGAACAAAAGCCAGGAACAGGCTCGTAAAGGACTTGATGATGTTCGTCTAACTGTGAAAGCTCTGCGTCCGGCAGCTTTAGAGTCCATGGATTTTGCTGCAGCTCTTATGGGGCTGGCCCGTGGCTATTCCGGCAGCAGCGTTGATATCAGTTACGATTTTGATGAAAGCCTGGATCTGCCGGCTTCTCTACAAACCACTCTTTACAGGATAATTCAGGAAAGCATAACTAATAGTATTCGTCACGGCCAGGCAAACAATATAGCAGTACGGTTACATTTAAATGAGCAGGGTCTGCATCTTGATGTTGAAGATGATGGTAAGGGCTGTACTAATCTTATTGAGGGGTACGGCCTGCAGGGCATACGGGAAAGGGCTGCTGCTTTTGGTGGAAAAGTGTTTTTCCAAAACCGGGACGATGGCGGGTTCCAGGTTAGTCTGTTACTCGAGGAGTTGCCTAATGAGTAAGGTGATTAGAATTGTTATAGCAGATGATCAGCGCCTGATGCGAGAAGGATTAAAGACAATCCTTGATCTCGAGGAAGATATGGAGGTAATTGGAACAGCATCTAACGGATTTGAAGCTTTGGAGCTTTGCCGTGATCTTAAACCGGATATTGTATTAATGGATATTCGTATGCCCCGGGTAGATGGGGTTGAGGCAACCGAGAGAATTGCTGAGGAGGAGCTACCGGCTAAAGTTATTGTAGTGACTACCTTTGACGATGATGAGTTAATTGTTAAAGCATTAAAAGCGGGAGCTAAAACTTACCTGTTGAAAGACCTTCCCTCGGAGAAACTCTTGGCGACTATCAGGGCAACTCACAGGGGGGATATTGTTATGCAGCCGGAAATAGCAGCCAAGTTAGTTAACAGGGCTTCAGGTAAAGAAGAATTGGCAGATGAGAATCACTTCGGGCATGGGCAAGAGGAACTAACCTTGAGGGAAAAAGAAATTCTTTCATTAATGGCTGAAGGTTTAAGCAATCGTGATATTGCTTTAAAGCTATTTCTCAGTGAAGGGACAATAAAAAACCAGGTTAGCGCTATTTACTCTAAGCTTGGCACCAGTGATAGGACAAAGGCTGTTCTTCTGGCCATGAGAAACAAGTTGATCTAAGCCAGGTATAGAATAAGATGACTGCAGTCATGTGAAATTATGAATATTTGATGACCCGGGTTACTGGTCATAAAGCTCCGTCAGGATTAATATAAAGGAAAAACGATAGGAGCGATTTGTTATGAGTAAATCTTTTAAAGTTGGAGTGCTGCTAATCATTGCCGGGGTTTTTCTGCTTCTAAGCCAACTGGGAGTAATACCCGGTCAGGTCTTCTTGTTTTTACTGGCCCTTGGGTTTATAGCTACCTATGTTCTTCTTGGAGCAAGAAAAGAATACGGCAATATCGGTTTCCTGATCCCGGGAACTGTTCTTTTATCTATCGCTACTTTTTCTGCGATTCAGAGTCACCCCCGCTACGAAGACCTGAGCCCGGCTTTCTTTTTCCTGGGGCTTAGCTTGGGCTTCCTGGTAGTATTTTTGGTTCATACTTACTGGTTTAAAAGTATGGACCATGGTGAGCGATTCTGGCCGGTTTACCCGGCAGCAGGTTTACTGTTATTATTCGTTATTATTAGCTTTTCGGAGCAGTGGACCGAGCACCTGAACCTGTTAAATTATGTCTGGATTATTGCCCTGATTGCGATAGGTGGTTGGCTGGTTTACACGGGAATAAAGCGTAAATAAAGTAGGCAAAACATCTTTAATTTTTAACCTTGTGGCATAGAAAGCTATATGAGGCAGTTAAAATTATTTAAAAGCTCCCGGGCAGCATTGTGCACCCGGGCTTTTATGTGGCAGAAGTGGAAAAGGTATATAAAAGCACAGGTTTCAATAAATATCCGGCTTTTACTCCTCTGTCGGTAAGCCATTTTCCCATATACCACTTGCTGTTCGGCCATCAGGGTGGGTCATGGTTCCTTCTCCGTGGGCTTTGCCGTCTTTTAAGTAACCGGTATACCTTTCCCCTTCGGGAAAAATCATTGTACCGAAACCTTCAATTCGTCCTTCTCTAAAGCTGCCCCTGTAAGACCTACCATTCGGGTGAGTCCAGTAACCCTGCCCATGAGGCAGCCCATCTTGCAGGGGCCCGGTATAAGTTCCCCCCAGCAGGGGAATAGTTTCTTCTTCAGTGGTGTCACTGCCCGGGAAAGCTGTATCTGTTTCAGGGGTGGTTTCTGTCGTAGTGTCTGCGGGTGTGCTTTCTTCAGTTGTTCGGCTGTCAGATGCAGCTTCTTCGTCTGCAGCACCATCTGGACCGTTACCGTCGGTAGTTGCTTCTGTCCCGGACTGAAAACTTTCATCATCGAGTTCTGCAACGCTCCAGCCAAAAATTTCATCAGATGCAAAAAAATCATTTTCGGGCTGTTCCGGCTCTAGAGGATCTTCATCAGTTACAGTTTCGAATTCAAAAAAGGGTTCTGCTGTTTCAGGGGTATCCCCTGCCAGGGTAAGGTAAATAAGAGATGCTCCAAAAGTAACGACAATTATAGCAGCAGCCGTGATAGCAATTACCAGGGCCTTGCTTTTTGCCGATTTAGGCTGTTCTGTTATTACAGGTTCTGTATTGACCGGTGGGGGAGGAGGGTTGATTGTTTCAAAATCTGTATTAATGATCAGGCCGGGAATTTTCTCTGCAGCAATCCAACCTGTCTGTTCACTATTCCAGACCAGGGTGCCTGCCAGGACACGTTTTGCAGCGGCTTCCTGCCAGAGCTGTTCCCAGCTGTAAGGGCCCAGCTGCTGTTCATCTTTATAAACGTAATACTGGTTTGATATCTTTTCACTCATTTTTATTCGACCTCCCCAACTCCGAATGCTTTGTTTTGTTTTAAAGCAATGATTATCCAGGCAGAAAAAATAATTAAAGCAGAACTGTAAACTACCGGTCCCCTGATCATGTTGGAAATATGATCAGCGGCCGGAAAATCCCTGAAAAAGTAAGTTATAAATCGGCCGGCAGTAAAGACCAGACCAAAAACTCCTGCGGCTAACCCGCTTTGGCCCTTTTTAATGAGAACTGTCCAGGCGGCCAGGGAAGCAGTCAAAGCCGCTGTCATTTCATAAAGCTGAGTCGGATGGATCGCAGCAGGGAAGAAGAATGATAATTCGCCGGCAGTACTAATCTGTGCCAGGTGGGCAGGTGAAAAGGGGGGAAACCTGATTCCCAGCAGCGAGCTTGTTTCTGTTCCGTAACAGCATCCGTTCAAAAAACATCCTATTCGCATTATGGCTGCAGAAAGGCCCAGGTGTGGTGCTAATCGATCCGTAATTTTGAAAAATGGAAGTTTCAAATATCTGTTTATCAACCACCAGGCCAGGAGAGAAATGGCAAGGCCGCCGTATAAAGCAAAATTGCTCAGGTGAAAACGGGACAGGATGGAGGGATCTTGTACTACCTGTGGCCAATACAAAATTACGTAGAGCAGCCGGGAGCCAATAAAGAAAGCTGCGATAATTGCTGTGATAATTGAAATGCACAAGCCAGGGGAGAGATTATTTCGCCGCAGACACAGATACGCAATAGCTGAAAGATAAATTGCAGCCAGAATCCCAAAAAAACGGTAGGAGCTGACAATAAAATTTATATTTTCGGCCAGGCTCAAGTCAATAAGAGTAGGGTACATATGGCAAATCCTTTCAATGCTGCTTGCTTATGGTCCAACACGATCAATTTCCCAGCTGCCTGACATAAAGTTTATGTTGTTAGTGGGCAGGGCAAAGCTGCCCGATATATTGTTTCCACCTGCAAGGTTCCCCTTGAAGATCGTCTTAGATCCGTCATCCTCATCGACCAGGATAAAACTGAGGACGTTGTTTTCAAATGTAGCGGTAAACTCCCGTCTGTCGCTGGATGCAGACATATCTTCCGGCAGCACCTGGTCAACGTGTATTTCAAGGGTGCCGTTATACCGGTTGCTTTCGTCTATCCGATTCAGTCCCATGGTTATGGGGATATCAACATCTATAAGGTGTTCTTCTACCGTTTGCTTTATGACTTCCCACATGGTTTCGCCAAACTCGTTTTCACAGCCTTCCACTTGATTGCTAACTTCAGGATCTGAAGGTTCATAATCCTGTAGTGCCCAGTATTCTATAACCAAAAAGCCTTCCCAGCGTCCGCTCAGGTCCTCTTCAACAGCTCCAATAGTAATAACTGTATCCGGAACAGAAACCGTAAATTCAATTACTTCAGCAGGTTTGTCATCTCTCATGTCTGCGGTGTTTTTGTAAAGCCTGATTTCGTTTGGAGCTCCTGCTGACAGGTGGCCGAGAACAGTAAAGGATGCTCTGACATGGGCATTTTCGTCCAGCCTGCCTGTCCACATCCTGGGATCGGCATCATCGGCCAACGGGCCAAACTGAACTATGTAACCGGGATAAATGAGATCTTCTCCTTCTTCAGCTACTTCCTGGATGGTTAGGGTGACCACCTGGTTAAACTTGTTCCTCAGCTGGTTTAGTTCCCGCTTGTATTCTTCTTCCTGTTCATAGCGAACCTTTCTTTCAAGCTGCCTGAAAACAGGTTCAAGGGTTTCGTTTAAAAGTTGGCTTTTATAGGCGTTAGCAATATCCTCTTTCAACTTTTCATTCAGACCGCCTCCGCCGGTTAAACCGTGTCCCTGGGCTTCAGCCTGGTACATGGCCTGGGCAGCTTCATCACCCCAGAAAAGGTATGTATAGCGGTTAAGATCACTTTCCAGCATGCGTCTAAATTGTTCAGGTGAATCGGCATAATCGTGAATATCTTTTATCCGCCTGTACCAATCAGCACCGCTTCTGGCATGGTTTTCCCGGTAATAAAGCTCATAGGCTTTGTTCCAAACTTCCTGCCGGCCCTGAATTAACTGTTCTCTCAGCTTGGTCAGGGAGTAATCGATGGCGGTTACTCCAATCATAGATACCTTTAGTGCTTTAGAACCCCATTTGCTGATAGCCAGACTCTGGGCGGTGTTAAAAGTATTTACTGCCATGGCCCGCTGGTCACCCCTGCTGTAATCGACAGCCAGCTGGGCTACTGCCAGGGCTGTTCCTACATTGGTCATGGCATCAGAGAGGCCTGAGATGAACTCAGAGCTGTAGGCAAGTCCTTCCATTTCAAAAATTGCTCCTGATGCTTTCAGCCAGTCATCGGTAACGGACTTGCCGAGGTTCCATGCTTTCCCGCCGGTAGTCAGCTGGTTGTTAATAAGCTCTTCGATAACTTCTCCATGCATGTCGCCATACTGAATGAATTGGTCGTGAGCTTCGAAAAGACCGGGAGCAATGCGGGTGTATCTGGTTCCTTCACCAGTGATGGTAAAAGAGCCGTAAGTAGAGAGGTGATCGGTAGTTATGATAACCTGCCTGTTTGCTTCGTCTATCTCAAAGACAACAGGTTCCCAGCTGTTTGTGTTTTCATTAAAGTAACCTGCTCCTACGATTCCATCTGTGGGTTCATATGGAATGCTTAATGTATAAAGACCGGAATCCTGGGGGGCTCCTTCAAGGTTAAAATTATAGGCATTAACTTTTGCATCGGGTACTGGTTCCGGGGCGGACATTTTTGTTACTTTTAGGTTTGCTTCTGTCTCCGCGAGATATAGTGGGGACAGTTCCAACCCGACTCTGTTGTGCTCAAATTCTGGATTGTCAGCGCTTAAAGTTCCAGATTGGATTCCGAACTCACTGTTATCATCGGTTGCAAGCTGCTGGTTACTTCTGAAAGAAAAATCAGGGTCTATTCCAAAATAAAAGGTGCCGTCTTCACTAAACGGTGCAAATTCACTGTGAGAACTGCCGCCGGTTGATGTCCCAAGGCCGCCGACTTGGAGCAGGATAAAACCCATTATAGCTATTAAGGCAACTGCACCGCCGGCCAGGACGAAATACAGGGGTTTCCCCTGTTTCGAAGATTTGCCATCATTTATTTTGCTGGATAAAGGAAGAAGTGCAGCTAGTTCCGGGACCTCTTTAACAGCTATCCAGTCACCGGTTGCTGCGCTCCAGGCCAGGTCTCCGGGATCAATATTGCCCTCTCGGGCGTAACAAGCTATTTCTTTCCAGCTGTAAGGGCCGTATCTTTCACCAGTCCGGGAGAGGTACCATTGCACAGACATTTCGCTTCACTCCTATTAATGTAAGATCGTTGTCAGAGATTCCTTCAATTGCTGCTTATTATGATCTGATAACAGGTTAAATTTTCTTATAATAAGTAGGTATAGTATATAATATAGGAAGCAAGATTATAAAAATCACCCTTTTAGCTGTATACTGATAATGGTTTACCGGCCCTATAGAAAAAAGTCGGCAATAAAAATTAAACAAAGTAATGATGTAAAATTAAAGTTTTAAAGGGTAAGGCAAAAAAGACCTGAAAGTAATATAAACTATTAAGTTGAATTATGCAAATATTTTTGGATGGAAGGTATTTAGATTGCGATATGGAGGTTTATTCTGCAATCTGTAGAATTAATATCTATACAATTTTGTACTTGCTTTATTCGGAGGCAGTTAATGACTAATAAAAATATATTCAACATTGATTCGGAAAAACTTCTTAAAGCCTCGTTTGATGCAATTCAGGATGGCATATCAATACTCGATACCGACTTGACAATTCTTAGGGTTAATAAAGTCATGGAGAAATGGTATTCTTTGGCCATGCCAATACATGGGAAAAAATGTTATGAAGCCTACCATGGTCTTGATAGGCCCTGCTCTAATTGTCCTACGATCCAAACTATAAAAACTGGTAAACCGGCAGTTGAAGTTGTTCCACTAACCCAGGAAGACCGGCAAACCGGGTGGCTGGAGCTATTTACCTATCCGCTAAGAGATGAACAGGATAAAATTATTGGTGTGGTTGAATTTGTTCGAGATATAACTAAAAGCAAAAAATTGGAACAACTTATTGAAGATAGCAGTGAATGGTACCGGACTATTGCGGAAGATATTCCGGTTCTTGTAACAAGGCTTTCGAAAGATATGCGCTTTACTTTTATAAATGATGCTTATTGCAATTTTTACGGGGCAAGCAGCGATGATATTATAGATAAAGAAGTGTTTGAGTTTATTCCGCCGGAGAATAGGGCTTTAGTTAAAGAAGCCCTACTTTCATTAACTCCTGAAACATCTATTCAAAGGCATGAACATGTTAATATTTCAGATAGGGGCGAAGCCCGCTGGGTAAAATGGACTAACCGGGCTTTGTTTGATGAACAAAACAATGTGAAAGAGTACCTGTGTGTCGGAGAAGATATAACTGAGCAGAAAAAAGCAGAAACAGAATTAAGATCCAGTGAAAAACGTAATAGAGCCCTGGTTGAAGCTCTTCCTGATATGCTTTTTCTTTATTCCAGGGATGGCGTTTATCTTGACGTTCAGGTAAAGGATAATTCACGGCTCTCAAAAACAGGTTATCAATTGCATGAGGGTAACAGTTTAGTGGGTTCGAAAGTGAAGGATATTATGGAGCCCGCTGTTGCAGAAGTAATCATTGCAGGTATAGATAAAACGTTAAGTACAGGAGGGCTTAATTTTTTTGAGTACAGCTATGATATTGATTTTAAACCTCATTACTTTGAAGCCAGGATGGTTCCTGTAGCTGGTGATGAAGTATTGTCAATTGTTAGGGATATAACAGAAGGTAAAGAAACAGAAGCAGAACTTAAAAAATCTGAAGAAAGATATCGTGATATCCTTGATACCATGGAAGAAGCTTACTATGAAACTGATTTAAAGGGGGATATCGTTTTTTTTAATAATGCCGGTTTAAAGTTGTTCGGTGGTTACTCTAAAGAAGAGGCCCAGGGAATAAATTATAAGCGTGCTTATAAAGATCCAAAGCAGGCATATGAAGCTTTTAATAAGGTGTTTATAACTGGCAAGCCCGATAAAGGTTTGGTTTTGGAAATGCTCAGAAAAGATGGTTCAACTTTTTATGGGGAAATCTCTATAGCTTTGCTTAAAGATAGTAATGGCTATATCAAGGGTTTTAAAGGTATCGGCAAAGATGTTACAGAAAGAATAGAAAATGAAAAAAGGCTAAAATATCTAAGTATGCATGATCAGCTGACCGGGATTTATAACCGTACATTTTTTGAAGCAGAGCTGGCCAGATTTGATAAAAGCAGAGAATATCCGATTACTATTATATCCGCAGACCTTGATGGCTTAAAACTTATCAATGATACTATGGGTCATGAAGCAGGAGATAAATTGCTGCAAAGTTGTGCGCTTGTCCTGCAGAAATCACTGCGCAATTCAGATATACTTGCCCGGGTTGGCGGAGATGAATTTTCTACTATATTACCTGGTACGGACAAGAAGACCGGTGAAACAGTGGTTCGACGGATTAGAAGCAATGTAAATAGTTATAACCAAAAAAACAAGGAACTTCTTCTCGGAATATCTCTAGGGGTGGCAACTGCGGAAAAAACAGATTATTCTTTAAGCGATCTTTTCAAGCGTGCCGATGACATGATGTACAGGGATAAGCTTTATAGTAGCACCAGCAGCCGAAGCAAGATTGTACAGAGCCTGCTTGCTGCCCTGGCAGAAAGGGATTACATTACAGAAGGTCACGCCCGTCGATTGGAAGAACTGTGCAGAGCAGTTGGGGAAAAAATTGAGCTTTCATCTCACCAGCTAGCAGATTTGGCTCTTTTGGCCCAGGTCCACGATCTTGGTAAGGTCGGTATTCCTGATACAATTTTATTTAAACCGGGGCCTTTGAATGAAGAAGAATGGGAAATCATGAGGGGACATCCAGAGAAAGGTTTTCGAATAGCTTCTTCATCTCCTGATCTTGCCAGCGTGTCAGAGTTGATATTGAAACATCATGAGCGCTGGGATGGTAAGGGCTACCCGCTTGGTTTAAAGAAAAACGAAATCCCCGTGGAGTGTCGTATCCTGGCCATGGTTGATGCCTTTGATGCAATGACCAGCAAACGCCCATACAATAAAATTAAAACTCGCGAGGAGGCAATAAGGGAAATAAAAACCTGTGCCGGAAGTCAGTTCGACCCAATGTTGGTACCAACATTTATTGAAGTGCTTAAAGAACATCCAGAATACCTTTAACTAGAAGCGGAGCTGATCTTATGAAAGAAGAACTTGGTGTGCTATTCCAGGGACTGTTAAAAACAAAACAGGTTAAACATGCTGTCTTATCAGTTGAGAGCGGAGATGGCTCCTTTCGCTGGGCAAAAGCAGGCAGTAATGGAGGAAACGAACAGTTTGAACCTGGCAACGAAGTTTCTTTTTGGATTGCAAGTGTAACTAAATTATTTATCGCAGCGGCAATTTTAAAACTCCAGGAAAAAGGTCAACTGTCTATTTATGACCATCTTGCTCAATATTTACCGTTAAACATAATTGAAGGATTGCACCGTACAAAAAGCGGAGAAGATCACAGTAATAGCTTAACAATTTACCATCTCTTGAGCCATACTTCAGGTTTACCTGATTATATTGAAATTAAACCAAAAGGGGGTAAAAGCCTTTTTGATCTTGTCCTTGAAGAAGGCGATCGTTCCTGGACAATTGAGCAGACTTTAGGAATTGTTAAAACTGAAGGTAAACCCTTATTCCCACCCCAGCCTATTGATGCAGATAAGAAAAAAGCCCGTTACTCTGATACAAATTTCCAGCTTTTAATTGCCATTATTGAAGCTGTGACTGGCCGTTCAATTGAGGCAGTTTTTAAGGATATGTTTTATAAGCCATTAAATTTAAGGAGCACATATCACCCTGGAACTAAACCACTGGATCAAAAGCCGACAGTTATTCCTACCTGGTGCGGTGAACAAAAACTTGACATTCCCCTGGCTATGAAATCATTTGGCGATCTTAACAGCACAGGTGGAGATTTGCTTCGTTTAATGCGTGCGCTGATCAGTGGGGAAGCCTTTAATCATCCAGCCACTGGAGAATTGATGAGAGAGAAATGGAATCAGTTTGGGTTTTTAATCAGCCCGGTTGCACCGGGTTGGCCAATAGAATATGGCCTTGGTATGATGCGTTTTGAGATGCCTCGTATTTTCACACCATTTCAATCAACACCGGCAGTAATTGGGCACACCGGAGCTAATGGTTCCTGGTTGTTTTACTGTCCGGACTATGATTTTTATATTACGGGTACAGTCAGCCAGGTCCTGGCTGCTGCTGTTCCTTTTAGGCTAATTCCCAGGGTAATCAAGTTAATAGGTAATTCTTTTTAATTTAAAATGCAAGTTGATATTTTGAATTAAAACATTAATATTTGCGGCATACGTCGGTAGTGGCCTTCTGCAGTCTAAATACTAAACGTGAGTAACTGCATAGCAGTATATGCATTTGTGAAGAAAGCCCCGGTATTCACCCGGGGCTTTCCCTGTTTGTATTATTTGACTTTTTCTTTTAGTGCTTTGCCTGCTTTAAATGCCGGAACATTTTGAGCAGCTATTTTAATAGTTTCACCGGTGCTTGGATTACGCCCTTCTCTTGCCTCTCTTTTGCGGACTTCGAAGGTGCCAAATCCGACCAGTTGAACTTTTTCTCCTTTGGCCAGTGCATCTGTAATTGAATCAATAACTGCATTAACGGCTTTCTCTGAGTCTTTTTTCATCATACCGGTTTTTTCTACTACATGATCTACCAATTCGGTTTTGTTCATTTAATAAACAGCTCCTTAAAAAAGTTAGTATTAGCTTTGACAAATCGAAGATGCAAGTTTTATCATTTCAAATTTACTGCTAATATAACACCTCCCAGAAATAATATGCTTATCAAAGTAAGATAAGGCAACCACAGAGGCTGCCTCAAGTATACTCTAGTTGACTAAAATTCATCTTGTTCTGGCAGCCTGGCAGTCCGTTCTAAGGACCCATGGCTTTGCGTCCCCACATTACTATGAGTTTGCCTTTTTCCTGTGTATTTGCATTATATAAAGCAATAGCTTGCAAGTCAATAAGATAAGTGTAATAGAAATGCTTATCTGCAAAGGAAACCAAGCATTTTTGATCACTTAACAAGAATAAACACGGTTATGGTAAAACTACAAACCAGACAAATATGGTTTCCCTGCAATCTAACTTCTGGTAGATCTCATCTATCTATGATTAATAAAATAAGGTTGCACCCCTTGACTTTGAGGTGTATCACGATCCATGCCGGATAAGTCTCCAGCTCAGGAATTGAACCTGCTAAAATAGGAATTGACAAATATTATAAAATATTAGTATAATTGCGACATAAGCAGTTTGGAGTTGCTCTGTGATTGATTTATTAATGGTAAAAGGGTATAGAAAATGAAGGAGGGCTTAGCAGATGTTTGATAATAAAAAAGAAGATGCAATGAGAACTTTTGTTGATGCTTTTGCAAATAATAATTTTGAGAAGGTTAAGTCTATTTGCACTGATGACTTTGTTTGGCATACTCCGATGAAAAAGGTAAATGGTTTGGATGAGCTGGAAAAGTACTTTCAATGGATTGCCGACACAGTGGAAGGATGCAAGGTTAGCGAAACCGGGGCTGGCATCATGGTGAAAGGTGATACAGCGCTTTTCGAACATACTATTTCAGGAAGAATGCAAGGAGAAGATGTCTCATTTCTTGCGATGTGTATTTATGAATTCGACGGTGACAAAGTAAGGGAATGCAGAACTACTTTTGACAGGATGGCTATTGCGGAACAGGCATCAAGTAAATGGCTGCCTAAAAAACTGGTAAATACTATAGTTGGCCAGATGCAGAAGGGGTTGGATTAAACTAACGGTCTTATAACATCCAGTGTTTATGCAGAACAAGTCACTTGGTTTTATGTGCCAATTTATGAGAAAAAACAAGATAAAGGAAGACGGTTCATAATTAAAGGCAGCAGCCACCAATATGAAGGACTGCTGCCTTTCGAGTTATTATCATCAAGGTAGTTGCTATTATACCAGCTTAAATTTCCGTCTCAAGCTTTGTTATTCAGATTTATTATTACGTTTTTGGTTTTTCATGCTCTGGTTTTTATTAAGGCCGCCAAAGCGTTCTTCAAAGCCATCAGGGACTATTTCTAAAAGGTCATCGCGTTTTTCTTCTTTTAGCTGCATACGCTCTTCAAAGGTGTCCTTATTACCCCTTAATTTGGTCATGGCAGCCTTAAATTCTTTAATTATTTCCTCGAAACGGGCCAGATCTGTCTGATCCATTGATTCTTTCGGGCATGTGTCGTATCCTGCCGGGCCGTTACCGTTTGATGCAAAGGCTACCGGTGTTACCGCCAACACCAGAACAAAAACTACTCCTAACAATACTGCTACTTTTTTCATTTGAAAAACCTCCTTAGCTATTTTAACTTACATTTTTCAGTATAAGAGGCTAAAGAGGCACAGGTTTATAGTATTTATTAAGAATGTGTTAAATAATCAGGGCCTATCTTCCACAATAAGTCTCATTTGCTCCAGATAGAAGGGCTGGGGAATATTAACGGGAATTAACAAGTTGCCTCTACTTATTATGAAATTCTGCCTGGATAGCTCTAACCCAGCATTTCAGATGTTCCAGCTGACGATTTCAAGAAAATGGTCGTGGAATTTACCGTTTGAAACAGCTATACCTGTGCTGTTCAAGTCAAGTTTCTGAGCTTTTTGATCATTTAGCTTTCCGCCGGCTTCATCTAAAATTAGCATTCCTGCGGCAAAATCCCAGACGGATAAATTGTATTCAAAATAAGCGTCGAAACGACCGCATGCTACCCAGCAGAGATCAAGGGCTGCGCTGCCGAAACGGCGCATGCCGTGGATGTTGCTCTCAAAGAGCTTTTCAATGCTATCGAGGGTTTTGCGCATCATACTGCCCCGGTCATAGTAAAACCCGGTTGCTATTACTGCTTCATACAGGTATTGCGCTTTTGAGACTTGGATTGGAGTTTTATTTAAATATGCTCCTTCATTTCGAATTGCTGTAAACATTTCTTTGCGTTCCGGATCGAAAACAACACCGGCCATAGCCTGACCGAAATTTGCATAGGCTATAGAAACACAGTAATGGGGAATGTTATGAGCGAAATTGTTAGTTCCATCCAGGGGGTCGATGATCCATAAATGCTCTGCATCTTTTTTAGCCGACAGGTCTTTTTCTTCAGCAATAATATTGTGATCGGGAAAGTTTTCTAAAATTGTTTCAATAATTGCTTCCTGTGCTTTATAGTCCGCCTCTGTAACAAGATTGTTTAAAGATTTTTCCGAGATGACAGTACTGCCCCGGTATCCCAATATTACTTTACCTGCAATGTGAGCCGCTTTTTCAGCAACCTTCAGATGTTCGTTAAGTGTTAAAGAATCCATTTATATCCCGTCCGTTTTCAATAATATATTTTTCGCATTCCGACAAATTAATTCTAACACAAAAACCACTGTAACTAGAAAGCTTGCTTAAGAAAATTGAAGCGAACATAGTGTGCAGGTCAAAATGGCGCTCATTTCGACAGCAGAGGAATTTATAAATTCATGGAGAAATATATAAATCCAGGAGGAGTGCTGATGGCAAAAGTACTTGGGAAAATTGCCCTGATGGGTTCCGGGGAGCTTTCCGGAACCATGGTTGAAACCCATAAGAGGTTGCTGGCCGGCAATAAGTTTTCAGGCAAGGCTTTCTTTCTTGATACACCGGCCGGGTTTCAGGAAAATGTAGACTTACTTGCCCGCAGGGCAGTTAAATACTTTGAAGAGCAGGTTCTACACAGTATGGAGATTGCTTCTTTCAAATCTGTTGAATCTGCTACTGCTTCTGATATTGAGCAGGTTAACCGTCAACTCAGTGAAGCAAACTTTGTTCTAATAGGCCCGGGCAGTCCCACCTACACAGTGCGACAGCTTAAGGATACCCCGGTTCCTACCCTCCTAAACGCTATGATTACAAAAGGAGGCTGCCTGGTTTCTGCAAGTGCAGCTGCCCTGACCACGGGGAGCCATACCCTGCCTGTTTACGAAATATACAAGGTGGGGCAGCCATTATACTGGGAAGAAGGTCTTAATATCCTCGGTCATCTTGGCCTTGATATTGTAGTAATTCCGCACTGGAATAATGCTGAAGGGGGAAACCATGATACCCGTTACTGTTATATGGGAGAAAGGCGGTTTCTGGCCCTGGAGAAGCAGTTGCCCCCGGAGACGACTATCCTTGGAATAGATGAACATACAGCTTGTATACTTGATTTTTCAACCGGCATGGCTCATGTAGAAGGACTTGGCCAGATTACTATCAGGTGTGGTGGTATCGAGCAGCACTATGGACGCGGTGAAACAATTACCCTTGAACAGTTAGTCTGTGTAGATGAGTCAAACCAAACTGTTGATGGTACCACAATAGGGGAAACTGCTTCAGCGCAACCGCAATCTCAACATGAAGAAAAAATATCTTTTTGGGATAGATTACATGAAATAGAAAATGTTTTTCAAAAAGCCCTGGAAGAAAACGATACAGCAACCATGACAACCCAGCTTCTTGAAGCAGACCGCTTCCTGTGGCAAGCTCAGCTTGACCTGGAAAACCCTGAATTTATCTCACAGGGCCGTGAGCTTTACCGTGAAATGATTGTTTTAGCCGGTACCGGATTTGAGCGTTCATTTCAGGAGATACCCGGCAAATTTGAAATCCTTGTCAATGAGATAGTCCGGCTGCGTGAAGAGTATCGCCGGGAAAAAAGATGGGCCGAGGCAGACAGGCTGCGAGACATTCTTCAATCTGCCGGAGTAACCCTTGAAGATACAGTTGAGGGACCAAGGTGGCGCTATTAGGTAAAGGCATACTGGAGGTATAGGGTATCAAGCTTTTATCCAGCAATTTGAACAGAGAAATTTTTACATCGATTGATGCGGAGAAACTTGATGCTGGCTTGCTAAAAGTTGCTGCTCGGGTACGCCTTCAGTTTATTTTGCCAACCATTTTTGGACTGACATTTTTATTTTTTTTAAGACAGCATGGGCATGGACATCATCTGGAAGCCCAGCAGGCGGCTTTTCTCTTATGGGTAACATTAACCGTCAGCTATTTTATTGTCAACCTGGCAATATCAAAAGATGTTTTTAGCCGGGAATTATTAAATAAAATTGCCATTATACCCGTATTTATTGAGCTGGCTACAAATCAACTTCTTTTATATTACGTAGGAACAATGGCTTCACATGCCGTGCTTTATGTCGTAGTGATTGTTGCTGCTTATCGAGTTTTCTTAGATTACAGGACAGCCTTCTATGCAGCGCTAATGGGCGTATTACTTTTTACGGGGACTGCATTTATGGAGCTCGCAGGGCTAATACCAATTTCGCCCGGGCTGGTATTTGAACTTATGCATCCTGTATACTCGGATTATTTTGCTGCAACCGCATTACTCATTGGTGTTATTATAGGCATTGGCACTGCTTTTTTTAGCACTAATTACGGTATGAACCAGGCTTATAAGCTTAAGCAAACTATCCTGCAGCAAAGTTTGTCTGATGGGTTGACCGGAATTGCCAATAGACGCCACTTCGAAAAGCAGCTTGAAGTCGAATGGAATAGAGCTTTAAGAAATCAGCGGCCTGTCTCACTGATTCTGGCAGATGTCGATTGCTTTAAAAATTATAATGATAATTATGGCCATTTAGCAGGCGATGACTGTTTAAAGGCAGTAGCAGGTAAGCTGGCCAGTGCTGTAAATAGATCTAGTGACCTGGTGGCTCGATATGGGGGAGAAGAATTTGTTTTCCTCTTACCGGAGTTAAGCCTGCAAAAAGCAGTAGAATTGGCGGAAATTATTCGCTATCAAATAGAAAACCTGGCTATGTCGCATCAGTATTCTGCTGCTGCAGATATAGTCACAATAAGCCTTGGAGTAGCTTCTGCAGTGCCTCAGAAAAATGCAAACTCAGCGGTGTTAATAAGAGATGCAGACAGAGCTTTATACTATGCCAAGCAAAACGGTCGCAACCAGGTTGCAACCTTCGATCAGTAGCATTATTATAGAACTACATTTTCGTTTGACTTCTTGTATTGATTGCTTGTTTAGCTATATTATCCGTCAGACAAATTGATAAGATGAAAGCGGTGAGCTTCAATGGATTACAGATTTCGTTTTTGGCTGATCAAAAATGATAAGAAGGTTTTTGGAGAGGGACCGCAAATGCTTTTAAAAAAAGTCGAGGAGCTGGGCTCACTCAGGCAGGCAGCTCTTTCTATGGGAATGTCTTACAGCAAAGCATGGAAGGTGATAAAGCAAATTGAAGCAGAACTGCAGATTAAACTTCTGGAGCGAACAATTGGCGGCAAAACAGGAGGCGGTTCTACCATTACCAGTGAAGCGAAGGATTTTATACAAAAATATGAGGCCATTATGGCCAGTATAGATAAAAAAATCAATGAAGAAATAAAGAGATACTTTATGATATAATCAGGTTGTTGAGGTTATTTTTTTTGGAAAGTGTTATTCGCGCAAAAGAATAACGCATGCCTGTTTTTTACAGATAATGATGACAGGTTGATACCAATTTAGAATACTGATTAATTTCTACCGGGAGGAGAATCGGTTGTTGAGAAGGGCTATTATATATGCTATTTTTTTGCAATTACTCTTAATAATGATCCCTGCATCCTGCGGTTTGGCTGATAAGCAGGAAATACAAAAAGTAGAAGATGACAGCTCTGCAGAGCTGCATGTTGCCGCTGCTACCGGTTTACGGTTTGCCATGGAAGAAATCGGTTCTGCCTTTGAAGAAGATACTGGAGTAAAAGTTGTTTTTCAGTTTGGGGCTTCCGGTAACCTTGCCCAGCAAATCGCCGGTGGTGCTCCGGTAGACTTGTTTTGCTCGGCTAATGCAAGCTTTGTCGACAATTTAGTGTCCCAGGGAGATGTTATAGAAGAGTCGCTGCATATTTTTGCCCTGGGCCGAATTGTTTTAGCTGTAAACGAAGAATTTCCCCTGGAAGTTGATGTGCTTGGGGACCTGCTTTCAGATCAGGTTGATATTGTAGTTATTGCTAACCCAAATCACGCACCCTATGGTTTTGCCGGAAAAGAGGCCCTGCAGAACGAAGGTCTCTGGGATCAGATAGAAGATAAATTGGTTTATGCAGAAACTGTATCCCAGGCTATGCAGTATGTTCAAACAGGTAATGCCCCTGTCGGTATTATTGCCCTGTCATTTGCAGATGTTCCGGGAATAAAATATTCTTTGATTGATGAAGAACTTCATACACCTCTGAAAAACGTGCTTGGAGTAGTAAGTCATTCCCGGAAGAAAGAAATGGCTGCCAGGTTTGCTGCATATATAAGAGGACATGAAGGTAGAGCTATCCTGGAACAGCATCGGTTTTATCTTCCTCAGTAAGGAGGTTTCGCCATTGAATTGGATGCCGGTATATCTTTCATTAAAAATTGCTTTCTATGCTAGCCTTTTTACTGCCCTTATTGGCATTCCCCTGGGTTGGCTGTTGGCCAGGCGGAAATTTATAGGCAGCAGCCTTCTTTCTACATTTGTGATGCTGCCGATGGTGCTGCCTCCTACAGTACTTGGTTATTACCTGCTTGTCCTTATTGGCAGACAAAGTATAATCGGGCGCTGGCTGCAGGATTTTCTGCAAATCAGCCTGGTTTTTACCTGGCAGGGAGCTGTGCTGGCAGCGGCGATAGTATCTTTACCGCTGATGGTGAGGGCTGTACAGGCCAGCATAGAAAGTGTTGATAAAAATACGGAAGATGTAGCCAGGACCCTCGGAAAATCGGAAACAGCTATTTTTTTCCGTATTACCCTGCCCCTGGCCTGGCAGGGCATTATAGCGGGCCTTGTCCTGACTTTTGCCCGGGCTATGGGTGAATTCGGGGCAACCCTGATGGTGGCAGGAAATATACCCGGTAAAACACAAACTATGTCGATAGCTATTTATGATGCAGTGCAGGGTGGAAATTATGAACAGGCCAACTTTTTGGTCGTTCTGATCAGCGTAATTACAATAATAAGCTTACTATGTTTAAACCAGTTTACCAGGATTAACAGGTGGTGATTTTATGCTTAAAGTTAAAATCGCAAAAAGTTTTCAAGGCTTTCAGCTAAATACAGAATGGGAAGTAAAGAATGGTGAAATAGCGGTTCTTTTTGGCCCTTCCGGTTCAGGCAAAAGTTTGAGTATTCGTTCCATAGCGGGCCTGGAAAAGCCTGATCAGGGCTTTATTGAGATTGATCAACGCCTGGTATTTGAAAGTCAGAAGGGAGTAGATGTTCCGGCCAGGGAGAGAAATGTCGGCTATGTTCCTCAGAATTACGCACTTTTCCCGCATATGACTGTTGTAGAAAACATTATGTTCGGCATGGGAAAAAGTTATAAGGAGAATGGAAGAGTTATATTACAGGAACTGTTAAGCAGGGTCGGGCTTGAAGGTAAGCAAAATAAATATCCCCGTCAGCTATCAGGCGGTGAAAAACAACGTGCTGCGTTACTAAGGGCGTTGGCAAGAAATCCGCGGGTTTTGCTTCTTGATGAGCCATTCTCTGCTGTCGATATTCCGGTTCGCAATATCCTGAGGGATGAAATCAGGACATTTCTTAAAACATGGCATATACCTATTGTCCTGGTTACTCACGACCCTCAAGATCTGGAAGTGATGGCGACTAAAGTAATAGAGTATAGAGATAATCTTTTAACTTTATCAAATTGTCAGGCCTGAGAAGCTATTTGCTTATTTAATGTGGTCTTCTTTTTTGTTACCAGGTGAATTAACCTGGCGAACCAAATGACGGTTAAAAATATGTTCAGGCATCTTATTGATTAACTTAACCAGCAGGTAGATGACCACCATGGAAAACAGCATACGTGCAAAGAGAATCCCGGAAAGATGTGAGCCGAGAACTACCATTAGCAGGGTATCTTCAAACAGGCTGTGGCATAAACTCATCAGGGTAACGGAAGCAAACAGATCCCGCCTGGAAAGATTGCCTTTCTGAGCTTCATGGATAATAAGTCCACCTCCGTAGCTAATACCCAGGGTCATGCCAATAATGGTTATCGGTGCGGCTTCCCGGCCGATCCCCAGGATGTTCATGATCGGGGCAAGGAGCCTGGTCATAAGGTCACTGATGCCCACTTTTTTCAGGATGGTCAGGATCGTCATCAAGGTGAGGATGATCAGGAAGATCATCACCATGTTACGTAATTCAGCCAGTATCCAGGCGCTCCAGGTGGGATCAACTGTTGGTGGGTTCCAGAAGGCGCGGTTGGTCTGCTGCAGGGTATCAGTCAAAGTATAAGTGACATGAAGAATCCAACCTAACAGCAAGGCTCCTGCAAGACGGATTGTAAGTGTAATGCGCAGGCGGGTTCCTGCTTTTTTAGCGATCATTACCTCCACGGGAAGAGAGTGGGCGATCAGAATCATAGTTCCCAGTACAGATACCTGGGCAACCGTTAAGTCAAGGCCCGGGGCTAAAGATGCAAAAACTACCATTCCCCCGTAAATATTGGTGATCATTGATGTTGCCCAGACCAGGCCCATTTCCCCGGGTAAGCCGACCAGCTTCATTACCGGGGCCAGGATGATTCCTATATAGTCGATTATGCCCCACTGCTGGAGCAGCCGGGTTATTATGCTTATCGGGATAATTATTTTAAAAAGCGTGATGCTGGTTTGCAGTGCATTTTGCAATAGCTCACGTGCTGTTTTTCTCAATGAAGCATACATTAATTTGAAACTCCCTTGTCTTGATGCATCAAATGCCACTCAAAAGATAATATCATAGTATTAAAAAGGCCGGCAAATAAGTAATAACTTTTTTTCTCGAAACTTAAAAGATAAAATTTATTAGCAAAGACATTTTTGGCAAGTTTATTGTTATTTTGGAATATATCTATGTTATAATGTAATGACAAGCTTGAGCTGCCTGGAAAGGAGAATCCATAATGGTTGAATTAGAGATGAAAGAAAATAAAGTACCATGGTATAAGAGCATATCGCCCTGAATAATGATCTATCTCCTGCTGGGAGCAGGATTCGGGATTTACAGCTTAATAACTTACCTGGTCAATTAATATAGTTTTATGGTTCCCAGGGTTGATTATAGCCTGGCCAGCCGCCTATTAAGCGACCCATGATGCTTTCCACAAGATTGGGAAATTTACCATAAAGCAGGGTGACCAGATGCATGTAGCGGGGCAGGGTAAGTTCTTTTTTCCTGTCTGCCACACCTTTAACTATTGCTGCCGCAACCTTTTCGGGCATATAACTGCTGTTTAACTGGTAGAAGCGGCTTTGGCGAACACTTTTCATGTGGCCATCCATCATTCCGGTTTTAACAAATGAAGGGAACACTATAGTCATGTCGATCTTGTCCTGTTTAAGCTCATGGCGAAGTGCAGCGGTAAGGCCGGCAACAGCAAATTTGGAAGCGCTGTAAGCACCTGTACCGGGTATAGGGAACCTGCCCAGAAGTGAGGACATATTTACGATATGGCCTGACTGCTGCTTTTGCATATATGGAACAACTGCACGTAAGCAGTAAATTGTACCCATCAGGTTTGTTTCAACCTGTTGTTGGATATCTTCACTTTGTAGTCCCCCAAAACCGGCATTCTTCATCACTCCTGCAATGTTAAAAAGAAAATCTACCTGTCCGAAACGGTTCAGCGTTTCATTAGCGAGGTGCTCGGCCTGGCTTAAAACTGATACGTCTGTCGGCACATATATACATTCTGTTTCGAGTTCTGAAGCAAGAGCTTTAAGTGGATTCTCCTGACGAGCTGCCAGAACCAGCCTTACATTATATTCAGCCAGTTTTTCCGAAATTGCCCGGCCTATCCCCGCACTGGCTCCTGTTACAATAGCAACCTTACCCTGGTAGGATTTTTTTAACTTATTATTCATAACTATTTCTCCACATGTTTAAAAATATTATCGGTTCAAGACTGCCTGTAAAGCAGTTTTACATTTCTGTAATAGCCTACAGCAATACTATCATTGGCTTGTAGGAGTGGTCAAATCAACTGTTTATGATGATTTAAATAAACCTGATTTTCGGCCAGGATATAAATATTGAATAATTCGGAAACTGCTGGTAATATGGCAGTAGTGTTGTTCCTGTAAAATATTAGGCAACACCGGGATCACTTAAGGCAAAATAGGTCTAAGCAGTTTTCGAGTAAATATAATTAAGAACAGGCCGGGTGAAGAAAATGGCAGCAAACCAGAAAGCTCCCGAAGTACAGAGTATCAAGTGGAAGGGAGGAAGGTACGCTGGACAGTTAAAGGACAATGTTCCCCATGGGCGAGGCAAATTCATGCTGCCGGATGGAACCAGGTATGAGGGAGAATGGAAAGAGGGATTACCCCATGGCAGGGGAAGGCTAATGTATGCAAGCGGAGACAGCTACAAGGGCGAATTTTTTAAAGGCAAACGCCAGGGATACGGAATCAAGATACAGGCTGATGGTGAAAAAAAATCCGGTTTTTGGGAAAGTGGTAAATTGGTCAGAGCAATGTCACTGGAAGAAATGAAAAGGGAGATGCAGGGCAAAACAGTTCCGGAGAGAGAAAAACCAGGCATCACACCGGATTGGACTGAACCGGCAATAAATGTACAGAACCTGAGTCATCGTTACGGTAGATTGCAGGCAGTTAGAGATATTAGCTTTTCAGTGCGTCCCGGTGAAATTCTTGGTTTTCTTGGGCCTAACGGTGCCGGTAAATCTACTACCATAAAAGTATTAACCGGACAACTGGCCTTGCAGCAGGGCTCTGCGCAAATCCTGGGCAGAGATATTGGCCGGGATGATCCTATTCTTCAGTCACAGATTGGGGTTACCTTTGAAGAAAAAAACCTATACCTTGAAATGACTGCTCTTGAAAATCTTAATTTTTTTGCATCACTATTCGGCATAAGCAAGCCCAATTCCCTGGAAGCATTAAGAAGAGTCGGTCTCACAGACCGGGCCAGGGATCGTGTCGGGAACTATTCTAAAGGGATGCGGCAGCGCCTGATGATTGCCCGTGCTTTTATTAATAAACCGCAGGTATTATTTCTTGATGAGCCAACAGACGGGCTTGATCCGGTTACTGCTGTGGAAATAAGAAAAACCATCAAGGAAGAAGCAGCACGAGGGGCAGCGGTGCTTTTGACAACACATAACATGAATGAAGCCGATGAGCTATCCGACCGGGTGGCTTTTATAAACGAAGGGGAAATAGCAGCCCTTGATACAGCAGAAAACCTGAAACTTAAGTACGGCAAGAGATCTGTGCGAGTGCGCCTGCGTGATGGTGATGAGGTGACAGAGGAGAATCTGCCCCTGGATGGCGATAAATCTTCTACCCGCCTCAGTGAACTTGCAGCTTCACCAGATTTGCTTACTATCCACACCGAGGAGGCCACCCTTGAGGCGATTTTCATTAAGTTGACAGGCAGGAGGCTGGCTGGATGAAAGAAAGAATATCGAACAGCGGCCTTCTCCTGGCAATTATAAAAAAAGATATCCGGGTGTACAGCCGAAACATGATTTATCTGTTCCTGACCGTGCTTGGCCTGGTTTTTTTTATTGCTATCTTCTGGATGGTTCCCGATGAGGTAGATGAAGAAATAACATTCGCCATCAGCCCGTCGCTTGATGTTTTAATTAGCGAGGGAAAAAAATTGCTGGAAGAAGCAGGACTACCTGCTGAAATTATTAATCAGCTCGAAGAAGCAAAAACAGCATTCGAAGGAGAAGGACTTGTCCTGGTGGAATTTGACAATGAAGAGCAGTTAAAGCAGGCCATCAGGGGAGAGCTTGAGGTTTATAAGACAGAACAGCAGCATTATCTGTTCCATGATCCGGAAAGCGACCAGGATGAACCGGAAGATGCCGACAGAATTCAGCTTGGCATAGGCATGTCACTTCCACCCGCTTTTCTTGGTGATGCGGTGCTGGGGGAAAGCCAGACTGTTACATTTTATACTGATGCCGATGTGCCGGAAGAATTAAGAAATGCCATGCAGGGGATGATACGCGAAATAGCATACCATCTGGCCGGGCATGATTTGCCGGTTGAACTGCCTGATGAGGAAGTGATCATCCTTGGGACTGACCGACTTGGTGAACAGATTACCATGCGTGACCGGATGAGGCCGATGGTTGCCTTTTTCATTATGATGATGGAAACCTTTGCCATGGCTTCGCTTATTTCAAATGAAGTATTACAGCGCACGGTAACAGCTTTACTGGTAACGCCGGTCCGGGTGGGTCACTTTTTGCTGGCTAAGACTATTTTTGGGACTGCCCTGGCCATGAGTCAGGCTGTGATTATTTTACTACTTGTTGGTGCATTTACGGTGGAGAACTGGTCGCTGCTTCTAGTTACTGTACTGCTGGGGTCAGTGCTTTTTACGGCAGTCGCCATGTTTGTAGGCGCTGCAGGAAAAGATTTTATCGGGCAGCTCATGTTCAGCATGCTTTTTATCATCCCACTCATGATCCCCTCATTTGCCGTGCTTTTCCCCGGTTCCGTTGCAACCTGGGTCAGTTATCTTCCCAGCTACCCGATTGTTCGACTTCTATATGACATAACAGTTTATGATTTGCTTTGGGCTGACTCGCTATACCATTTAGCCTATGCAGTTATATGGGTTGTTGTGATCTATGCAGCAGGCCTGGTTGTCCTGAAAAGGAAGGTGGCAGCACTGTGAGCATAAAACGTGTCCTAAGGATGGTATTTAAGGATTTTTCAGTGGGACCCAGGAAACCATTCTTTATCTGGGCCCTGCTGATGCCTTTCGCCTTAACCCTGGTCCTGCAGTTTGCCTTTGGCTCGCTATTCGAACCGAAACCGAGGCTGGGTCTTGTCGACCTGGGCAGCTCAAACATTACTGTAGCTGCGCAGGAGCTGGATGGTTTTGAGGTTTCATTGGTTGGTGATGTTGACAGGCTGAAAGAGCTGGTTGAAAATCACGATCTTGATGCAGGCCTGGTCTTATCACCCGGATTTGATGATGCTGTCCGGGATGGAGAAAAGCCGGTGCTGGAATTTTACATCAGTGGAGAAAGCCTGGCCGCAAACAGGATTATCATTGCAGTGACAGCCATTGAAATGATCAGAGAAGTTGAAGACAGTGAAGCTCCCGTTCAGGTTGAAACAGTCTATTTTGGTGAAGAAGGCTTGCCTATATCTATCCGGCTGGTACCGGTTATAGTTTTTTACGCCCTGGCCATGTCGGGTATCTGGGTGCCCAGTTCCAGCCTGGTGGAGGAGAAGGAGAAAGGCACATTAACAGCGATGCTGGTTACTCCGGTCAAGATCAATGAAGTGCTTGCCTCTAAATGGCTAATTGGTTTTATTTTTTCTGTATTTCTGGCTTCCGCTACACTTCTATTAAACCAGGCTTTCGGGCCGCGGCCTTTGGAAGTTCTGGTCGTGGTGGCAGTTGCGGCTGCACTTACCTCAATGATCGGCCTGCTGGTGGGAGTATATTCGAAAAATGCTACTATGCTCTTTACCCTGATCAAAAGCCTGGGACTATTCCTGTTTGTGCCGGTTATCTTTTACCTTTTCCCCGATTGGCCGCAGTGGATTGCAAAGTTTTTCCCGCTCTACTGGGTAATCGAACCGATCTGGACTGTATCAATTATGGGTGAATCCTTAAGCGGGGTCTGGTTTGAATTGCTGGTAGCCCTGGCAATAACTGTGGCGTTGATTCCTGTGCTGCTTCTACTGAAGAAGAGAATATTAACGTAAGTTGTGCCTCAAGAGGAAGTAGTATATTAGATTAAATTAGCTTTAGATATGGTCCCGGGTCTTTTTATTGACAATCTTGCCATGGTATTAGGTATTGGTATTGCAAAAGGTTTGGGAAATGGTCCATACTCGAAAAAATGATCAGGTGAGCCGGGAGATAAACAGGACAGGCCTATCTACTGTTAATGTTTTCCAGGTGCAAAAACTTTAACAACCAGGTTAAATTCCCTGTCAAGCAGCTGGTTAAGCTGCATTAGCTTACCAGCTAATTTTTCCAGCTTTTCTTCTGAAAATGCAGCGTTATGGCGATGATAGTTGAGGTAGAATATGAGAAAATCGTTTATATGAAGAGCAGACTGAGCAGACAATATCTGCGGTCTTTTTTCCGGAATTGGGCTTTGCAGCAGCTTGATCAATCGGTGCCGCCAATCCATGCTGCCGGGAATCCACCGGTCTGTGGTTTTGGCAATAATCAGCAGGCATTCTTCTACCAGCAGGTAGTAGTCGTAAAAAAGACTGCCTAAATGGAGCATTTTACCCCGTTCACCTTTAATGGAACGTTGTTGATACTGGGATACTCTTTCTGCGATCGTTTGCATTTCGGCGAGGTTATTGGCAATAGCATTACCTGATTTAGCAAGGTGTTCTTTTGCCGGGGCTGCTGTTCTGCCCTGGTATTTTTTTATGTCTGTCATCTATTATCCCCGCCAGCTTATAATTGCCTTAGTCCTAATCATAGCATTATTCTGCCATACTTCAAAATGTATCTTTAGCAGGAGGGCTAATAAGAGTTTTTAAATGATATTTATTCAATAACTTTAATAATTGTTAAGTCCAGGGTTTGAGAGAGATCCAGGTCATAAGGGGCAGGATGGGGCTCAAGAATTTCGCCATCCCGGTATAAAACTCGCACTACAGGCCTGAGAGTAAAACCGGGGTTATTGGCCACAATCAATCCGCTATCTCCGTTACTTAATAAAACATGCAAGCCGATCGGATAGGCTGCAATTATAGAGAGAAAATGCTGCAGGATAGACACATCAAACAGTTCTTCTCCCTGGGAGAGCAGTACTTCCACAGCTTCATGTGGCTGATATGATTTTCTGTATGGCCTATCAGAGGTCATGGCATCATATACATCGGCAATGCCTGCAATTTGTGCCAGCGGGTTGATACTTTTACCGGCCAGTCCCCTCGGGTAACCCTGACCCTGGTAACGTTCATGATGCTGCAGCACTACTGCTCCGGCACGAGCATCAAAGATATTCGTAGTTTTAAAGATATCAAAACTGTGAAGTGGATGTTTCTTAACTTCCAGATATTCTTCATCGGTCAACTTATCCTGTTTTTCCAGTATGTTTTTGGGAAGAACAGCCATTCCCAGGTCATGAAAAAGAGCACCTGTTGCAAGCCATCTTAATTCTTTTGGTTTATATCTCATTTTCTTTGCGACCAGTGTTGCCAGGACGGCACAATTAACACTGTGAGCAAACAGATAATTATCTTTTGATCTAATATCAATCAACTGTACTACTATATCCTTACTATCCAGCAGTTCATCAATTATTTGATTTACGGTCTCCAGTATTTCCCGGTCCTGAACATTTATACTTTTTGCGATTTTTCCGCTACTGCCAGTATCGTTGTTTTTGATGCTGCTGGTGATACTCTTAACCATTGAACGGGCAACCTGGCGCGTTTTTTCGGTAATCGGGTCTTCAGCATTTACATCTTCGATCCGGCTATCCCTAACGTATATAAATTCTATTCCTGCCTGCTCAAGATAATTTAAAAAGCGTGGTTTTAGTTCAATGTCAGCTCTGAGCAGCACCTGGCCTCTTTCACCATAAATGTCTTTGGCCAGAAGCATACCGGGTTCAATTTTTTCCAGCGATACTTTACGCATGGTGAACATCCTTTCAGGCTAGGAGTTAAATTGCTTACTAGAGAAAAGAATATTGAGCCTTTGTTTGAACTGGTATTTTCTAACAAATAAAAAACCCACCTGCGTTACCAAGCAGAGGGCTTAGTCCATCCGGGCTACACCTGGTAACTGGCTGACATATCACAAAACGTGATTTAGCCCCTCTAGCTTTGCGTCACTACCTTTCGGTAGCTTTGCCCTTACAGTTTTTATTGTTGCTAAGATAATATTTGATATGATAGTAGAGTGTCAAGTAAAAGTTTTAATTGAGTAACTGCATAGTTTTCTTTAAAGGCGATAGTAAAGACGATTTTTGTTGACATGGTTATTTCACATCCCTCGGTAAGGTTTCGTCATGAGTGAGCCGGTCCCCCTTTAGTAAGATTTTAAACAAGTGATCGCGAATAATTTTTATTAATGCAAAAAAATGGTATAATGATCAAAAAGGTTGAGGCATCGCATGAAAAAAGAGGCAGAATTATTCCTTCAAGCAGTTCAAAAATATAAAGCTCTGGCAGTTTTTATCCCCGGTTCACCTGATCCTGATGCTATCGCTTCGGCGTATACTATCAAGCTAATCCTTGATCATTATTCTATTGAATCGGCAATTTATGCAGAAAGAAAATTGTCGCTGCCTCAAAATCAGCTATTAATTGACAGATTAGAAATACCTGTTAATTTTGATAAAGATATTAATATTCAAAAATATGAAGCCTACATTGTCCCCGATTTTCAAAACAACAGGGTGGAATCAATCGGTGGTAAACTTCCCTGTGCTGTTCATATTGATCACCATGCCAAATCATCGGATGCAGTACCGGCTGATTATGCGCTGCTTAGAACTGATGTGGGCTCCACCAGCACCCTGGTTGCTTTAATTTTGCAGAATCTGGATCTGGAACTGTCCGCGGAGGATATGGCTGTTGCTGCCACAGCATTGATGTTCGGCATTCAAACCGATACCGATAGATACAATCATATTAATCCCCTTGACGTGGAAGCATTAAGTTTCTTGTCTGGCTTTGCAGATCAGAGTTTCCTGGAAAATATCAACAGTTTGCCACCAACTCCCGAGATGTTGCTCTACTATAACAAAGGGATAGGCAATGAGGTTGTTTATAAAGACTGGGGTCTATACGGGATTGGTTTTGTTGACTCAAAAAACAGGGATTCCATTGCCCTGGCAGCAGATATGATTTTGAAAAATCGAAACCACAGCCTGGTTGCGGTTTTTGCTGTTATAGAAAACCCCAGGAAAAGTGAAATGTACCTGGATGTTTCCCTGCGATCCGGAAGTAGTTCTGTTGACTTAAATAGGATTATTAAACGGATTACTCCGAATGGTGGTGGCAGGCAGTACAAGGGTGCATACCAGGTAAAATTGGACTATTTCAGGAATACTCCTGAAAAAGAAATGTTATGGAAGTTAATCGAAGCAACTACACTGGATATTTTCCGCCGGAACAGGGATACTTATTATAAAGCCGGTATTGAAAGTCTATATGAAAATATCAAGGATAAAGTAAAAAATCTAATCAAGTAATAACCTGTTATTGGAGAGATAGATAATTGATAATACGCGAAGCAGTAAAGGCAGATTTAGAGGAATTACTGAACGTTGCAAAAGAGGCATTTGGTCAAAATGAAGGCCCGGAAATTTTTAAACTAATAAATGATCTCTTAAGCGATCCGACTGCCCGGCCACTGCTTTCTCTTGTAGCGTTGAAGGATGAGAAGATAATCGGACATATATTATTTACCAGCGCGCAACTTGACACTGATTCGAATCTGGATATTCAATTACTTGCACCCCTTGCTGTATTACCGGAGGAACAAAACAGGGAGATAGGAGGTCGGCTAATTGAAAAAGGTTTACAGATACTGACCCGAAAGGGAGTAAAACTCGTATTTGTTCTTGGTCATCCAAATTATTATCCTCGTTTTGGTTTTAAGGTAGCTGGAAGACTTGGTCTTGAAGCTCCATATCCTATTCCTGATGAGGTTGCGGCTGCCTGGATGGTTCGTGAACTAAGCCCGGGTTTAGCTAGCAAGTTAACCGGAAAAATTCTTTGTGCTGACGCAATTAATCGACCTGAGTACTGGCGTGAATAGCCCACAAGAAAGGTCAGGGTAATTTGAATGAAAAGTGAGTACGAAGTTGTTGTAGCAGGAGCAGGTCCTTCAGGTGCTTTGAATGCTGCACTGCTTGCCTTAGAGGGGCATGATGTTTTGTTGTTAGATAAGTCTGGCGTCTTTTTATGCTTCAAAAGTTTTTCCTGCGCTATCCTTCTTTGCTCGATTTTACTGCAAAACGCCTTCAAAATAGATGGCGGCCGCTAAAACGCTACCTGGCAAAGCTTTAAAATTCTCAAAATCATGTCCTGCCAGGTGTCAATAATTAATTCCTGGCTGATCTTGTGTTATAATCCTACAGGAAGAAGATCTGGATGGAGGCAATATCATTTGAAGCAGGAAAATATTAGGAACTTTTGTATCATAGCGCATATTGATCACGGCAAGTCAACCCTGGCCGACCGTCTGCTTGAGGCAACCAGCACCCTTACTGCACGTGAAATGAAAGAGCAGGTTCTTGATCAGATGGACCTGGAGAGGGAGCGGGGTATCACCATTAAGCTGCAGGCTGTACGCCTATCTTACAAGGCTGATGATGGCGAAGAGTATGTCTTGAATTTAATTGATACTCCAGGGCATGTTGATTTTACTTACGAGGTGTCACGAAGTCTTGCTGCCTGCGAGGGAGCAATTTTAGTAGTGGATGCTGCACAGGGAATTGAGGCTCAGACTCTGGCCAATACATATTTAGCTTTAGAAGAGGATTTAGCCATTGTGCCTGTTATTAACAAAATTGATCTTGACAGTGCTGATCCTGAAAAAGTTAAAGGTGAGCTGATAGATTTGATTGGAGATGAAGCGGCAGATGCTTTGCCCATTTCCGCCAAGCAGGGTACAGGTATTGAAGCGGTTATTGATGCTGTAGTAAAGAAAATCCCGCCACCAATACCAAGTGATCCGGATGCTCCGTTAAAAGCCCTGGTTTTTGATTCAAACTATGACAGGTACCGGGGAGTTGTGGCTTATATCCGGGTGGTAGAAGGAAGCATAAATACCGGTGATAGAATTAAATTTATGAATACAGGTAAGGAATTTGAAGTATCTGAAATTGGTGTATTCCGGCCGGCCATGGAGCCGGTAGAGGGTTTGGCTGCAGGTGAGGTCGGCTACCTGATAGCTTCAATTAAGAATGTTGCCGATGCTGCGGTTGGTGACACGGTAACCGGGGCAGAAAACCCTGCAGAAAAGGCCTTGCCTGGTTACCGGAAGGTTGTATCCATGGTTTTTTGCGGACTTTTCCCACAGGATAGCAATGATTTTGTAACCCTGAGGGAAGCAATTGAGCGGTTAAAACTTAATGATTCAGCTCTTTCTTATGAGCCTGAAAAATCAGCAGCCCTTGGACTTGGCTTTCGCTGCGGTTTCCTTGGTCTGCTGCACATGGATATTGTCAGGGAAAGGCTGGAGCGGGAGTATGGTCTGAACTTAATAGTATCTGCTCCCAGTGTGGTTTACAGGGTCCACTTAAAAGATGGAAGAATGATTGAAGTTGACAACCCTGCACTAATGCCTCCTTCTGGAGATAGGGAAGCAATCGAAGAGCCTTACGTTGATGCTTCGATCTTAATTCCTGCAGAATACATGGGTGCGGTCATGGAGTTGTGCCAGGAAAAAAGAGGGGAGTTTCGGGATACAGAGTACCTTGATACAGAACGGGTTAAGCTAACCTATTATTTACCGCTGGCAGAAATTGTTTATGATTTTTTCGATCTGCTTAAATCACGCACCAGGGGTTATGCAGCCTTGGACTATGAAATGCATGGCTACAGGAAATCGAAACTGGTATTGATGGACATCCTGGTTAATGCAGAAAAAGTTGATGCTTTATCCTTTATTATTCACCAGGATAAAGCTTACCCGCGAGGCCGGGAGATGGTGGAAAAATTAAAAGAAATTATTCCCAGGCAGATGTTTGATGTGCCGATCCAGGCCGCTGTCGAGAATAATATTATTGCCCGGGAAACAGTTAAAGCATTGCGAAAGAATGTTACCGAAAAGCTCTACGGTGGAGATGTCACCAGGAAAAGGAAGTTGCTGGAGAAACAGAAGGAAGGCAAGAAAAAAATGAAAAAAATCGGCCGGGTCGAAATCCCCCAGGAAGCCTTTACTGCAGTATTAAAAGTAAAATAATATCTTTATAGAGCAGTCAAGAAAGGAAGGTTTTATATGGAGAAGTTTATCTATTTTGCATTCAACGGCAACCAGGTTTGTTTTATACACGTTCTTCTCAATGCCCTGGATATGGAAAGCAAAGGTTTGAAAGCTTTAATCATTGTAGAAGGTGAAGCAGTCAGGTTAATCAAGGATATGGAAGCTTCTGAAAATCCCTTGTATATTAAGGCTAAAGAAAAAGGCCTTATTGATGGTATCTGCAAGGCCTGTTCCGCGCAGATGGGTGTACTTGAATATAACGAAACAGTTGGAATTCCTCTAAAAGATGATATGAACGGACATCCTTCGATGTCGGCTTATGTAAATGAAGGCTACCGGGTTATAACCATGTAGTCTCTAAAAAAGGTGATCGGTAAAGTCGGTAAAGGCTATATATGCGAATAATAAACCCTCTATGTACCTTGTTCTTTTTTACAAATCTCCTTTTAGTCCGAGTTCTTCGGCCCTGGCCTGCATCCCTTTGATGGTTTCATCAATTACCTCAGTTAGTTCCATACCAAGCATCTCTGCGCCTTCTTCGATAATGCTGCGGTCAACTCCGGCAGCAAAGCTTTTCTGCTTGAACTTCTTTTTCACTGATTTCGGGGTTAAATCCATAATGCTTTTATTTGGCCTCATCAGTACGGTTGCAACGATTAAACCGGTAAGTTCATCTATCGTATAAAGGACTTTCTCCATCCTTTCTTTTGGTTCCACATTGGTGCAGATTTTCCAGCCGTGGCTGATTACAGCTCGAATATAATCTTCAGGCCAATCTTGCTCTCTTAATATTTCTTCTGTTTTATGGCAGTGCTGGTCAGGATATTTTTCATAATCAAGATCGTGAATAAGGCCTATCACCCTCCATTTTTCAAGATCTTCTTCATATTTTTTTGCGAAATGCTCCATAACTGCTTCTACTGCCAGGGCGTGCTTAACCAGGGCATCGTTTTTATTATACTCTTTTAGCAGTGTCATCGCTTCTTCGCGAGTTGGTATATTGCTCATATCGCTTTCACTTCCTTACCTTAGTTTATTTACCTTTTCGTTTTAAGCACATTAAATCCTGCTGCCATTCTAATTTATTAGAACTTCTTAACTATTTTTTGAGTATATTTAATAAGCAGTTTATTAAAACACATCCAAATTATGACCTCACCTTTAATTGTGCTGTAAAAATGGAGAATTGTTCATTTATGGTTGAACAATAAGCTTCTATACGTTATAATAATAACTATAGGAGGCGATAGAGTATGGATAAAAAAGCATACCAGGAAAAAATTGAAGCGCAGCTAAAGGAATGGCAAGCTGAAGTAGATAAATTAAAAGCACAAGCTCAGGGTAAAAGCGCCGATGCCAAGGTTGAATATGAAAAAAAAGTGAAAGAACTTGAAAAGAAAATGGAACTATCCAAAGAAAAGCTGGAAGGCTTGAAAAAAGCTGGCGAAAGCACCTGGGAAGAAGCAAAAAAAGATGTTGAAAAAGAAACCAACGAATTAAAAGCCCAGCTAAGGGATATTCTTAAATAATCAGTAAGTACTAATCTAGTGACTAAACGGGGTGACGAGTCGTTTAAGCGATTCTTTACCCCGTTTTTTTGTTAAATTTACCCTGAATGCTATGTGCGTAAGAGTTCAAAATAATGCAAGTGCAAAATATTTGTCATTGTATCTATTTATGATAAAATTAAGATAGGCTTATTAAAAGTTTCGTTACCAGTTTAACTTCACCTATCCTGGCAGGTTAGCAAAATAATAGTAAGGAGTGAGTTAAATGAAAATGTTGGTTTGCACCGATGGTTCGGAACATAGTGGTAAAGCATTGGAGAAAGCGATTAAAATTGCCGAAGGTTGTAGCGGTATAGAAATAACAGTAATCCATGTTTTTGAAAAAAAACCGGAGTTTCCTTATTTCCCGGATTATGAAGTGGGTGCAGTAACAAGAGATAATGTTAGTAAGGCTGAATTAGACAGGTTTGAGCAGATTCAAAAACAATTTGAAGAAGAAAGAAAAGAGATCCTAAATAAAGCAGCAGCAGTCTTTGAAGAAAAGGGAATGCAGGTTCGAAAAATTTTAGAGCAAGGTCATCCGTCTGAAACTATTTTAGGTGTGGCAGAAAGAGAAGGTTTCGATATGATTGTTATCGGAAGCAGAGGTTTGGGCGGTTTGAAGAAGTTATTCCTGGGTAGTGTCAGCAATGGTGTAATTCAACAGGCAAAGAACTGTATTGTTGCTGTTGTTAAATAAGCTTACTCTTTATGGTCGTTTCAATTTTCTTAAGCAGGCTGGGTATAAAGAAACGATATAGGTGAATAGCAACAGTATTTTC
>Ga0207421_10000963_pt1 | contig 37319 bp, 31 predicted proteins | sample SodLakKL_010_SED_4_FD_187542 | JGI IMG/M metagenome (GOLD analysis project Ga0207421, IMG submission 187542) | Alkaline sediment microbial communities from Lake Tanatar, Kulunda Steppe, Russia - 8KL_010_SED (SPAdes) (version 2) | ecosystem: Environmental > Aquatic > Non-marine Saline and...
CTTTTTGGCAACGCTGCCCAATGCCACCGAACCCATAATCACGGATACCAGTGAAGTGCTTCAGGTGCTGAACAGCGTTTGCAAGGAGATGGATTCGAGATATGAATTGCTGAAAATGGGTGGAGTGCGTGATATTGCATCATATAACAAAAAATTCAAAAGTGGCTCTCTGGAAGAAGATCTGGGTCATCGCCATTTGCCGTATATCGTAGTTGTTATTGATGAGCTTGCCGACCTGATGATGACCGCCGGAAAGCAGATTGAAGAACCGATTGCACGATTAGCCCAGCTTGCCCGGGCTGTGGGTATCCATCTGGTTGTTGCAACACAGCGGCCCTCGGTCAATGTCATAACCGGTACCATCAAAGCCAATTTCCCGGCACGGATCGCCTATCAGGTGGCATCCAAAATCGACTCCCGGACTATTTTGGACACGATGGGTGCCGACCAGCTGGTGGGTCGCGGTGATATGTTATATAATGGTGGAGGTGCGGCAATGATCCGCCTGCAAAATGCGTTTGTATCTACGGAAGAGGTAGAACGAATCAATGCTTTCATCGGAGAGCAGATCGGATACCAACATCCCTATTACCTGCCGGAAATCGAAGACCCGAACAGTGCAAACAGTCCGCTCGACAAAAGCGAACGGGATGAACTGTTTGAGGAGGCTGCACGGGTGCTTGTATTGCATAAGCAGGGCTCAGTATCGCTTCTCCAGCGAAAATTGAAACTCGGTTATAACCGGGCGGGACGACTCATCGACCAACTTTTTTCTGCCGGAATCGTCGGACCTTATCAGGGAAGTACGGCACGGGAAGTGCTGGTTGAAGATGAAGAAGAACTTGAACAGTTGTTACGGGAACTGGATGAATAATTTATTGTACACTACGAGTCGGACATCAACCAATTTCAGAGCGGGAGCCCGGAGGAGTCAGATACTTTTCATACTGGCCCTGTTGTTCGTATGGTCATATCCGGCAGTGGCAGCCGACGACCCGGACGAGCTGGATCGTGCGCGTCGCATGTTTGAAGAGGGTATTGTATTACATGCACAAATGAGCCATGAGTTCCTGGATTCCTATACCGGAGAAACGCAGGTAACCGAAGGTGAGATCTGGATATCGAAAGCCCGGTATAAGGTTAAAGCGGAGCAGCAGACGATACTGGTTGATGATGATCTTTCCCGTGTTTACAACTCAGCACAAAATAAACTTGTCATCAGTGAGTATGAGGCCGAGGAAGACGATTTTGCTCCATCCCGTTTCTTTTCCGAGTCAGAAGAGGTGTACACGGTATCCGAATCACACAAAGAAAATGGAGTCAATGTGTTTGTATTACACAGTGACGATCCGTTTGAACTATTTCTGGAAGTGATTATCCGGATTGATGATGACCTGAAACCGCTTGAAATCGAAGCTGTTGACCGGATGGAGAACCGCTTGAAGACGGTTTTTACAGATGCGCAGTATCTTGAATATGCGGAGACCATGTTCCACCTGGAATATCCGGATGATGCCGAAATCATTGACTTGCGTAAGTAATCATTTATGGTAAATAAGTACATCCGGCTGTTTGTCAGTCTGCTGATAGCGGCATTATTCCTCTGGCTTGCCTTAAAAGACGTCTCGTTTTATGAAGTCAGGCTGACACTGAACAAGCTTACATGGTACTGGCTTTTTCCCTATCTGATTATTTCTTTACTGAGTCACTATTTACGTTCAGAGCGCTGGCGTCAGTTAATCGAACAGGGTGGTGTAACAACCAGCAGATGGACCCTTTTCAGCGGGGTTATGGTGGGATACATGATAAACTATGCTGTTCCAAGACTTGGCGAGGTATCACGTTCGGTCTATGTCGGTAACAGAGAGCAGATCAGCAGAACCAAACTAATGGGGACCGTGGTGCTTGAACGGGCACTGGATATGCTGGTGATGATGGTTCTGATCGTCTTCGTTATTTTTTATCTGTTCAGTGATTACACGTTGATCAGGCCGATACTCGGAGAGGAAACAGTTAGCTGGTTACAGACTTTATTGAGTCTGGAAGGAATTCTGGCACTGGGGTTGCTACTTTTAGCCGTGTTTATTGCCTCAATACTATTTTATTACTTGTTCAAATTATTAAACCGATGGATTCCTGTCATATCCCGGTTGACTCAACTGATCATCGATTCGTCAAAAAAATTTACTCAGGGTCTGTTTTCCATCAAGGATGTAAAAAACTGGCCGTTATTTGTTTTGTATACAGCGGGCATTTGGTTCTGTTATGTACTGATGACCTATATTCCGTTCACTGCATTTGACCTGCACACCGATTATGGCCTTGGCATGAAGGAGGCACTGGTCATAACCGTCATATCGGCGGTAGGAGTTGCATTGCCCTCTCCCGGCGGGGTCGGAACATATCATTGGTTTGTCAGCCGTTCTTTGTTACTGCTTTTCGCAGTTCCCGAGGCGGTTGGGGTTGCTTATGCAATTGTTACACATTTGGTGATGATGATCATTATTTTAGTGACAACACCAATCTTTCTTGCGGTAAACAAAACCGGTCACTTCTCCCGGAATAAGCCGGTATAATGAAACACACTGAAAAATCGCATTATATTTCAACATTTTTCCGATTTTAAACCGTTTGTATTCTGAATCAACAAACTTAAAATGTAGTCCTGTATGAATCTGCAATAATCCCCATGAGTTCGAATTCAATTCTCCGAAAACTTTTTCTGTTACTATTTTTAGTAATTGCCGCCCCGGTGGTTGCACAACAAGACAGCGGGCCCGCATCTCTGCTTCCTGATATCGATCCGCAGGATATCGAAATCCGGGGTGAGTTTCATGTTCGTTTCCCCGGTTTGTCGCGGCAGCCGATTCTGGGATTTAGTCCGCGACCACCCGTATATCGCGTGGATCCGGACCGGATGCCATATATTGAATCGGATGAAGAAATTGTTGCTTCCATCCCTTTGAGTGATCTTGAGCCGGCATTGAAACCGGAACAGCACTTTATCCGCTTTGCCGAGCATCAACGGGTTTTTGCCAGAGCAGGATACGGCTCGTTTCAAAGTCCGGAAGTTTCACTGATTGCCGAACTTCCAGTACGTGAAGATGAGAGTCTGGCATTGGATTTCAGCCACCACTCTTCCGCCGGGGATCGTGATTACAGCTCATTTCGTGATTTGGATGGAGATATTCAATGGACTCGCCGAACAGGCAATAGCAGATGGGGAGTTGGGTTAACCGGATCATCAACATTTAATTATTCGCCTAAGTTAGTTACGGAGGCGCTTCCGAATGGAGCGTCGTACGAGGCGCACAGAATTAATCATAACTCGTTCGGGATTGAAGGCCGTTGGCAGCACCTTGAAAATGCATATCGCGGATGGCAGGCCGCGGCCAGTATAAACAGGTTTACCGGAGAGGGTGAATTATTCACTGGGGATGTTGCTGAAACCCGGGAATCCCGTTACAATATTCAAGTAAACCGATTCTGGGAAGGCCCGGTGCAGGAGCAGGTATTTGGACTTCGCGCAAGAGCCACCGGTGGGTTTTATGATACGATTACCGACACAACCCAATACTGGCTGACAAATACGGTGGGTGCCAGGTATCGCCATACTTTTGGTCATGCACACCAGGTTGAAACCTGGCTGCGGTTATTTCAGCTTTATGATCCGGTAAATGAATTCGATATCTATCTTTACCCGGATGTTCAATATACGTTCCAGGGATCCGGGCGCGTATCTGCGGGAATACGTGTTCGGGGATTCGTGAACGATCCTACCCTGGAAAAGCATCATAAAAATAATCGTTTTGCCTTGCAATATGGACAGGATCTGGAGCATGAGAGAGGGTTACATATCCGGCTGCATTCGGATGTTCGCATTACCAGTCAAATTACAGCCTATACCGGATTGGATTATTGGCAATATTATAACAAAGCCTATTTCAGCAGCCCGCAGAACTCGGAGTCTGCCTTCTTCGTGCAGCAGTTTGCCGAGGAAGCGACCCACCTCGAGTGGTATCATGGTATCACCCACTATTTTTCGGCATTGCGCACAACCACCAACGTTGAATTTGGGTTAAATTATTCCGGAGTTGACGAGGAAGTAATTCCATCCGGAGAAATTCCGTATGTTCCCAGTTGGAGGGGCTCGGTCCACATGATGTCCAGGCCCGTTGACAGACTCGATATTTCCGCATGGATGGATCTTATGGGCGAGCGAAATACGGATATCGCGGGTGAAGCGGTAGACGGGTTTACACAACTTGGAATCCGGGCGGATGTACGTATTTTTAATAATTTCGGAGCATATATCAAGGCACTTAATATCCTTGACCAGGAATACGAAGTTTGGCAAAATTACAAAGAACGGCCTTTCCAGTTGTATGGAGGGCTAACCCTGCATTGGTAAATACCATGGAACATCAAACATCTGAACAGGCAATTGTTTCAATTATAGCCGGAACACTTAAAGAGCACCGCGATGTTTCGGTTCAAGGGCTGGGATCTTTTTCTGTACATCATCAAAGCCAGGATCATCGACAGGAAAAAGACGGTCGAATACTGCTTGATCCACCATCCGATATCATAATATTCACACCGGAAAAATGAGGAGAGGATGAAGCTATCCAACGATGATTTGATTGCCAAATTAGCCCGGGCACTGAACGTGGATGAAAAACAGGCCGGTACCGAATTGTACCAATGGACGGAGTCCATTTTGAAAAAGGTATCGGAAAGAGGGAATTGTACCGTCTCCGGCCTGGGAAAATTCGAGCTCAAAGAGGGAAAACTGGCATTCAGCCCCGAGCGGGAGCTTGAAATTGAGATCAATTACAAATATGCCGGAATGGAGCCGATTGAAATTCAACCGGCGGCCGGACGGGGGAAAACAGAAACGCCACCTGCCGGAAAAATAGAAAAGCCGGAAGAGGCTTCTGAAGAGAACGTATTTTCGGATGATGATGATGTGTATGCAGGCGAGGAGACCGGTACGGAACCATCAAAAACTGACGAATCAGAAAAAACGGAGGTACCGGAAAAACCCGGAGAATCAGGGAAAGAGGAAGAATTTGATCCCTTTGGTGATGAAGCGTCCTTGAGCGGCCCCCCGGAATTTACGGATACTCCGGATGAGGATCTTCCGGATCGCGGGAAAGAGAAAACTCCGGAATCACAAGAAGATCCATGGGGTGAACTCGAAAGCGAAACGACATCGGATCAGCCCGGCGATTCTGCTGTCGGGGAGAAGGAACAACGGGAAACAGAACCTGATTTGACAACCGGGAAAGAAGATTCGCCCGGTGAAGAAAAAAAACCGGCAGACAAGCACCTGTCCGAAAGCCCGTCCCCCCCACTGTCAGGTTCACAGAGGCGCTCCATGAGATTTGGGGATGAATCGCAAAAACAGGCAGCCAGGTCATCGGTCGGAAAGAAAAAAAGTAAAAAAAGCCGAAAAACACCGGAATCCAAATTATGGATGCTTCCCATAGCAGCGGCATTTATTGTAGCGATTCTGCTCTTTCTTCATTTTGACGGTCAGATAATGGATCGCAGGTATCAGGCAGAACGACCGGCCGCAGAAGTTCCTGTAACAACGGCACCGGAGGACGAGAGCGGACTTCCGGAGCACCGGATTGAGCCGGTACCGGAAGATGCAGCCACGCCAGATGAGGATCTTGCACCGGAGGTGGATGCGGTACCGGAGGCAGAAGATCCTGGATCTCACCTTGGATTGATGGGACCGGAAGAGGAGGTTTTGCTGGGGGCTTATACCATTGTAGTCCACTCCATCGGCAATGAGAACAGGGCCAGGGTCGAACATGAGCGCTATGCCGATGATGGCTACAAAGCGACAATATCAAGGGTGCAAAGTGCCAATGGCAGCACTACCTGGCGCGTTGGTCTGGGTCAGTTTGAAACTGTTTCGGATGCCGAAGATGCAATTTCCGATCTTCCGGAACCATATAGGAGCAATAATTTCATTGCCAGGATTCGTTAACTACAAAGCAGCAATTACCATAACCCCTAAAAAACGGCATTACATGACATCGTCACTCCTGTTCATTGCAGCTTTTCTGTTTCAAAACGGTGCTGCAGAAGATACGCTCCAGCAACCACTTGCTGCTGACGCAGACCAAATATCGTGGATTCAAATGCTTATGGATGGTGGTTTTGTGATGATTCCCATCACATTACTTTCCCTCCTGGCAATTTATGTTATCGCAGAGCGGTGGCGCGTTCTCTCCAATTCCGGCATGGATAACCAGCGATTTCTGGACAGCCTTGAGGATATCCTGAAAAGCGGTGATATGGCGGGCGCCATCCGGTATTGTGACGAGGTGGATAAACCGTTTACCAGAATCATGAAACAAGGTATCAAGCGCCTTGGACGCCCAATTCAGGATATTGACGATGCCATAAAAAATGCCGGCAAGCGGGAGGTTCATTTTCTGGAGAAAAAAATGGATTGGCTTGCTACGATTGCCGGGGTAGCACCACTGCTTGGGTTTCTTGGTACGGTAACCGGTATGATCCAGGCTTTTCAACAAATCCAGACCCTTGAGGGTAATGTTAATCCCAGTGTATTGGCCGGTGGTATTTGGGAAGCTTTGATAACCACCGCTTCCGGCCTGGCCGTTGGTATTATCGCTTACGGTTTTTACAACTATCTGCTGGGACGAATGAACCGGATGGTTTTTGACCTGGAGGATTCCTCCACAAGGTTCATAGATCTGCTGCAAAAGCCGGCTTCCAAAAAACAACATGAAACGGTATCCTAATGAACTTCCGGTCCGAAAGTGAAACAAAAAAGCCGATGGCGATATTCGCTGCGGCGGGCTTGACCGATATCGTCCTGCTGTTGCTGATTTTCTTTCTGCTTACATCATCGTTTGTGACAAATTTCGGCATTCGGGTTGATATTCCAAGGGCAGAAACCGCTGCCGTTACAGAGCAGCACTTCATCAATGTTACCATCACCAGTGATGGTAGTTTCTATGTGATGGGCAATCCGGTTCCCAGGGCCAATGTGGCCGCTTCCATTCGGGAACAGCATCAGCAACATCCCAATGCAACCCTCGTGGTTCGCGCAGACAGAAACTCCATCGTTGATGATGCCGTCCATGTTATGAACGTCGGTAAAGCATTGAATCTCCATATGATGATGGCCACAGAACGCGCAAGCCGCTAAATACCATGCGTAGACTTACCGGTGAAGAAAAATTCGGAATGTATGTTACTGGCGCCATGCACCTGGTAATGTTGCTGTTGGCATTATTCATGGTAACACAAAGGGAGCCCGCTGATCGTATGGCTTTTATGGAAGTTACACTTGGTGAATTTCAGGACGGCACGTTAGCCGAATTTTCGCGGGAAGAAGAAGTCCAGCCGCAAACAAGTCCGGATCCGGTTGAAACGGAGGTTGAGGAGCCGCAGCCGGAACCGGCAGAGGAGCCCCAGCCGGAGCCGGAACCCGAAGAACCGGTCAGGGATGTTGACCTTCCCGACCAGGATGAACCGGTGGAGTCAGACGAGGTAGTGACAACGCCCGATACCGATGAGATTGATCCAACCCAAATAACAGAGGAGCCGGAAGAGATTGTGGATGAGGATGAGGTTGCCGAACCGCCCACATCGCAACGGGATGAAGTGGAGCAGGAAGGGGAGCAGGAAACCGGCGATATCCGTGGAATCCGGGGACAGGTGGATGCCGACCAGGGAACCGATGCCGACCCGGTCCGGTCTGCACCCTATCAGCTTGAGTGGGAAGGTGATATCAACAGATCACCGGTCGTTCAGCCGCTACCCGGCTATGTGACCGATACCGAGGCTGTAATATCTGTACGGTTTGAGGTGCGTCCGGATGGTACCGTCGGACAGCTTATACCCATCAGAAGAGCCAATCCGGAACTCGATCGGGAAGTACTGCGAACACTGCGCACCTGGCGCTTCTCACGCCTGCCCTCGAATGTTCCACAGGAATCACAATACGGAACCATCACCTTCCGGTTTATACTGGAATAGCAACCGGATCCGAAGTTCTTTCCATCGAATTCCGGTGCTATCCACAAATTTCGGTTATTTGAACATCTCTAATTTTTCTTTCCGGATTTAGCAGGCTTCTTATTCCCGGGAGGATCAATTCTCTTACACTCCCATATTTGTTCACAGTAATCGGAGATTGTGCGGTCGGATGAGAATTTCCCCATACGGGCGACATTGTGAATCGCTTTTTTAATCCAGGTTTTCTGGTCTTTGTATAGCTTTTCAACTTCCTGCTGTTGCTCAATATAGGACTGGAAGTCGGCCAGAACCATGAAGTAGTCTCCTTCATCAAGAATCGCACGAATAATCGGGTGGAACAGTTCGGGGCTATCGGGTTCGAAAAATCCGTCCCGGATCTGGTTCATGACTTCCTGCAGTTCCGGAATGGAATTATAATAATCACGTGGATTGTATCCCTCCCTGCGTTTTTCTTCTACCTCGGTTTCGGTCAGGCCGAATATGAAGATATTCTCCTCACCTACCTCTTCGCGTATCTCAATGTTGGCACCATCGAGTGTTCCGATAGTGAGTGCGCCGTTAAGGGCGAACTTCATATTACCGGTTCCGGAGGCTTCCATGCCTGCCGTTGAGGTTTGTTCTGAAAGATCCGCTGCAGGAATCAGGCGTTCAGCAAGCGAAACGGTATAGTTTTCAAGGAACAGGCAGGAGAGTTTGCCTTTGGTATCCGGATCGGTATTGATCTTTTCGGCAATGGAGTTGATCAATTTGATATGCAATTTCGCCATGGTGTAACCAGGCGCAGCTTTTCCGGAGAACAGCACGGTTCTTGGCTGGAAATCGGCGCCGGGGTTTGCCTTGATCTTGTTATACAGCATGGCCGTATGTAATGCTACCAACAGCTGACGTTTGTATTCGTGTATCCGTTTGATCTGAATATCAAAGATGGAATCGGGATTCAGCTTGAGACTGTATTGTGACTCAATGAAATCAATGAGGTCCAGTTTGTTTTCCCGCTTAATTTCCGTAAACCGCTCACGAAACTTTTTGTCATCAGCCAGTTTGTCAATCTTTTTCAACTGGTTAAGGTCCGTAATCCAGCCGTTGCCAATCTCCTTGGTAATCAAATCCGAAAGTTTGGGGTTACACTGTTTCAGCCAGCGTCTCGGAGTAATTCCATTGGTCATATTCACAAATTTGTCAGGGTAAAGCTCGACAAAATCCTTGAAAATGGTCTTTTTGATAAGGTCTGTGTGCAGTTTGGCAACACCGTTGACCTTTTTGGAACCGACAATTCCCAGAGTAGCCATCTGAACGGATGGTTTTTCACCTTCACTGATGATCGACATTCGACGTACTTTATTGACATCGTTGCCGAAAGAGTCCCGTACATGATTGAGGAAACGTTTGTTGATCTCATAAATGATTTGCAGATGGCGCGGAAGCAAATTGCGCATCAGCGGAACGGGCCAGGTTTCAAGTGCTTCCGGCAGTACGGTGTGATTAGTGTAGTTGATTGAGCGTCGTGTGATATCCCAGGCAGTTTCCCAGGTAAGACCTTCATCATCCATCAATACACGCATCAGTTCCGGAATGGCGAGGTTGGGGTGTGTATCATTGCACTGGATGGAGACTTTGTCGGGGAATTTGCGCCAGTCGTTGTGGACTTTTTTGAATCGGCGGAGAATATCCCGCAACGTCGCACTCACCAGAAAATACTCCTGCTTGAGGCGCAGCTCCTGCCCGAAAAAAACCTTGTCATTGGGATAGAGTACCCTGGAGATGTTTTCCTGGAGCTGGGAATCCCTTACAGCATCAATATATTCGCCCTGGCTGAACGACTGCAAATCAAGTGCCTTGGAGGAGCTGGCTTTCCAGAGGCGCAGGTTGTTAACTACATCATTTTTATATCCGGGAATCGGGGTGTCGTAAGCGAGCGCATTGACTTTCTGGGTATTCACCCACTTGAATCGCAGTTGGCCGTCGGAATCGGTATACGGTACCGTTTCACCGTAAAAATCGACACCATAATAGACTTTAGGCCTGACAATATCCCACGGATTCCCAAAACGGAGCCACATGTCGGGTTTTTCGATCTGGAATCCGTTTTTAATCTGCTGTTGGAAAATTCCGTAGTCGTAACGGATACCATAACCGTATCCCGGGATGCCGAGTGTGGCCATGGAGTCGAGGAAACATGCAGCAAGCCGTCCAAGGCCGCCATTACCCAAACCGGCATCAAATTCATTCTCCTTGACCTGGTCGTAATCCATTCCCAATTCATGCAACGCCTCTTTTACCTCATCGAGAATGTCCAGATTTACCAGCATATTATCCAAAAGGCGCCCGATCAGGAATTCCATGGAAATATAGTAGACCCGCTTGGCATCAACGTCATAATAATGTTCCTGAGTATCGATCCACCGGTCGTGAAGCCGGTCAAGTGCTGTCAATGCGACACTGCGAAATTTATCCCATTGTGTGGTTGAATATTTAGATTTCGCCAAGGTGTAACGCAGATGCCGCTGGATATCGAGCTTAAGCGACTGTGCATCCATCGCCTTGGTGATGTCATCATTCGTTTTGGTCATGGTAAACTATTTTGGTAATTATTGCTGCACTCCGCCGAAAGGTAGGTGTCGGTGGTGTAGGCCTTTACTTTGGTTATTTTATGCGCGTAATGGTTGCGCGCTTCCCTGTTATTTGGAAGTTACAAGGTAGTAAAAAATCATGAATTGCGGTACACACCGAAATCGGGTATAAAGGAAGGAGGGGTAATATTGGTTTGTAACTTCCAGTCAGACAGTTGGTTAAAGGCATCAACCGCTACAAACTCCTGCTGAAATATTCCAAACACAGACGACCCGCTTCCGCTCATGGCCGCATAATCAGCACCCAGGTCATAAAACTGGTCTTTTATATCACCAATCATAGGATGCTGGTGAATGACCCAGGGCTCCAGGTCATTGGTCAGCAGATGGCGCCAATCCTCCATCGGCTCATTGAGCAGTATGTGTTCCAGTGAAAAATCGGGCAAATCGTTTGGAGTACAATTTTGGTAGGCATCCGCTGTGGAGACATGGATATCCGGAAATACGGTCACGATCCAGGCATCAGGCTGTATATCATGAAATGAAATTTCAGTACCGATCCCGGTGCCGATTCCGGTTTTGCCATGCAGAAATATGGGGATATCGGCCCCCAGGCCGGCTGTAAACTGCTGAATGTCACTTGTTTTCAGGTCCATCCCGGATATTTTATTGACCATCCGCAACATGGTTGCAGCGTTACTGCTGCCACCTCCCAGACCCGCACCAAACGGAATGACTTTATCAACATACACTGAAAAATGGTCATCGAAGGGAACGTACCGCTGGAGGGTGCGGATCGCCTTTACAATTAGATTGTTTCCATCAGCCGGGATACGGTCATCCGACATTTCCAGTGAAAACGATTTGGCTGCTTCCACCTCAAACCGGTCACTCCAGTTGATAAAACAGTACCCCGTAGCAATTTCGTGGTACCCGCTGGGCAGCTTGTTTAAAACCTGCAGTCCAAGATTAATCTTGGCGTATGATTGCGAAATCCAGGTGGTTTCTTCAGGTGGCATCATGAGTGGTTTCCATTTTCTGAATCCGGATTCGCACCGTTCTGTGCGGAAACCTTGATCGCGTGCAGATACTCCAGGGCGGCTTCGCGTGTGTTCGGAATGGCTCCGCTGAGGATTGCCTCTTCAATGGCTGATTTGATTCGGCCGATTTCGCGGCCCGGGCCGATCCCGCATATATGCATGATGTCATTACCGTCAATGGGCGGTTTCCAGTTTCGGATGCGGTCCTTTTTCTCAACTTCTTCAATTCGTTTTTCCACGTGGTCGAAATTTCGTAGAAACTGTTTGATTTTTCGATCATTTTTGCTGGTGATGTCGGCACGACACAATGTCATCAGGTCGTCAATTTCATCACCGGCTTCAAATAAAAGCCGCCTTATGGCACTGTCGGTCACAATCTCATCAACCAGGGCAATGGGACGCAGATGGAGTTGTACCAGTTTTTTCACATATCGCATCCGTTCGTCAAGCGGCAGACCAAGTCGCTTGAATATTTTTGGCACCATCTGCGCTCCCAGGGCATCATGTCCGTGAAATGTCCAGCCGTGTTTTGGATGAAAACGTTTGGTTGCCGGCTTGGCAATGTCGTGCATAATTGCTGCCCAGCGGAGCCACAGATCGTCCGACACCATTGCGATATTATCCAGCACTTTTAAGGTATGCCAAAAATTATCCTTATGCCTCATCCCATGAACCTCTTCCACACCATGTAGTTTGCATAGTTCGGGAAAGAATTGTTCGAGAAGCCCGGTTTCAAATAGCAGTCGAAAACCGACGGATGGCAGATCGCTCATTACAATTTTGTTGAGCTCATCGATAATGCGCTCTTTGGAAATAATCTCCAGCCGGTGAGCTGACTTCCTGATTCCCTCCATAGTTTTTGGATCGATCTGAAAATGAAGCTGTGAGGCAAAACGGACTGCCCGCATCATACGAAGGGGATCGTCACTGAATGTGCGGACAGGGTCGACGGGTGTCCTGATAATCCGGTTTTTCAGATCCCTGATGCCGTCAAAGGGATCATTCAACTGTCCGTAATCCTCCGAATTAAGAGACCATGACAAGGCATTTATGGTAAAATCGCGCCGAAACTGATCATCCTCCAGGGTTCCGTCTTCAACCACCGGCTTCCGGGAATCGGGCCGATAACTTTCTTTTCGTGCACCGACAAACTCCAGGACAAAATTCTTATACGTTACCCGTGCCGTGCCGAACCGGCGGTAGGTAACAACTTTTTTGGTTTTAAGCTTTTTGGCTACTGCTTGCGCTACTTTGATACCTGATCCTACTGTAACCAGATCAATATCATAATTTTGCTGCATCCCAATCCGGTCCAGATAGTAGTCCCTGACCAACCCGCCAATAACATAAACGTTTTGGTTTGTTTCCGAAGCTGCTGCCGAAATGGTTTTAAATAGTTGCTGGTATGATGGATCGAGCTCCTGCAATAGATGTATCGGTGTTTATGGTTTTTTGGTAATATTCGCGCCACTCCGTTACGGGAATGAAACACTCCCGTCAGGCGGGACCATCTAAAAGATAACGATCATTTTGCTTTCAGGCGGTTTGATTCTCGAATAATACGCGATATTTTAGCATTTGAAATGACAAAATCCGAATTCAACAATGCAAGGGTGGCAGATCGCAACAAGAGGTGCCAAAAAGCGATTCGCATCAGCCTGTTGGTCTCCTTGTTAGTATTTGGCATCAAGTTATCAGCCTATCTATTTACCGGCTCAAATAGTGTCTTGTCTGATGCGGCCGAAAGCTTTGTTCACATATTTGCCGTTGGCTTTTCAACATTCGGCGTCTATCTGAGCCAAAAACCACCGGACCGGGATCATCCTTACGGACACGAGCGTATCGGCTTTTTCTCGGTGGGAGCCGAAGGGACTCTGATTCTCATAGCAGCCCTCACCATCTGCTATCAATCAATCAAAAGTCTGATCTTTGGTGTAGAGGTGTTTAACCTCGAATTGGGTGCCGGAATTATTTTCATATCAGCCCTTATCAATCTTGTTTTAGGGCTTTTTCTGATTCGAACCGGGAAAAGAGAGAAAAACATGATTCTGGTCGGAAACGGAAAACACACACTCACCGATGTCTATACCAGCAGTGGCGTACTGATTACGTTATTCCTCCTGTCCCGGACCGATTTGTTGTTTCTGGATGCCATTGTTGCCATGGGAATTGCCGTGTATATTTCGGTAGAGGGATACCGGCTGCTCCGTTATGCCACCACAGGCCTGATGGATACCATGGATGATACGACCGATGCTGCCATCCGCAATGTCCTTGATAAAGAGATTGGCGGATCGTTTAAAGGGTGGCACGATCTGCGGCATCGCAGTACCGGAAGCACGACCTGGGTGGAGTTTCATGCCCTGTTTGAGGCCGGAATAGACCTTGAAACAGCACACATGGAGGCGACCATACTGGAGCGGAAGATCATGGACCGGCTGCAGGGGTATGTTATCGTAACCATTCATCTCGAGCCCGAAAAAGAACACATTGCCCACCACCAGACACTTCGGGATTTGGATCGTGGAAAGTAATAGACAAAATTGAGGTTATTTTTGTAGTTTTAAAAGTCGATAAACCAAAGACTGACAAAAGTATAATAATTTACTGACACAGGGTTGTAAAAAACCGGGACGAGCGGCCTGTTTACGTCAATCACATAAATTTCTATGAACGTGGAACTTCCCCAAAAATGGATGATAGCCACAGACGGTTCCCAATATGCGGAACAGTCTTTGAAGTATGCATCCGAACTATATAAGTTAATCCCCGAAAAACCGGATGTACATATTGTTAATGTCGTTTCTGACCCAATGGGAGTTGGGCCGGAGGGGCTGAAAAGGGAAATTGCACAAGCGGAAAAACTGCTTGAAAAGGGGGCGCTCAAGTTTTCAGACGAAGGCAAGGGTGACAAACACATCCATCTTCTGATTGAAGTCGGAGAGCCCCGGAAAGTGCTTGCTGACCTGTTAAAACGACTTGAAATTGAGCATCTGTTTATGGGCGGTGCTGATTTCAGTACAGGTGCCGTGGATGTTTCATCCGGGGGCATTACCAACTATATGCTGCATCGTCTGAAAGGCACCGTTACCATAATGAAGTAGTATTTGGTGTGCATTGACGGTTCACACTGCCGGTCCGCACATCACGGAACGGAGCATCAAACTTCATGATATGCGACCATTTTGACAGGATTCTATCTGTTTGTCATCTCTTCAGGCTTTGCGGATAACGGAAAAATCGCCCACATGAATTTCTTGCCGGCACGAATCAACTTCGGCTGATACGCCGGCCGTCGACATGTGCAAACGGGAATTGTGAATTTGGGCATGGTCTCGGATGATACTGTTCGTGATTTCGCTGTTCTCAATCACACAATGGTCTCCGATGCTGGCATAAGGCCCAATGGTACTTCCGGTAATCCGGACCTTCTCGCCGATATGGCATGGCGGAACAATCGTGGTGTCCGGATAAGTATTTGCGGATACTTCCTGTGCAGGCAGCGTGTCCAGTACTGCAGCGGTTGAGTCGAGCCATGCAGGAATCGTTCCAAAATCAAGCCATTCTGATACATCCGCTGCCCGGAACACCGCATTCTGCCTGAGCAGCCGTTCAATGGCATCGGTCAAATCAAACTCACGCTTGTGCCCACGGATATCGTTGTCCATCAGGTATTGCAGTTCTTGCTGCAACCGGGCTCCATCCCGGAAATAGTAGACACCGATAATTGCCATATCCGATACCGGTTCTGTCGGTTTCTCAACAAACCCGGTAATTCGCCCCTCTTCAATCACGGCCACACCGAAACGGGATGGATCCTTCACTTTTTTCAACCAAATGACACTGTCAGCACCTGCGAGGTCAATTTCTCCATCAACTCGGAACAAGGTATCGGCAAAAGCGACAATCACCTCCCCGCTAAGCGACGGCGCGGCACAATTGACCGCATGGGCAGTACCAAGCGCCTCTTCCTGGTAATAAAACGAAGGTTTCGCTCCAAATGACCGGGCCATCGCAGCCAGACGCTCCTCCACTTCACGGCCGAAATCTCCAAGAACAAATGCAATTTCAGTGATATCTCGGTTAAGCGAGTCCACAAAAGAGTGTACAATTCGCTCAATAAGCATAGGTCCGGCTACCGGAAGCAGGGGTTTCGGAGTCGTCAGGGAGTGCGGACGGAGGCGGGTACCGCGTCCGGCCATGGGGATGATTAGTTTCATTGCTCAGTTTGGTTGGGGCCCGCAGGATTAGAAAACCATTTCTAATCAGGGACAACTATTTCAGGAAAACTTTCATAAAGAATCGGCTGACAAGATAACAGAACTTGGTATATTACGCGCAAGAAATTCTCCAAAAATGACCGGTCACACAAAGCAGGTAAAGTTTGAGTTGGTATTATACCGCCATCGAGATTTTTTGCTGGATATTTGTCTTCGTAATGCTTCGTCACGGCATCTATCGGGGGAGATATTTGCTCCACATCTTTCAGCAGAACGGCTATAAATCTAATGAGTTACTGAGGTGGCTGTTCCGGCACTGGAATACCGTTCTGGTTCCGGTTCCTCATCTTGCCCTGATTTTGGTGACGATGATCACACTCACATTTCTTGAGCCACATGTTACGAAAACCGCCCTTACCGTGGCACTCGTTATTTTTGGGAGTTTTTGGTTTGGCAATATTTCACAATATGACAGCACCCATGTAAAAAAACCGCTGGTATTTACCCCCAGGATGATACGGCTGGCTGCTGTGTATACCGGAGTAAGCATCTGGATTCCACTTCTTGGAACCTCCTTTGCCGTGTACCGCGGCATGTTGTTTCCGGATATCTATATACTAATTTTTGTCTGGATGTTTGCGGATTTGATTCTGCCATATATGCTGTTTCTGGCTGCCGCATTGATCTATCCGGCCGAACGATTTATTCAATACCGGTTTAAAGTGAAGGCACGAAACAAACTTGCTGAAATGCCGGAGCTAACGGTCGTTGCGATTACCGGAAGTTATGGGAAAACCAGCACGAAATTTCTTATCGATGCCGTATTGAAGGAGCGTTTCCGGGTCTGTACCACTCCGGGCAGTTACAACACTCCAATGGGGATCTGCAAGGTGATCAATCAGGACCTGCAGCCATCGGACCAGATTTTGATCCTCGAAATGGGCGCCCGGTATGTCGGCAATATAGACGAACTTTGCCGTATCGCCCGGCCCGATATCGCGGTTGTTACCAATGTCGGAGTAGCCCACCTGGAGAGTTTCGGGTCACTGAATGCGATTGCCCGGACCAAGGGGGCGTTGATCCGGCACTTGAAACCGGGGGGAACCGCAATTTTAAACGGCGATGATCCGGAAGTGCGAAAAATGGCGGATCGTAACGATATCACAACCATTTTTGCCGGGTTATCCGGGGAAAATAATCACATTTTTGCCCGCAATATCGGGTATGATGAATTGGGTTGTACTTTTGATTTACAGATACGAGATACCCTGCCATCATTGGGTGGAAATGCTGCTGATACCGTTAACTCAGGACCGGGAAATGCTGGCAAACAAACCGTAGTGGCTGATCATGCCGCAACCGCTGAAACAAGAACGGCAGGCACCAAAGAGCAGATCAGAATGTCCATTCTTGGAGAGCATAGTGTCCAGAATGCACTTCTTGCAGCCGGATCCGGTGTTGTAATGAACCTGCGGCTTCCTACAATTAAAGTCGCCCTTCGCAAAGTGGCTCCGGTTCAGCACAGGTTGGAGCTGAAAAAAGAGAATGGCATAGTAATTATCGACGACGCATTTAACTCCAATCCGGTCGGGGCGAAAAACGCTGTCTCCGTACTTTCGGCATTCAAGTCAGGACGGAAGTTTGTGGTCACACCGGGGATGGTTGAATTGGGTTCGGTACAGGATGAGGAGAACCGCAAATTCGGCGCATGGATGGCGAAGCACAAGCCGGATCATGTGTATCTGGTAGGCGAGGTGCAGACGCGGCCTATCTATGAGGGATTGATGGAGGGGGGATTCAGTGACGAGCAGATATCGGTTGTCGGAAGTCTGTTTGAAGCAAATGACCTGCTTCGCGCGAAGCTGCGGGAGGGGGATGTGGTGCTGTATGAGAACGACCTGCCTGACAGCTACAGTGAGTAATATGTACCCGTTGCGACTCGGCAGGATCTGTGGACGCTATTCGTTCCGAACAGCATCAGCCGGCTGAATGGAGGCAGCCCGCAAGGCCGGGTACCAACTGGCAATCATACAGAGAATCAGGCTCCCGCCCAATACAAAGGCAACATCCGTCCACAATATCTGGACAGGATAGGCCGAGATGATAAAAGACTCTGCTCCGGCCAATTTAACCAGCTCATACCGGTCCTGAATAAAAGAGAGCATCAACCCGACCGTTCCGCCGACGATACAGCCGGTGAGCCCGATGTACCAGCCCTGGCGAAAGAAAATGGCCATAATGTCTTTTTTCCGAAATCCGATGGAGCGAAGTAACCCGATATCACGCTGTTTCTGAATGACGATCATGGTCAGGGAGCCTACAATATTCAGGACAGCAACCAGAACAATGATCATGAGGATAAAATAGGCCCCCCATTTTTCCAGGTTCATGACATCGTACAGCGGACGCTGAAGGTCGTACCAGGATTGTACAAGAAATGCATCTCCCAACTCTTGTTGGAGCCGGCTCTTTACCCGTTCGGCCTGCTCATGGTTCTGCAGGCTGATATCGATGCCGGAGAGCTGGTTTCGTTGGTCAAAGAGACGTTGTGCGGCATTGATGTCAATATAAATGACCGGATCTTCGATTACCTGACGCATACTGTAAATACCACGGATCTCAAAGCGGCTTACCCTGGGCCCACTGAATTGGGTTAGTGCCCGCTGCATACCCGCAGCACTCAGCAGCGCAATCTCATCACCAACATTCAGGCGAATGGAGCGGCTCAGCGGTTCGGAAAGCAGGACGCCGGGCCTGCCATCAACAACCTCCAGATCCAGCCCACCCGCATTCAGAAGGGCATCCATATCGGTGAACCTTGCAAACCGTTCGGGGTCTATTCCCTTTACCATTACGACCTGATCACGGTTGCCACGGTGAGCGACCAGGACTTTTCCCTGGATGTAGGGTGACTGTACAGTTATCTCGGGAATACCGGCCAATATGTTATCAATCTCATCATCCACCATAAATGAGCGTCCTTCGACCGCTTCGATGCGAAGATCGGGGTCGTTGGAGAGCAACATGGTTTTGATAACATCAAAAAAACCATTAAATACAGAGAGTACGACAATGAGAAGGGCGGTCCCGACAGTTACCCCGGCAATGCTGATCATGGTCAGGGAGGTGATCAGGGAAACCCGTTTTTTGGAGAAGAGGTATCTTCTTGCTATGAGGCTCGTACTATTCAACAGTTATTAATACAGGGAATAAATTGAGGTTAATCTACCGAAATTCATAAAAAGCAGGTATAATGAGTTGGGTTAATTTTAGTTCAAATCTTTGTATTTTTACCCGACAATGCCAACGTCCCGTGAAAAAAATATGCCCGTGAATATTAAGATTCTGAATCACGACCACATTTCCGCACTTGAGAAAGCCGATCACTCAGATCCATTTTCTGTTCTTGGGCCTCATTCGTTTGGTAAAGGAAAGAAAAAAGGATTTGTAGTGCGCACGCTACAACCTAACGCTGAAGCAGTAAATATATGGTATGATGATGGGACATCCTACCAGGAGATGAACCGAATCAGCGATGGCGGAGTGTTTGAGACCTTTTTTGAAGAAACTTCGGATCCGCCTTCCTATTATTTTGAAATTACACCCTATGAGGGGGAGAAGTACACCCTCATTGATCCATACTCTTTCGGACCGACCCTCAATGACGAAGACCTCCATTACTGGGGTGAAGGGACCCACCGGCGAGTGTACGAGTGGATGGGTGCGCATCAGATGGACGTTGGTGATGTGGCCGGTACCCGGTTTGTTGTCGCGGCTCCGGGAGCGAAGCGGGTGAGTGTGGTCGGTACGTTCAACGACTGGGATGGCCGTCGCCACCCAATGCGAAAATATCACGATCAGGGGCTTTGGGAGATTTTTATTCCGGGGATTGCCGAAGGTGATGTCTACAAATTCGAAATTGCTGTCCACGGGCAGGATGTGCCGTTGCTCAAGGCAGATCCGTATGCCTTCTACTCGGAGGTCCGGCCACGAAACGCATCCGTCGTAAAAAGCATTGATACGTACACGTGGAATGACCAGAAATGGATTGAAAAACGGGACAAGGGATTTGATGCACCCATGTCCATTTATGAAGTTCATCTGGGTTCGTGGAAGAAAAACGAACTGGCCACGAACGGTTTCATGACTTACCGTGAGCTGGCCGCTGATCTGGTTCCCTATGTAAAGGAACTGGGGTTCACTCATATTGAGCTGCTTCCAATCACCGAGCATCCTTACGATCCCTCCTGGGGATATCAGGCAACCGGATATTTTGCACCAACCTCACGATTTGGCGAACCGGAAGAATTTATGTACTTCGTGGATGCCTGCCATCAGGCCGGTATCGGTGTGATCGTCGACTGGGTGCCGGCACACTTTGCCAAGGATGACCACGGACTCCGAATGTTTGATGGTACCGCGCTATATGAACATGCCGACCCTCGTCAGGGCGAACATCGCGACTGGGGCACGTTGATCTTCAATTTTGGCCGCACCGAAGTGATCAATTTTCTGATATCCAATGCGGTCTATTGGTGCGACAAGTACCATATTGATGGTTTGCGGGTGGATGCTGTCGCCTCCATGCTCTATCTCGACTATTCGAGGGAAGACGAGGAGTGGGTACCCAATAAATTTGGAGGAAGGGAGAACATTGAAGCGATCGATTTTCTGAAGCGGTTTAACGAGATTCTTAACGAAGAGTTTGAAGGTGTGGTGACCATGGCCGAGGAGTCAACTTCCTGGCCAATGGTCTCCCGGCCGACCTATATCGGCGGTTTGGGATTTGATTTCAAGTGGAATATGGGCTGGATGAATGATACGCTGAAATACATGGCGATCGATCCGATTTTCCGAAAGTATCATCACAACCAACTGACCTTTTCGATGATTTATGCGTTCACGGAAAACTTTCTGTTGCCGCTATCGCACGATGAAGTGGTGCATATGAAGCGTTCCCTGGTATCCAAAATGCCGGGCGATGACTGGCAAAAGTTTGCCAACCTTCGGCTGCTGTATACCTACATGTATTGTCACCCGGGGAAAAAGCTGCTGTTTATGGGAGCAGAAATCGCACAATGGTCGGAGTGGAACAGCGAAAAATCATTGGACTGGGGTTTGCTGAATTACGAGCGTCATAAAGGTATGCAAACCCTTGTCAAGGATCTCAACGCCATCTATAGCGAACAGAAACCGCTGCATCAGATCGATTTTGACTGGAGCGGGTTCCAGTGGGTCGATTTCACCGATGCGGACAGCGGTATCATTGCGTTCATCAGAAGAGGCAAAAATGACTATGACAACGTCGTTTGTATTTTTAACTTTACACCCCAGGTGCATTACAACTACACGATTGGTGTTCCAAGAGAGGGTACGTACCGAACGATCTTCAACAGTGATTCTGAATTTTATGGAGGCAGCAATTTCGGTAATACCGAACTGAACGCTATCGAGGGAGAGTGGCACAATCAACCCGCAAGCATAAAGATCAATATTCCTCCTCTGGCAGGGATCATCATCAAATCAATGTAAACGACGCAGGTATTTATGAAATTCGTAAGATCATGTGGTACGCTTGTCCATCCCACATCATTTCCGTCTGAATATGCTATAGGCGATTTGGGTGACGGTGCATACCGGTTTATCGATTATCTAGAGCAAACACATCAGGGGGTGTGGCAAATCCTGCCCCTGGGTCCGACCGGATTCGGGAACTCCCCATATGCCAGTTATTCCGCCTTTGCCGGAAATCCTTATCTGATCAGCCCCGAATTGCTCAAAGAGAAAGGATTGCTCCACGAAGATGAGCTGGCCCCAATGAGGGTACCCCAAAGTGATACCGTCGATTACGATAAAGCATATGCCATCAAGGATCATCTGTTGAAGATTGCTTGCCAGCGATTTTATGAGAAAAAAGATCCCAAAGAGCAGAAACGCTTCAAATCCTTTAAAAAGGAAAATGCCGGGTGGCTTGACGAATACGTCCATTTTATGGCGTGCCTGATAGATAATGACCGCAAACCCTGGAACCAGTGGGAAGAGGGATTGGCCCGTCGTGAGAAAAAGACACTTGCTGCCAGTAAAAAAGAGCAAAAGGCAGCCATTGAATCCCAGTACTGGGTCCAGTTCGAGTTTTTTGACCAGTGGATGAACCTGCGGAAATACGCGAACGATAAAAACATCAAAATCATTGGGGATATCCCGATTTTTGTTGACCATAACAGTTCGGATGTCTGGGCAAATAAACGCTATTTCGAAGTGGATGAAACAGGCAACCGGATTCTGGTTTCGGGCGTCCCTCCGGACTATTTCAGCGAAACGGGACAACTTTGGGGAAATCCGTTATACCGGTGGAAGGAGCTCGAAAAAGATGGTTATCAATGGTGGCTTGACCGGTTCCGCCAGATGTTTCATATGTTTGACGCCATCCGGGTGGACCATTTCCGGGGTTTTGAGGCGTATTGGGAGGTGCAGGCAGATGCTGAAACAGCACAGAACGGACGATGGGTCAAGGGCCCGGGAGAAAAACTTTTTCACGCCATTGAAAAAGAGATGGGAAAACTTCCGATTATTGCCGAAGACCTTGGCGTAATCACTCCGCCGGTTGTCGAGTTGCGGGACCGTTTCAATTTTCCCGGGATGAAAGTGCTTCAGTTTGCTTTTGATGATCCGGGGAACGGATTCCTGCCCCACAATTACGGAAGTTCCAATTGTGTGGTCTATTCCGGTACTCACGATAACGACACATCGCTTGGCTGGTATTTACAGGCGCCTGAAGGGGAACAAAATTATCTGAGGGAGTATACCCGTTCGGACGGATCGGATGTCAGTTGGCAGCTGATCAGGCTTGGGATGCTGTCGGTTGCAAATCAGGCAATCTTTCCGTTGCAGGATTTTATGGAACTTGACGGGGAGCATCGCATGAACTTTCCCGGTACCACAGAGAATAACTGGATGTGGCGATATACGGATGAAATGCTTGGCCGGGTCGATCAGGAGGCCATCCGGCATATTGTCGCCATCAGCAACCGGAATGTCAGAGATGCACGGGGTGATTCCAATATATCAGATATTCATGCAGATGAATCCTGACCGCTTTAGTCTCAAGGCAATATTTCGTATATTAACAGAATGCTCAAAACGGCCAGTCTTTGCCATTTCGTTGGTGGAAGAGAAATTGCCACCATGTGAACTTTGGTCAATATTACCCGGAAACCGCTTTACCGGTTCGGTTTCATACTATTTTTTGTAGCAACAAACCGGAATGATAACAATCGTTCGGAACTGTGAATTGACAAACTATGAAAATCCTATACGCGGCTGCTGAAATATCTCCATTTGCAAGGATGACCAATACAGCGGACCTTCTTCGTTTTTTACCGGCTTCTTTACAGGACAAAGGCTTTGAAATCCGTCTGTTATTACCCAAATATGGATCCATAAACGACCGAAGAAACAGGCTTCACGAAGTGATCCGCCTTGCAGGTATCAAGGTTACCGTTGGGGAGAATGAGGAAAGCATGCGGATCAAGGTTGCCAGTATCCCCAATGCCAAGCTTCAGGTGTATTTCCTGGATAATGACACCTATTTCAAACGTAAGGGCCTGTTCACCGACCCGCAAACCGAGAAATTTTTCCCGGATAACGATAAGCGGCTCGTTTTTTATAATAAGGGTGTTTTGGAAACCGTTAGGAAGCTGGGTTGGAAGCCTGATGTTATCCATTGTCACGACTGGGCGTCCGGTTTTATCCCGGTATTTTTAAAGTCGATTTATAAAAACGATGACAATTTTTCGAATACCAGGGTAGTTTTCAATGTCCACAGTGCTACCAACCACGGCATCTTTGATCCGGAGATTCTGGACATTATGGCATTTCCCGATGATTTTGACAAGAACTCCGTTATTTTTGAAGATGGAAAAGTGGATTTTCTCAAAGCGGGACTAAAATATGCGGATCATGTTGTTACCGGTAATGAACTGGGATCAGAGCTCGATCCTGTTTTCGAAGAACTGGGTGTAAAACCTGATAAAATACAGGGTTCACCCCAGGATGTCTCCAGTAAATTCGCCGATTATTACAACAAAATTACTGAATAATCAGAGGTATTAATTTCTATGTACACGTTTGACGGCAGGTTTACCCGTCTTACATTTTCCTTAATTCTGCTTCTTGCAGTATGGTTTCTTCCGGCTTGCGATGATACACCTGTTGTAGGGGGTAACCTGTCACCGGATGATGTAAATGTGGACGCCGATACGCTATTCGTAGATAATATATCTGTCGTTAGCTCACCATCTTTCAGCGGGAACCGGCCATTTGTAACTGCCGGTTATGTTAATGATCCCGTCTTTGGTGAGTTGGAGGCTACCGCTATGATCCGCCCGTCCATTTCCAGGCAACAGGAAGATTTTATCAGTGATGATGCACAGGCATTTATTGGTTTTGAAGTGGATCATATCTATGGATCCACATCGGAGAGTGCTGAATTTCAAATCGTAGAAATTGACCGGCGGTGGCGCAGTACAACCTGGCGTTATGACTCCATTCCTGCTCTTTCTGACCGGGTGGTTGCAGATTTCACGGTGACCGATACCGATTCGTTGAATATTCAGCTGCCGGATGAATGGCTGGACAAATATCGTGAAATTTTCCACAATACCTCATCTTCAGAGCGTGATTCCCTCTACCGTTCCGATATGCCCGGCCTCGCAATTATTCCGGCTGGTGGCAGTGACAAGCTGTTTTCTATAGGGATGGTGGATGCCCGACTGATTATAAATAACCACGATGAAGATCTGGATGATTTGGAAAAATCATTTAGCAGCTGGGCAGTGAGCGTTCAGACGGAAATTGATGCCGATCAGGATGAAGAGGGGAGTGTAACACTATTGAACACCATGGGAGCCATGCTGGAAATCGATTTCCCGGTTACAGAAGAGTTTTTGGGAACAAGCAATTTTTCGCGTCTTGAACTTGTTATTTATGAAGACACGCTATCCATGGATACCGATATTCATGGAGATTTTGTCAGGCCACGGTCACAAACTTCCCGTTTATATTATCTGGAACCTGAAGACCTGAACCTGGCGGTTGCCGTTGATCCGGTGCTTCAGGCTAACAGAAGGTCAGAGGACAGTTCGCACCGATACAATCTCACAAATTTTGCTACAGATCGAATTCATGGTTCTTCCAGTACACGAAAACTGTATCTGGCTTACGGATTTAATGACGGCCGCGTGATACCAATGAAATTTGGTGCTGCCGATAATCCGGAATTCCGGCCACGTTTGCTAATTACAAGTATTTCACAACAGCAGTAATTCCGTTTTTTCATGAAACAAATAGTAATAACAGCTGCAATTATCTCTGGCTTTCTGTTCGGAACGATGGTTTCTGAATCAGAAGGAAATGATATCTGGAAAGGCGGTTCAATTTATTCGCAGTATGGCCTGGGTACGCCTCATGATTTCCGATCCATGTATGCTGATGGAATGGGGATTCATGGTACCGCCGTTTATGATAGGCGGATACCCGGGTTGGCAAATCCGGCATCCTGGTCGCGAACGGTGTTCACCAATATCAATGGTGTATTTGAAATAAATAATTTTGAATCTACCATTGAGGGCAATCCGGTTACTACCTCTCAATTTCAAGCCGGCCCTATACAATTGGTATTCCCTGTCAAACGAGATCGCATAGGAATTTCATTTTCCATATCGCCATTGACTTCGGCCCGTTATACAACAATCAGCGAAAATCTGCTGGATCCCGGTCAGAACCATACCAGAGAAGACCTCTCGTATTTTATTCTCAATAGTGGAAGTGGCGGCATGAATAAGATTGAAGCAGGTATAGGTGTTCGGCTTACCAGTGCAATCTCTGTGGGGTATGCACCATCACTGCTTCTTGGGGTTATTCACAGAGAACAGAATGTGGAGTTTGACCATGCAGACTACAGGCCGGTCAATCTTCGGGAATCCACCTCACATTACGGATTTGGTAACCGGTTCGGGATCTATATTGATACACAGAGTGCTTTTCGCCAGAACGATCGTCTTGCCGCTGGAGCCACTGTTTCCTTACCGGTAAATCTGCATTCTGAGCGAAGGCTTGAATCACGCATCAACGGCTCGGATGAAACAATCAACCCCGCTTCTTATTATGGTGACGGACAGGCCACATATCCACTTGAAGCAAGTGCCGGATTTTCCTATAATTTGAATCCATACTTAATGATAAGTGCCGATGCCCTTTATCAAAACTGGGATGAATACACAAATTTCGAGGGAGAATCCGATCCATTTTTTACTGACAGAATGAAAATTGGCTTGGGTTCTCAATATGTTGCAGCACGCAGAGACGGAAACACCTTTTTTTCACGTTTTATTTATAGAATGGGAGTATCTTACGATACAGGTTCTCTAAAAATGGACGATAACAACACTATTGATACATTTTCGTTAAATGCAGGTATTGGAATTCCTTCAAGTCGAACCAATTCATCGATTAATATCAATGCAGAGTACGGTTTCCGTGGTACAGATTCCGGCGATTTAATTTCGGAAAGAGTATTTGCACTGAAAGTGTCATTCAATTTATCAGAACTTATGTTCATTCAACGACGGCTGCAATAGGCAGATCGCGTAATGCATAAACATCATTATCATGGCTAGAATATCTATTTTTGTGATTACTCTCCTGATCGGTGCCGGCACACTCAATGCACAGCCGTTCGGATATACACCGATTCAGATCCAGTCTCTGTTTTCGGAAGAGTATCGTAATGATCAATATGAGCAGGCGCTTATTTACGGACGCTGGCTGATAGATGCCCACCCCAAAGAGATGGAAGAATACCCGGGCAATTATCGTGGTGACCGTAACTTCAACCGGATGATCGATATCTACGAAAACATGGCTGATAAACAGGATGACCCATCCCTTCGGGAAGCGTATCTTGATTCGGCAATGCAAATGTACGATCGTGTCTTTGGCCTGTTTAATGAGGATGAAATCGATATTTATCGCTGGCATTTTAATCGCGGACGTTTCCTGCAGGGACAAGCTGATTATATCAGTGGCGGATTTCAGATGGCGATTGAAGATTATCAAACCATGTTTGATATGGATCCGCAACGAGCTACAGAAGCTGGAAATGGCTATTATGTTCAGCTATTGATTAATCAGTATTCCAGACAGGGGATGAACGACAAAGTTTTTTCAATCATCAACAACGCTGAGCCGTATGCAAATCAGGAGCTAAGGAACTTCTTTGCTGAAACGAGGAACGAACTTGTTACCGATCCGGAAGAACGAATTGAACTGCTGACCAGTGACCTGGAAGATGATCCGGACAATCTGAGTCTGATGGAGGAGATTTACGAATTGTATCAGGCAATCGGTGATCGTCAGAACGCCAGAAGTATGGCGGAAGCGATGTATGAAAAGGACCCAACTCCTGAAAATATACTCAGGCTTGCCGACAAAGCGGAGAATGAAGGTGACCGTGAACTTGCCAACCGTTATTTGGCTGAAGCACATGAAAAACAAAGCGGCAGTGAGAAAGCCGCAACATCGTTGAGAATTGCTGAAAACCATCTAAGTTTGCGGAATCTGCAGAATGCGAGGGATTATGCCAGGCGTGCAGCAAATGAAAATCCGAACTCGGGTGAACCATTTGTGGTAATCGCACAGGTTTATGGCCAGGCCGTATCGAGATGTGCCGGTTCCGAGATGAGCCGTCGGGACAAAGCGGTTTATTGGTTGGTTCTTGATTACCTGGATCGCGCACGAGAACGTAACAGTAATGTTGCAAGTACTGTTAATCGTCTCTATCGTACATACGAACCTGTAACTCCCTCTGCGGAAGAAAAGTTTTATCAAAACTGGAGCGCCGGTGACAACCTGATGATCAACGGTACTCTCAAAGAGTGTTATTCCTGGATTGCCGAAGAAACAACCATTCGGTAGATCGCACGGCCAGACAGTCGGTCCGGGAATTATTTCTTTTCAATTCCACTCGTAGCTAACCTGTATCTGCCTGAGGCAGTTTAACGGGTAGTTTCTGTAAAGCCCTATACTGGCTGATATGGTAAGTGTATGGGAGGGGTACAGGACTAATTGTCTTTAATAACTGTAAAATCATGAATAACTTTCAGGATAAAAAATCCCGTGGCCGTAAGACCAAGAAGAAAAATAAAGGCCGGCCAAAGGGAAAGCGTCCAAATAATCAAAATAAACAGGGCGGAAAAATGCCGACCTTCCTGGATAACCAGCACGTAAAACCTGCCGGTATCTATTCAGGTGTCATTGAACTCACTGAGAAAGGTGTGGGTTTTTTACGCAAACTGGATCATGAGTTCACCGCTACTCCCCAGGATCCTTTTGTGGTTCCTGATATGGTTCGGTTTTTCAATCTGAAGCCCGGATTGCTCGTGGAGGGAGAAATCGAGCAGGATCAGCGTGGCAACAAGCGCCTCATCAGTGTGAATAAGGTGAATGACGAACCCTATGAAAAATGGGCCAAAGCAGTTCGTTTTGATCTGCAAACCCCCATTATGCCGATTGAACAAATCAAGCTGGCCCGCCAGCCCGACGAAATTGAGCAACGGGTTATTGATTTGATCGCACCGATCGGTAAAGGTCAGCGTGCGTTAATTGTAGCTCCTCCCCGTACGGGAAAAACCGTTCTGCTGAAAAATATCGCCAATGCTATCGATGAGTATCATCCCGATATCGCACTGGCCGTTCTCTTGGTAGATGAACGCCCGGAAGAAGTGACCGATTTTATGCGGACAACCAAGGGCCGTGTCTTTGCTTCATCAAATGACAAATCCACCAAGAGTCATACCCGTATTTCTGAAATGGCTTTGGGACATGTAAAACGAAAAGCAGAAATGGGTCAGGATGCCGTTCTGCTTATCGACTCTATAACCCGGTTAAGCAGGGCATATAATGCAGCCCAGAGCGGTGGTGGCCGTACCATGTCGGGCGGACTCGATATTCGCGCACTGAACATTCCCAAGAAGATATTTGGATCTGCCCGGAAAATCGAAAACGGAGGGTCACTGACAATTATTGCTACCTGTCTCGTCGAAACCAATTCCCGCATGGATGATCTCATATTTGAAGAGTTCAAAGGAACCGGGAATATGGAGTTGGTTCTGGACCGGGAAGTGGCAAATGACCGGATTTTTCCCGCCATTAATATCGCCGCTTCCGGAACCCGGAATGAAGACAAATTTATCGAGGATTCTCTGGAGGAGCGGAATATGGTGCGACGCTATCTGCTGAAAAAGTCACCAAAAGAGTCGATGTCGAGCCTGCTTCAGGTATTGAAGCGAACAGACAGCAATGAAGAGTTGCTAAATCAAATTGCAGCTTATGTGTGATGCCGCCTTCCGGTATGCCTATCGCTGTTTCAATCAGTAAGTAGGCAAACTCGGGTCAATCTCTTCCGCCCACTTCAAAATACCGCCCTTCAGATTTTTGACATTTGAAAACCCGGCCGCCATGAGGGTACGGCATGCTTCGGCACTTCGGGCACCGCTGCGGCAGTAGATGACAAACGGTTTCTCTTTATCTGCTTCCAGTTCGCCAAGCCTACTACTGAGTTGCCCCAGCGGGATGAGGGTTCCGCCGATATCGACAAGATCCTTTTCGTACTGTTGCCGGACATCAATCAGTGTAACCGGCTGATTTTCGTCTTTAATCTTCTTCAGTTCCTGAACAGTGATTTCTTCTACGGTCATGGTATCACTTCTGTTTAATCGGGTTTATAACGGTCTAGTTTAAACTGTTCCCCAAGATAAAGTTTTCTGGCCTCCTTATCCTCAGCTAAAAAGTCTGATGAACCCTCTTTCAGAATGCGGCCCTCAAACATCAGATAAGCCCGGTCGGTAATTGCCAGCGTTTCATGAACATTATGATCGGTGATAAGAATTCCGATATTTTTGGTTTTTAAACGTGAAATTATCTGCTGGATATCTTCAACGGCAATGGGATCTACGCCTGCGAATGGCTCATCCAAAAGCATGAAATCAGGTTTGGTAACCATGGCACGCGCAATCTCGGTTCTGCGGCGCTCACCACCCGAAAGGTTATAACCCTTACTGTCAACAACGGTTTTAAGATTAAACTCCTCAATAAGTTCATCTGCCCATTCCCGACGTTCTGCTTTGCTCATATCATAGAACTCAAGGATGGATTCCAGATTTTGACGAACGGTCAGATTCCGGAAGACACTTGCTTCCTGTGAGAGATAACCGATGCCGAGCCGGGCCCGTTTGTACATTGGCAGGGTTGTAATGTCCTTGTCATTCAAAAAGATTCTTCCGTTCTCCGGCCGCACAAGCCCGACAACCATATAAAACGTTGTGGTTTTACCTGCACCGTTTGGTCCCAGAAGCCCCACAATTTCGGACTGATTAACCGATATTTCGACATGATCCACCACGGTCCGTTTTTTATAACGCTTGACCAGATCCCTGCAATGCAGTTTTTGTCGAACCGTTTCTTGCATATATGGTTGATTGATTGGTTCCACCTGTGGACCCGCACTTCGTTTACATTATGGTAGTAAGGGATGCAACGGCCGATTCGAACAGATATTTACCGTGATCGGAACCGAGTTTCTTTTCAACAGCACGTTCGGGGTGCGGCATCATCCCGACGACATTTCGATTCTTGTTGCATATACCGGCGATATTGTCAACTGAGCCATTTGGATTGGCAAGACGGGTAGTTTCACCGTGGTCGTCCGTGTACCTGAAAACAATCTGGTCATTATCTTCGAGTTTCTTGCGCAGATCCTCTTCAGCAAAGTAGTTGCCTTCACCATGTGCAATGGGGATCTGCAGCAGGGTATCATCCGGAACCATGGATGTAAAGGGGGTATTACGTGATTCGCACTTGAGATTTACAAATTTGCAGGCAAACCGGAGATGTTCGTTGGCCATCATGGTCCCGGGAAGCAGCCGGGCTTCCAGAAGTATCTGAAAACCGTTACAAATCCCAAGAACCGGCCCTCCCTTTTGGGCGAAGTCAGAAACAGCATTCATCACAGGTGAGAAACGTGCGATCGCCCCGCTTCGCAGGTAATCACCATAGGAAAATCCGCCGGGTACAATAACGGCATCTACATCTCCGATATCCGATTCCTTGTGCCAGATAAAGGTGGTATCAATTCCGTGAATATGTTTCAGGGCGTGATAGGCATCGTGATCGCAATTGGATCCCGGGAAAACGAGTACTCCAAATTTCATGGCTCTTATTTTTTTAAAATGACTGGATTCAGGCGTTGTCTGGAATACGGATTTCGTAGTTTTCCATCACCATGTTGGCAAGCAGTTTTTCACAAGCCTGTTCGGCAATTTTACGGGCTTCTTCCGGGTTGTCTGTGTCGACGTCGAGTTGAACAAATTTGCCGATTCGAACACTTGAAATATCTTTAAATCCCAGGTTTTCAAGGGCATGATGGGATGCTTTTCCTTTGGGGTCCAAAATGGATTCGCGGAGGGTAATGACGATCTCTACCTGCATGGTATAAATAATTAGTGGTGGTTGGAAGTTCTAAAGGTAAAGCCTTTATGCTTTAGCTGCCAGTTGTTCCGTAACAGTTCGTACGATATCGGAAGTTTTTTTGGAGTCAAGATCAGACTGGTTGATCCATGTTACACCTTTCCAGCGCCGAAACCAGGTCAGTTGCCTGCGGGCATATCGGCGGGTAGCTGTTTTTATCTGTTCACGAAGTTCCCCGGCGGATATTTTGCCCTGCAGATGGGCGATGCTTTCGCGGTATCCAACAGTCTGAAGTGACTGAAGCGATGGTTCATAACCCATATCAAGGATGGATTTCACTTCATCAAGAAGCCCCTCCTGAATCATTTGATCAACTCTCCGGTTAATCCGGTCATGTAATTCGTGACGGTCACGGTTCAGGCAGAAAACAACGGTATCGGCGGGTACCGTGAGATCCCTGTTCCTGTGAAAGCTGCTGAATGGTTTTCCGGTCTGCATCCAGACATCCAGTGCCCGGAACATCCGGTGTGGATTGGGTCCGTCAATTCGACGGGCATACTCAGGATCAACGCTCTCCAGCCGTCTTCGTATCTCCTCGAGTCCTGATTTTTCTGCTATAGTCTCCAGTTCACGAATGTTGGAATCGTTCTTGGGTGGTATTTGGTCCAGCGGACGGATAAGGCTTTCGATATAGAGTGTGCTGCCACCGACGATAAGAACGGGCTTGCCCTGTTTTTGGATGTCACGCTTCCACTGGCGGACTCGGTCGGCAAAGCCGGACGCTGTTGCAGTAACATCGGGATCCAGTACGGATATAAAATAGTGAGGAATTTCTTCAAGCACCGATGGGGGTGCTTTGGCGGTACCGATATCCAGGTATTTGTAACATTGACGGGCGTCAGCGGAGATAATCGGAGTGTTGAAATGTCGTGCAATTTGCAGGGAAAGATCTGTTTTGCCTGTGGCGGTAGGGCCGGTCAGAATAATCGTAGGTGGTGTATTCACGTATGCATCAGAATTTGAAGTAAGGATCGCGAATGCATCATAATGTTAGCTGAAGGGAGATTCGGTGGGTAAATCCCATGTCGGAAGCAATCCCTGCAAAGCTGCTGAATCCGTAATCTACCATAAATGCACCGATTTTGAGTCCGGTTCCCAGGGTTGGTGCGACAAAAATGGAGTTGTTGTCATCCATATGCAGATCCGTAATACCGGCACGTATGAAAATGAGGTCCTGATACCCAAGTTCGGCACCAAGGTGTGGTTCAAAACTCATATCCCCCATACTAAGGTAATAGGTGCGCCGGCCTTCAAACAGAATATCGGTATCGAAAGCAGCCAATAGTGTGATGTCGCCAAAATCAAAAAGTCTGCTGCCGCCGATTTTTATGGAGGGTTTTACATATTCATTGGTGCCTTTGGGCATGGATTCCGGTTTGCCGGTTTCCGGATTGATAAACTGTTCCAGGGCTTCAAGTTCACTTTCATCAATAGTCCAGAACTTGAACAGGGATGGTACATTCATCAGATTGATACCAAAATTGTATCGATCGCTTCGCATCTGTACGCCCGCATCCAGACTGTAACCCCATGCGTTGGCAAATGGACCGAGCCGTGAGTGGAGGACTTTGGCAGTGACCCCCCAGTGCCAATGGTCGGAAAACCGGTCGGCATAAGAGAGGAATAGTGCCATATCGGAGGCACTGAACTCTTTGATATAACTCGTGGGATCGGCCTTTGGCCGGTTTTGCTCAGGGTCCCAGGCGTGCAGGGTATTTTTGATTCCGTCTACCCCCTGCCGGAAAAAACTAAGAGCCACGACACCGTCAGATCCCTGTACCGGCATGGCTATTGCACCATAATCGTATCCAACGACACCGGAGAAGCGCTCGGAGTGCATGTAGGCGAACTGCCAGTCCTGAACCTGGGAAAGTCCGGCCGGATTCCAATACCCCGAAAGCACATCACTGGTGACAGAAGTAAAAGCACTGCCCATGCCGAGGGGCCGGGCACCTCCTCCCACCGAAAGGAAATCCCCGCCATACTTTCCCTCTTCAAAAGACTGACCGGGCGAAGGGGCAGCCAGCAGAATGAGTAACAGGAGAGAAAAAAGGAAACGAATGACCATGTAGCTAGCGGATAAATTGGGGACAGGATCGGTATCGCATTTAAAAATAACGATAAGCCGTTTCATATAGTCTAAATAAGATAAAAAATCCTTATGATTGAATCAGCACGTACTATTTCTTAGAATAGAATCCGGATTTTTGTACTTTACCCATTGCGCAAAAGGGTATTCAAAACAAAAAGTCAACGATCTGACGGTTTTGTGACACAACCAGGCCAGTGGAACAGAAAACCGCCACAGAAATCAAAAAAACTAATAAAAAGATGAAATTTAATGTCACAAGCGGCGAGTTAGTAAGCAGTCTGTCTGCCGTTATAGGTGCCGTGCCGAACAAGGCCACACTTCCCATTCTGGAGACCGTACTTTTCGAAACAGAGGATGGCAGAATTAAATTGAGTGCTTCGGATCTGGAAGTTAGTATTATTGAATATTTACCCGCGGAGGTTGAAAATGAAGGTGCCGTGGCTATTCCGGCGCGAAGACTTCTGGAGACCCTGCGTCAGCTGCCGGATATTCCGGTCACATTTGAAGTGGATGAAAAAGCCCAGGTGCGATTCCGGACAGACAAAGGTACCTACAAACTGGCCGGGGAGAAAGCGGAAGACTTTCCTGATATGCCCGCTCTTGAAGATGGCCAGGAGATAAAAATTGATACCGAGGGACTCAAGGATGCCATTAAAAAAACCAGTTTTGCAGTTTCCAGTGATGACCTGCGTCCGGCAATGATGGGTGTATTTTTTGATATAGGGGAAGCAGAAAGCCGGATTGTAGCCACCGACGGACATCGTCTTGTGAAACTGGTCCGGTCCGATATATCCGCTTCCAAAGCGGTGTCGTTTATCGCCCCGGAAAAAGCATTGAACCTGGTTGCCAAAGCGCTGGATGATGCCCAGTGCGTTATGATTGTCACCGAAGAACACGTGAGTTTTAAATCGGGGAATACCATGGTCATCACCCGTTTAATCAGTGAGCAATACCCGAAATACGAATCGGTAATTCCGAGAGAAAATGATAAAACGCTTAAAATAAACCGTGAGCAGATGCTCGCAGCCGTCAAGCGCGTGGCCGTATTTTCGAGTTCTACAACCCGTCAGATCCGCCTGGAAATGAAATCTGATGAGATTGTCGTATCTGCCGAGGATCTGGATATGAGCAGTGAAGCCAAGGAAAATATCGCATCCGAATATTCGGATGAACCGATGGAGATCGGATTCAATGCCCGCTATCTGATGGATGTATTGAACAACATTGATGATCCTGAAGTTATGTTTGAGTTTTCCACGCCTAACAGGGCCGGTATCGTCCGTCCGTCCGTTCAGGATGATGACGAAGAAATGCTGATGCTGGTTATGCCTGTGATGCTCAACAGTTATAGCTAATCCAACAATGTCTGATCGTTCCCGTATCATAACATTGACAACGGACTTTGGTAGTCAGGACTATTATGTCGGTGCAATGAAAGCGGTGATGTTGGGAGTCTGTCCGGAGGCAAAACTGGTGGATATATCTCATGACCTTCCACCGCAGGATATTATGGCTGGCGCCTGGATACTGAAAAACTCCGCTTTTCTTTTTCCATCCGGCACTATTCATCTGGCAGTAGTGGATCCGGGAGTGGGAGGTGAACGCAGGCCCGTGTTGCTTAGGGTTCGCGATCAGTTTTTTGTCGGCCCTGAAAACGGCCTGTTTTCACTGATTATAGAGGATGAGTCCTACGATGCTGTTGAATTGACAAATAGCCGGTACTGGCGAGATTCCGTATCACCCACATTTCACGGCCGTGATATCTTTGCACCGGTGGCCGCTCATCTCTGCAACGGTGAGCCGATGGTAGCATTTGGTGAAGTGCTCACCGAGCTTGAAAAATACCGGTGGGCCAAACCCATATCCGATGACGAGGGGATCCAGGGATGGGTAATGCATATTGACCGATTCGGCAATCTTGTATCCAACATACCCGCATCGGTGATTGATGAACATGATGCAAAAAGCACATTTAAAATTTACGTTGGCAATACCATTCTGAAGCATATCTCCGACTCCTTTTCGGATGTCCAGGATGGTGAGCCTGTGGCACTTATCGGCAGTTCGGGTATGCTGGAAATTGCAATAAACAAAGGAAATGCCGAAAGAATGCTGGGAGTTGAAAAGGGGGCACCCGTTTCTCTTATATTACAAAAAATTGTATCTTAGAGATGCCCGGAAACAGATCCGATTCCCGGCGTGATTAGCAATCAAATCCGTGAAATATCGGAGCTTATTATTCGTAGTATTCTCGTATCGTATTAGTAGCTGTAATCATAAAACTACTGGTGGGATGCCTGGTGTCGTTCTGCCGGTATAAATCCGGACTGTACCTTCATAATTGATATATGGCAATAATTGATATTGATGAAAATCGCTGGCCGATTGTTATCGTCACAATCTCCGGAAACGAAACGCAAAAGGATATTGAAGATTTCCTGAATCGACTCGAAGATTTTCAGATGCGTAACGAAGATTTCTGTTTCGTGATTGATTTGAGGGAAATCAAGCGCCTGAAAGTCGATGTCCGGGAAATACTCTTATCATGGCTGAAGCATACGGATCTGCATGAACTGGCTGGTACCGCAATGGTAGTAACCTCTCCGATGATGCGTGTGTATCTGTCGCTGATGATTTGGCTTCAGCGATCTTTGAACGGACAGAAACCGGCATTCAAGCACAAAACGGTGTTCTCGTTGAGTGAAGCTTATGAGTGGTCACGTAAACGGCTTCAAATGCCGCGGACAGGTAACCGACGGAAATCCGCAGCCTGATTCTCCGTTTGTTTGCGGAATATGACAGACCGTTTTTAAGCGGCCGGTTTATAACCGGGTTACATCTTGTCCGGTGCCGAAATGCCCAGAATACCCAAACCGTTAGAAAGGACATTGGCGGTTAATGTCAGAAGTTCGGTACGGGCATATGCCAGCTCTTCTTCTTCCCCAAGTATCCGGCAGTCGTGGTAAAACTTATGAAAAGCGGTGGCCAGGTCGTTCAGATAATTGATCAGCTTGTGAGGCTCCCGTTGGATGGCCGTAACATTAATCACATCGGGAAATTCCAACAGGCGTTTGATCAGCGTGATCTCCGCGTCATGTGTGAGCAGGCTGAAGTCGGGTTGTGAACTTCCAAAGCTGTACGTATCCCTGACTTTGTTCATGATGCTCTGAATCCTTGCATGAGCATATTGAAGGTAGAAAACAGGGTTCTTCTCACCCGCCTGTTTCGCTTCGTCAATATCAAACTCAAGATGTGTTCCGGGTGCCCGCATCAGAAAAAAGAACCGGGTCACGTCGGCGCCCACTTCATCCATGAGTTCATCAAGAGTAACAAAATTGGCCTTTCTTGTGCTCATTTTAAACGGTTTGCCATCTTTGACAATAGTCACGAACTGGTAAACCACAACATCAATCCGGTCACTGTCGTATCCGCACGCCTTCACAGCAGCTACAACATCCGGATATGTCGCAATATGATCTGCCCCGAAAACATCGATGGCCAGGTCAAATCCACGCTCCAGTTTATTGATGTGATAGGCAATGTCGGGCAGCCGGTAGGTAGGTTCGCCACTGCTTTTGATCAGAACAGTATCTTTCTCTTTGCCAAATTCTGTGGTCTTAAACCATGTAGCCCCTTCATCTTCATATACCAGGTCACGTTCACGTAACTGGTTGATGACCTGGTCTATGGATCCGTCTTCATACAGGGTGTTTTCGTTAAAATAAGAATCCATGGTGATATTCATCCGGCGAAGTGTCTGCTGGATATCCTCAAAGATCTCCTCTTCGGC
>Ga0207421_10000965_pt1 | contig 37292 bp, 25 predicted proteins | sample SodLakKL_010_SED_4_FD_187542 | JGI IMG/M metagenome (GOLD analysis project Ga0207421, IMG submission 187542) | Alkaline sediment microbial communities from Lake Tanatar, Kulunda Steppe, Russia - 8KL_010_SED (SPAdes) (version 2) | ecosystem: Environmental > Aquatic > Non-marine Saline and...
ATTAATTCTTAAAGATAGCTCCCACGGTCTGAACCACCCAACCTAGGTGTAGCAGGGGAGCGAAACTTTCTTCTACTTGTTACTTCTTTGCTGTGCGGCACCGGCTTGCTTCGCCAGTCCAGGTTAAACCCGACCACCCGTCACAGCGGGGGCTTCGCTCGATTCTACTGGAGCAAAAGCAACCTTGCCTTCTTCCTTGCTTGCCCGGATTACCTGCACCTTAATGGTATCACCTAACCGGTAAGTTTTGCGAGTCCTTTCGCCGACCAGCATAGCCGCTTTTTCGTTGTAGACATAGTAGTCGTCTATGAGCTCGGTAACCGGGATCATTCCTTCCACGGTATTGTCAAGCTCGACAAAAAGCCCAAAATTAGTGACCCCGTTAATAATCCCGGTATACACTTCACCAAGTTTTTGCTCCATGTACTGGGCCTTTTTAATATCCAAACTGGCCCTTTCCGCATCGACTGCCGCCCGCTCTCTTTCTGATGACTGCTGGGCAATACCCGGCAGCCTGGCCTGCAGCCGTTTCTGCCTGCTCGCGGTAAGTCCATCCTCGGAGAGTTGTTTCTTTAAGATCCGGTGCACTACCAGGTCCGGGTAACGCCTGATCGGCGAGGTGAAGTGGCAGTAGCACTCGGAAGCCAGGCCGAAATGACCTGAATTGGACGCGCTGTAACAGGCCTGGGGGAGAGAGCGCAAGATCAGGTAGCGGACCAACCTTTCCGCCTTCTCACCCCTGGTTTCTTCCAGCAGCATCTTGAGATGCTTGGGTTTAAGTTCCCTGATTTTCTCTGCTGCTTGAATGTTCATCAGGGTCAGGGTTTCGCGTAAAGAAGTAAGTTTTTCTTCTGTCGGGACAGCATGGACTCTGTATATACAGGGTATTTCATCTTCGGTCAGAAATTCGGCTACCGCTTCATTACAGTATATCATAAACTCCTCGATCAACGATTCGGAACGGCCCATTTCTCGTCTTTCTACCGACAGGGGCACCCCGTTTTCGTCAATTTCTATTTCCGCATCCGGCAAGTCGAGATCGAGGGCTCCTCGTTCCAGCCGCTGCTGCCTCAATATTTTGGCCAGGCGATCCATTTGGTCGATCATTTCACCCAGGGAACTGTGGTTGAAAAGTTTCGCCGCAGGGTCAGTGTCGCCGTTTTGCCGGTTATCAGCCTGCTCCAGGTATGCTTCAACCTGCTGGTAGGTCAGGCGTTCATCCACCCTGATTACGCTTTCCTGGAAGCGCGCATCTACCAGCTCTCCGGCCTCACTAATATCCATGAGTACACTTACCGCCAGCCGGTCCCGCTCTGCCTGCAGGCTGCACATTTTTTCCGAAAGCTCCGGCGGGAGCATATGAATAGCCCGGTCAACCAGGTAGATACTGGTCCCTCTTTTTAGTGCTTCCCGGTCCAGGGGCTTACCTTCTTTAACATAATGGGAGACATCGGCGATGTGGACTCCCAGCCTGAATCTTCCTCCGGGAAGCGCTTCTAATGAAACAGCATCGTCAAAATCCTTGGCCTTCTCATCATCGATAGTGACCATCTGCAGGTCGCGCAAATCAACCCTGCCCTGGTCCCGGGCCAGGCGCGGAATATCTTCTTCACCGTGTAAATTGTCAACTTCTTTAAGCACGGGATCTGGAAATTCACCCGGCAAATCAAACTTGTGGCCGAACGAGAGCTGCTCGGTGCGGAAGCTTCCCGGCGGTCCGAGATGCTCGACCATCTTGCCCTTAGATGGACGGGTTCCATGAGACCACTTTTCCACCTCCACGATTACCTTGTCTCCGTTGCGGGCTTCGGGCAAATCTTTTCTTTTAACCTGGACAGGACCGGGAAAGCGCTGGTCATCGGGAACTACCAGGTAGCGTTTTCCTTCGCGCTGAAGGGTCCCCACAAGCCGACGCTGGCCCCTCTTGACAATTCCGATTACGGTGCCTTCCCTGCTTTTTCTGTTTCTTCTTTTTTTATTGCTTAAGCGCACGATTACCTTATCGCCGTGCACCGCTTCGTTCATATCAGAAGAGCTTATGAAAACATCTTCACTTTCTTGATCCGGCCTCAGGAAAGCAAATCCCCGCCGGTTACCTTCAAGCACCCCGGTAAGGTAGTCAAGCCGCTCGGGGAGTCCGTACTTACCGGCTTCCGCTTTAACCAGAATTCCTTCAGCGACCATCTTTTTCAGTTCTTGTTTGAGGATACTCCTGTCCTGCGGCCCCATCTCCAGTTCGGAGAGGAGCTGTTTGACAGTCAAAGATTTATGTTTGTGCCTTTTGAGCACTGCTATGATTTTATCACGCAGGACGCGGGATGCATTTTTTCTTTTTTGCAAAACTAAACAACCAACTCCTTCATTGTATTTCTAAATTACTTCAATTATAGATCTTTTCTCTACATATGAAAAGCAGGGGCCTGTTTCTGGCACCCTGCCGGCAAAACAATTTAATTAATCTTAAGCTTAACTTAATCCAAGCCAGACTGAATCAATTGACCACAACCAGGATAATCGTAACCAGCATATAGCCAATCGCTATATAGGTGGTAACTTTGCCCAGCATCTGATCAATGCCTTTCTTCTTACCAACCAGTGACTGGGCCCCGCCGGCTATTTCTCCCAGGCCGGCACTGCGGCCCGACTGCAGAAGCACCACTGCAATCAAGCTTACACACAAGATTATGTAAATTATATTGAAGACGGTATCGATCATGCCAAAAACCCTCCATTATTCCTTTTTAATTCGCTTCTAAATCCAAGCAAGAGATATTTTAACACATGCTTGAAAGATTGTAAATGAAAAAAAACTCTTAGTTGCCGGCTTCCCGGAGAAAAGATCCGGCATAACAGGCCACCTGGCCCAGTTCTGCCTCTATTCTCAACAACTGGTTATACTTAGCTACCCGGTCTACCCTTGATGGCGCCCCGGTTTTGATCAAGCCTGCGTTGGTCGCCACGGCCAGGTCGGCAATAAAAGAATCATCTGTTTCACCGGAACGATGGGAAACCATGCAGCTGTAGTTGTTCCGGTGGGCCAGGGCCATTGTTTCCAGGGTTTCAGTCAAGGTGCCGATTTGATTTAACTTGATCAGGATTGCATTGGCCACATGCGAGGCGATCCCTTTTTCCAGGCGCGGTGGGCTGGTAACAAACAGGTCGTCACCGACTAACATCACCCGGTTGCCCAGCTCTTCGGTCAAGCTCTGCCAGCCATCCCAGTCATCTTCGTCCAGGCCGTCTTCGATTGAAATCAACGGGTAGCGTTCAACCAGGCGGCTGTAGTAGCCGGCCAGTTCCCGGGCGGTGTAAGTGCCGCCTTCTAAGTGATAGGAGCCATCACGGTAAAACTCGCTGGCAGCCGCATCGAGAGCAAGATAGATCTCTTTTCCGGGCTGGTAACCGGCGCTTGAAACAGCTTCCAGGATCAAATCAAGCGCTGCTTCACTCGAATCAAGGTTTGGAGCAAAACCGCCTTCATCGCCCACGTTGGTATTAAGACCCCGTTTTTTTAAGATGTCTTTCAAACGGTGAAAAATTTCTGTGCCCATTTGCAGGGCCCTGGAAAACGATTCGGCCCCAACAGGGGCAATCATAAATTCCTGGATATCCATGTTATTGTCGGCATGTTCGCCGCCATTTATAATGTTCAGGAAAGGAACCGGCATTACCTGGGCGTTCAAGCCCCCGATATACCGGTAAAGGGGTAAATCAAGCATTGAAGAGGCCGCCCTGGCGAGCGCCAGGGAAACGCCCAAAATGGTATTCGCTCCCAGGCGGGACTTGTTCGCGGTATCATCCAGTTCGATCATCAGTCGATCCAGGTCCTTCTGGGCTAAAACGTTATGCCCAAACAGTTCGGGGGCTAAGATGTCGTTGACATGGCGAACAGCAGTTAAAACCCCTTTGCCCCGGTAACGCCTCTCGTCCCCGTCGCGCAGTTCAATTGCTTCAAACGCACCGGTTGAGGCGCCGGAAGGCACCGCAGCCCGCCCGGTCCAGCCGCCCTGCAGCCAGGCATCTACCTCCAGGGTCGGGTTTCCCCGGGAGTCCAATATTTCCCGGGCTTTAATATGATCAATCCGCTCTTCCATGGTGATCCCTCCCAGTGGTAAGCTTTTTATCGGCCACCATACTTTTCCCGGTCATCTCTTCCGGCACAGGCAGGCCGGCCAAATCGAGGATCGTCGGGGCCACATCGGCAAGAATGCCCTTTTCTCTTAAGCCGGCTCTCCCGCCTGCCCCGTTTCCCGGAACTATCGAAGAGTTAAGCAATATGAACGGCACCGGGTTACCCGAATGCGCGGTAAGAGTGGCTCCTTTTGCGTCTTTCATTTCCTCGGCGTTACCGTGATCGCCGACAATTAAGATCTGCCAGCCAAGAGGCAGCGCTTCGCGGGTAATTTTCCCGATGCCTTGATCTACGGCTTCCACGGCGGCAATTGCAGCCTCCAGGTTGCCGCTGTGGCCGACCATATCCATATTGGCATAGTTTGCCACAATCAAATCATGTTTGCCCGCTTTTACCGTTTCCACAATTTTCTTAGTCACTGCCGGTGCGCTCATTTCCGGCTGAAGATCGTAGGTGGCTACTTTTGGCGAGGGCACCATGATCCGGTCTTCGCCGGAAAAAGGTTTTTCCCGCCCGCCGTTAAAAAAGAAGGTCACATGGGCGTATTTTTCCGTTTCTGCTATTCTCATCTGGGTTAAGCCCTGCCGGGAATAGACTTCCCCGAGGGTTTGCTCCAGGTCATCTATCGTAAAGGCCACCGGCGCAGGCATTTCGCGATCATACTCGGTCATGGTAACCAGGTAGGGCCTGGGAGGATTCGAGCCGCGGTCAAAGTGGGAAAAGTCTTTTTCGAGAAAAGTCCTGGTGATCTGGCGGGCCCGGTCGGGGCGAAAATTAAAAAAGATTAAACTGTCTTCTGAGTTGACGGTAGTTAGCGGATGCCCCTTTTCGTCGACAATTACCGTGGGCTGAACAAATTCATCGCCTTCTTTCCTGTTGTAGGCTTGTTCCAGCGCTTCCAGCGCGGATGTTGCCTGCAGGCCTTCTCCCCTGACGTAAGCCCGGTAAGCGCGTTCCGTCCTATCCCACCGCTTATCCCGGTCCATGGCATAGTAGCGCCCGCAAACCGTAGCAATACGGCCGGTTGCCTTTTCTGCTGCTTTCTGCTCTACTTTTTCTAAAAAAGGCCCGGCCCCGAAGGGTACTGTATCCCTGCCGTCAAGAATAGCGTGGATATATACCTTGTTGATTTTCTGCCGCCGGGCCATCTCCAAAAGGGCAATGAGATGATCTACGTGGCTGTGCACACCGCCGTCCGATACCAGGCCCATCAAATGAAGGGTGCTGTCGTTTTGTCGAACCCGGTCAATCGCTTCGAGGAAAACGGGATTTTCATAAAACTCCCCGGTTTCAATGCATTTGCCTATCCTGGTCAGCTCCTGGTAGACAACCCGTCCGGCACCCAGGTTTAAGTGCCCTACTTCGGAGTTGCCCATCTGCCCGTCCGGCAAGCCGACAGCCTCACCGGCGGCTTCTACTAAAGACCACCGATAATTTGCGTATAAATAATCGAGGGTGGGTGTGTTCGCCTGGTAAACGGCATTTCCCACGGTGTTTTCATTGTGCCCCCAGCCGTCAAGGATGATCAAAAGTATCTTGTCCAATATTTAAACCGCCTTTCGGGCCGCCTGGATCAAGGCACTGAAAGTATCTGCTTTAAGGCTGGCCCCTCCGACCAGGGCACCTTGAATAGAATCAAATGAAACAAAATCACCAATGTTTTCTTCCTTCACACTTCCCCCGTACTGGATGCACAAGTTTTCCACCGCCCGCTCCCCGTAACGGTTTTCCACTGCTTCACGGATAAACCGGGCCGCTTTATCGGCATCTTCCGGGGATGCCGCCTTGCCGGTGCCAATTGCCCATACCGGCTCATAAGCTATCACCAAAGACCCGGACCCGATATCCTCGGGAGGCAAACCGTCGAGGGCGCCGGCCAGCTGTTTTTCCAAAACTTTTTCGGTAGCTGCTTCATTGCGTTCGTTTTCCGTTTCGCCTACACAAAGGATCGGGCGCAAACCGCTGTCAAGGGCAGTCTTAACCTTACGTTGCAGCCAGATCTCGCTTTCATTAAGCAAATGGCGCCTTTCAGAGTGCCCGATGATCACGTATTCAACCCCCAGATCCAAAAGCATCGGCGCCGCTATTTCACCGGTAAAGGCACCTTTCTGTTCCCAGTGCATATTCTGGGCACCCAGTTTAACCGGGCTGCCTGACAGGCACTCAGATGCCTTGTTCAAAACTGTATAAGGCGGACAGATCAAAACCTCCACCCCTTCAAAGAGAGCTTCATCTTCTCTTATCGCCCTGCAGTATTCCACAGTTTCAGAGCTATTTTTATGCATTTTCCAATTTGCTGCAATAATTAAGTCCATCCTTGATCCTCCTCAGTTGTCTTGCCCGGAGCCAGGGAAAAATTTGCTTTAAGGCAGGCTTCCCTTTTGTCTTTCCTCTCCTATTGATCCTGTAAAGCACTGATACCGGGGAGTTCTTTGCCTTCCCAGTATTCGAGAGTGGCGCCGCCGCCGGTTGAGATAAAACTGATTTCTCCGGCCAACCCCTGCGCTTCCAGGGCGGCAACCAGGTCACCGCCTCCCACTACCGAGTGGGCACCGCTGCGCGCGATTACCTGGGCCAGTTGCTCCGTGCCGTGGTGGAAAGGCGGGGTTTCATAAACCCCCATCGGCCCGTTCCAGACAACCATGGCCGCTTTGTCCAGGTAAGTGATATAGGCGTTAACCGTTTCAGGTCCGATATCAAAAACCTTCCAGGCACCCCTGACTTCATCGGGGTAAACCACCCTTTCGGGGCTGCCCGGCTTTAATTCTTCGGCCACAACCAGGTCCTGGGGCAATAACAGGCGGCAGTTCTTTTTTTCGCTTTCTTCAATTATCGTTGCCGCTTCTTGCACCAGTTCTTTCTCATAGAAAGATTCGCCCAGGTTGTAGCCGCAGGCAGCTAAAAAGGTGTTGGCCATACCGCCGCCGATTAAGAGGTTGTCGGCAAGCTCCAGGAACCGGCGGATTACATTGATTTTATCGGAAACCTTGGCCCCGCCCAGCACTACCGTGAAAGGGTGGGCCGGGTTTTCCAGGCAGTGAGACAGTTCTTCGATTTCTTTTTTCATTAATAGCCCGGCTACCCCGGGGACGTATTCAGTAATGCCCACGGTAGAAGCATGGGCCCGGTGAGCGGTGCCGAAAGCGTCATTTACAAAAAGGTCCACCGGTTCGGCGAGCTTGCGGGCAAAAGAAGGGTCGTTTTTTTCCTCGCCTTTTTCAAAACGCAGGTTTTCAAGCAGGAGAACTTCTCCTTCCTGCATAACCGCTACAGCCTCAACCACCTGTGGGCCTACTACATCGTCAAGCTTTTTTACCTTCCGCCCCAGGATTTCTTCCAACCTGGCGGCTACCGGGTCCATTTTCAACTCCGGTTTCGGCTCACCTTTGGGCCGCCCCAGGTGCGAAGCGAGCACCGGGCGAGCTCCACGGTTAAGCAGGTTTTGCATTGTGGGCAGGGCAGCGCGGATTCGCGCATCATCGCGGACTTTACCCTGATCAAGGGGCACGTTGAAATCTACCCGGACCAGGACCCGCTTACCGCTGACCTCAATGTCCTCAATGCTTTTTTTCTCTACCATTTAAATTTACCACCCCGCAAGTCTAGGAACGGCGCCTCTTAAATGATGGAGGAATCGACATTTCTTCCCTGTACTTGGCTACCGTCCGCCTGGAGATTGTAATTCCGCGATCCTGCAAGAGCTCGGTTAGGCATTTGTCGCTCAGAGGTTTTTTCTGATCCTCGTTTTCTACCAGCTCACTGATATGGCTTTTGATGCTGGGTGAAGAATGATCGGAACCACCGGTTCCACTTAAACCGCTGGAAAAGAAAAATTTCAGAGGAAACAAGCCCCGGGGAGTTTGGATATACTTGTTGGCGGCAGCCCTGCTGACCGTCGACTCGTGAACTCCTACCTTGAGGGCAACTTCTTTTAGGGTCAGGGGTTTTAGTTTTTTGATGCCATGATCTAAAAAGGGTTTTTGTATATCCACAATCTCCTGGGACACTTTATGTAAGGTAATTCTTCTTTGTTCAATACTGCGGATCAACCAGTATGCCTTTTCAATTTTATTTTTTATGAATGAAGACAGTTCTTCATCGGCAAGACCGCTTTTGAGCATCTTGTGGTAGTAAGGACTGATTGTCAGGTGTGGGATACTTGCCTCATTACCCATAACTACATACTGATCGTCTACCTTTTGGACAATTACATCGGGGGCAATGTAGCGGGTCTCTTCTCCTTCACCAAAAACACTGCCCGGCTTGGGATTAAGGGTCCGTATAAACTCGATTGCTTCCCGGATCGCTTCTTCATCACAGCCCAGGCAAGAAGCGATATAGCCGAACCTTTCATCGGCAGCAGCCGGGAGGTAATTTTTTACGACCTTTACCGCCAGCTCCGGCGGATTATCCATCTTGTTCAGCTGGAGCATCAGGCATTCCTGGAGGTTGCGGCATCCGATCCCGGGGGGATCGAGTTTCTGGACAATTTTAAGCCCTTCTTCCAGCTCGCTTAACTTCGCTCCCAAAACCGGTGCCAGTTCTTCAAGCTCGCCCTGGAGGTAACCATTATGATCCAGGTTGCCCACCAGGTAAGCGGCAGTGCTGTACTGGCGAGCATTAAGGGGCAGCAGCCTTAGCTGGCCGAGCAAATCTTCGAGCATGGAGCCCTCGGCTATCCGGGCACAATTTTCAACCAGGGGCTGCGCATCAGCATCAGGGTTAGACTTGACACTACCGTGTTGCTCATAAGGGGTATCGAGCCCTGCATCGCGAAAGTACTCGTCCCAGGAAAAATCATCCTGCACCGGATGCTCTTCGGGTTCCTGTTCCGGTGTCTCCTCGCCAGCCTTATCCTCTTCCTTTGATTCAAGAACTTCCAGCACGGGGTTGTTAACCAGTTCTTCCTGGATATGATCCTGCATTTCCAGGGCAGAGTACTGTAACAGGGTAATGGCCAGTTTGAGTTCAGGGGTGATAATCAGTTTTTGGGTCTGTTCTAAACTCAGGTTATAATCAAGCTTCACAGTAGTTACCTCTCCTGTATAAGAAGTTTTTAATACAGGCCATTAAGGCCTGTAGTTGGATGCGTCTCTTTAAGTGCTTCCCTTTGAAGATCTTTTCGACATTCCCGAGCTGAATCCTGCCCTTAATCTTTATACTGGCATGATCTTTGCTTGGAGGCCGGTTTGCCCCGTTTATTGATCAACTTCTCCATTTGCCGGAACCGGTGGTTGATCCCTGATTTACTTACGGGCGGCTCGAGCATTTTTCCCAGCTCTTTTAGGGATGCTTCGGGGTGTGCCCTGCGTAAAAAAGCTGCTTCACGTAAAGAAGGGGGCAGGTTGTGCAACCCGATGCGCCGGTCTAAATGTTCAATAAGATCAAGCTGTCCCTGTGCGGAAGCGACTACCTTTTCCAGGTTGGCAGTCTCGCAATTTACAACCCGGTTAACCTGGTTGCGCATACTTTTTACCACCCTGCTGCTTTCAAGCTCCAGCAGGGTGTGCCCGGCCCCGATGATCCGCAGGTAATCGCCGACCGCTTCTGCGCTTTTAAAGTAGAGAAAAGCAGTTTCTTTACGTTCGCGCAGAAAGGGGGCAAGCTCGAACCCCTCCAGGATTTCTTTGTAGACTAAAGCGTCTTCTAAGCTGCCGCAATTTATTTCTAAGTGATACCCGGACTTTCCTGAAATGCTCACACTGCCGCCGGCTAAGAAAATTCCCCGGGAAAGCGCTTTCCGGCAGCAGCTGCGCCTGGGAACGGTCATGTGCCTTCCCGGCAAAAAGAGATATCCGCCGGCTTCTTTGAAATCAAGATAAACCAGCAGGGAATCGATCTCTTGCCTGCCCGAGACCAGGACCAGGAAACGATTTTTGCTCAGTCTTTTTTCCTGCTGCCTGATAATGTAGGGGTCGCTCACCCCGGCTTCCCTGAGCAAATTAAACACCCGCCGGGCTACCGCATTGTCGTCTACCATGACCGCTAAACTGTGGGTATTTTGCCGGATCGTATAATATCCGTTTTTCACCAACAGCGCTTTCAATTCCCATGAACTGCAGCAGGGTAGATTATCTCCCAGCCGGGCCAGTTCCTGTTTAACCTGCCGGGTTAAAGACAATGTAAAAGTTTCCTCCTCAATTTTTATAAATGTCCCTGTGCTCCACAGCCAGGTTAAAACGCGACCCCAGGTGCCGCCCTAAGTTTTCGCCGATAACCACTGAACGGTGATGGCCACCGGTGCAGCCGATCGCAACTACCAGGCTGGTTTTACCTTCTTTTACATAGAAAGGTATTGAAAAATCGAGCAGGTCTGTCAGTTTATTAAAATATTTTTCAGTCTCGTTCCATTGCCACAGGTATTCATAAACCTGGGGATCATCCCCGGTTAAATCTTTTAAGTGCTCCACATAGTGTGGGTTGGGCAGGAACCGGACATCGAACACCAGGTCGGCATGGGGCGGCAACCCGTATTTAAAGCCAAAAGAAATAATCCGGATCTGCATGCTTTTATCGCGCTGTTCAGGCTCGTAAAGCTCGACAATTCTGGCCTTTAACTCCCAGGGCTTGAGATGGGAAGTATCGATTTCCTTGTGGGCCTTGCCCCGCAGTTCGCTAAGCGCTTCCCGTTCTTTTTGAATCGCTTCCGGGAGGCTCATTTTGCCTAAGGGGTGACGGCGCCTGGTTTCTTTAAAGCGCCTGATCAGGACCTCTTCTTCCGCTACAAGAAATAAAATTTCATAATCAATTTGCCTTTCGTCCATTTCATTCAGCGCTTCAAAGAGGTCTTTAAAAAAAGCAGCTCCGCGCATATCACAAACCAGGGCCACTTTTTTATTTTCCGATTGGATGAACAGGTCGGCAAACTTGGGGATCAGGGTGGGAGGCATGTTGTCTACACAATAATAGCCCAAATCCTCGAAACAATTGAGAGCATGGCTTTTGCCGGCTCCCGAAAGACCGGTGATCAAGACTATGCGCATTTCGTTCTTCTCACTGATACGGCTCGCCCCCTCACCTGCAGCTCCCGGATTAATAGCTGTTAAACCGGGTAAAATAAATACTTTTAGTATAGAAATTTTGCCGCTATTTTTAAGTATAACATATTAACTAAAGGATTGGGTCAGGCAATTGCGAATTGTCTCGGCAAGCCTGTGGTTGATGCCCGGAACAGCGGCAAGATCTTCCACCCCGGCCTGTTTGATCTTTTCTGTGCTGCCGAAGTGCTCGAGCAGGGCTTTGCGGCGGGCCGCCCCTACCCCGGGGATTTCTTCGAGCACTGAGTGGATACTTTTGCGGTCCTGGCGCCGACGGTGTCCGCTGACGGCAAAGCGGTGCACCTCATCGCGAACCCGTTGCAGCATTTGCAGGGTGGGGTTGTTTGCGGCCATGCGCACCGGTAATTCTGAATCCTCGAGGAAAAGCTGGTCAGGGTCTTTAGCCAGGGCGGCCAGGGGCACCCCGGTAAAACCTGTTTTTTTCAAGGCTTCCTTAGCAGCATTCAGCTGGCCCCTGCCCCCGTCTATGAGAATCAGGTCCGGCACAGGCCACTCGTCCCGCCCTGCTCGCCTGGTTAAAACCTCCTGCAGGGCAGCATAATCATCTTCTTTCGGAGCGGTTTTAATATTGAACCGGCGGTATTCTTCCCTGGCCGGGTTCCCTTCATGGAACACGACCATGGCCCCCACCGGTTCGCCGCCGCGCAGGTGTGATATATCGTAGCCCTCGATTCTCCGGGGCGGAGCGGGCAGGCCTGCCAGGCGCCCCAGTTCTTCCAAAGGCTCCGTTATTTTCTTGTTCCTTTGTTCTTCATCTTCCTCCAGCCGCAGCATACAGTTGCGCCCGGCCAGCTCCACCATTTTTTTTAGCGAGCCGCGCTGCGGCACACGCAGGGTTATTTTCCGGCCGGCCTGGACCTTCAACCACTCTTCGATCAGTTCTGTCTCGCCGGGGGAATGGGAAAGCACTATTTCTTCAGGCAGGCTCTCCACCCGGTTGTAATAATTTTTCATGAAGGAAGCGATCACTTCTTCGTCTGAAACCTCTTCCGCTCCGTCCAAGGCATAGTGATCCTGGCTCAGCAGTTTGCCGCCGCGGACCTGGAAAAGATGAACCGCCGCACGATTGCCATGGCGGCCCAGGGCTAAGATGTCTCTTTCTGCTTCATCATCGCTTAAAGCCATTTTTTGCTGCTGCCCGGCAACCCGGTGCAAGGATTGCAGGCGATCCCGCAGGGCGGCCGCTTCCTCAAACCGCTGTTCCCGGGCTGCTTGATCCATTTCTCTTTTCAGACGGTCCTGCAGTTCATTATAGCGGCCCTGCAGAAATAAAAGGGCCTGCCGGGCTACCTGGTTATATTCTTCTGAGGGGACAGCTTCTTCGCCGCGGCAGGGAGCCAGGCAGCGCTTCATCTGGAAGTTCAAACAGGGCCTGGAAGAAGTGGGAGTGCCGTCGAGCGGTTGCCGGCAGCGGCGCAGGGGAAAAATCGAACCGATGAACTGCATCGTTTCGCGGACGGCCCCTACATCGGTATAAGGCCCGAAGCGGTGCTCCTCGCGACCCGGGTAAGGCTGGTAGCGGGCCCTTTTGCTGCTCAACTGGGAAAGGCGTAAAAGCTCCAACCGCGGGTAGAGTTCCGGGGTAACCATCAGGTAAGGGTAGTCTTTGTCATCTTTTAAGTTGACATTGTAGCGGGGCCGGTATTCCTTGATCAGGTTGCACTCTAAAATTAAGGCTTCCACTTCTGTATCGGTAACTACATAATCAATATCTGTCAGGTTTGCCTGCAGGGAACGAAGACGCGGTGAGTGGCTGCCATTACCGGTAATATAAGAGCGCAGGCGCTGGCGCAAGGAAACGGCCTTGCCTACATAAATTACCCGGTCCCTGCTATCTTTAAGCAGGTAAACCCCGGGCAGTTCAGGGACTTGCTTTAGTTTTTCTTTCAGCTGCTCAAATGTATCTTCAGACATGAAATGCTTCACCCTTACAGTTCGGCGGCCTGTTCTTTTTCCGCAACGATGGTCCCGGAGAGCCATTGCCCGGTGTACGAATCTTTGCAGGCGGCTATTTCTTCAGGGGTGCCCGCGGCAACCACCCGGCCGCCCTGGTCTCCGCCTTCCGGTCCCAGGTCGATCAGGTGGTCGGCCCGTTTTAGCACATCAAGGTGATGCTCAATCACCAGGACGGTATTGCCGCTGTCGACCAGCCGGTCCAGGATAACAAGCAGTTTATTGATGTCATCAAGGTGCAGGCCGGTAGTCGGCTCATCTAAGATATAGAGGCTGCGCCCGTTGCTGCGCCTGGAGAGTTCGGTAGCCAGTTTCACCCGCTGGGCTTCGCCTCCCGACAAGGTTGTAGCCGGTTGACCGAGCCGGATATAGCCTAACCCTACATCATAAAGCAGCTGCATCTTGCGCTGCACTTTCGGGATTGCTGAAAAGAAGTCCAGGGCTTCTTCTACGTTCATATCCAAAACGTCGGCGATGCTCTTTCCTTTATAGAGCACTTCTAAGGTTTCGCGGTTATAGCGCTTGCCGCGGCATACTTCGCAGGGGACGTACACATCTGGCAAAAAGTGCATTTCAATCCTTAAAATCCCTTCCCCGCGGCAGGCTTCACAGCGGCCCCCCTTGACATTGAAACTGAACCGGCCCGGCTTATAACCCCGGCGGCGGGCTTCCGGTGTTTTCGCAAAAAGTTCACGGATCCCGTCAAACAGCCCCGTATAGGTAGCCGGGTTGGAGCGCGGGGTCCGCCCGATGGGAGACTGGTCGATGACAATTACTTTATCTAAGTTTTCCACTCCCTCGATGTCGCTGTGACGGCCGGCTCTTTCCCGCGACCGGTGCAGTTTCCGGGAAAGCGAACGGGCTAAAATTTCATTAACCAGGGTGCTTTTACCGGAACCGGATACCCCGGCCACGCCAACAAACAGGCCCAGCGGGATGCCTACATCAATATTTTTCAGGTTGTGTTCTTCGGCCCCGCGGACCTTAAGCCACCGCTGTCCGGGCTTTCTTCTTTCCCGGGGCAGGGCGATGGAGCGCCTGCCGGCCAGGTAGTCCCCGGTGACCGAAGCTGCCGTCCCGGTGACTTGCTCTATGCTGCCCTGGGCCACTATTTTCCCGCCGGCTGCCCCGGCCCCGGGCCCGATGTCGATGATATGATCGGCGCTGCGGATGTTTTCTTCATCGTGCTCGACCACCATAACGGTATTACCCAGGTCGCGGAGATCTTTTAAGGTTTTGATCAACCGGGCATTGTCCCTCTGGTGCAGGCCGATGGTTGGTTCATCTAAAATATAGATCACCCCGGTAAGGCCGGAGCCTATCTGGGTGGCCAGCCTGATCCTTTGCGCTTCCCCACCGGAGAGGGTCGCCGCTGCCCGGTCCAGGGTTAAATAATCCAGGCCCACGTTGCGCATGAACTGAAGTCTTTCGCCGATTTCCTTGAGAATCCGGCGAGCTATATGGGTTTCGCGTTCACTGAGCTCGAGCTGCTCAAAAAATTCCGCAGCTTTTTCCACGCTCAGAGCGGAAACCTCGGCAATATTAGACCCGCCCATCAGCACGGAAAGGCTGGAAGGTTTCAGCCGGGTCCCCTTACACTTGGGACAAGGCCTGCTCTGCATGAAGCGCTCCATTTCGGCTCTCATTTCTTCAGAATCCGTGTTGGCATAGCGGCGATCCAAAAGCTTGAGCACACCGGGGAAAACTTTTTTATAGTTGCGCACCCGCTTAAACATATTCACGTAGCGAAAGTCAATTTTGCCCGGGGCTCCGTAAAGTATCTTTTCCTGCTCTTCCGGGGTAAGATCCTTAAAGGGTTTATCCGGGTCTATCCCGAAGGCTTTGGCTGCCGACTCTAAAAATTGCTGGTAATAGTTGCGCCCGGACCAGGGATGCACCGCGCCTTCCCGCAAGGAGAGCTCCGGGGAGGGAATCACCAAATCCGGCGCAAACTCGGATTTTTTGCCGAGGCCGCTGCACTCCGGACAGGCCCCGTAAGGGCTGTTGAAAGAAAAGATGCGGGGGCTGATTTCCTCGAAGCTAAACCCGCACTCGGTGCAGGCAAAGTTTTCACTAAAAAGATGTTCGCCGCCTTCTAATTCCTGGACCAGCACTAGCCCCTCGCTGAGTTTAAGGGCGGTCTCCAAAGAATCGGCCAGGCGGGCCTGGATCCCTTCCCTGATGATCAGGCGGTCGACCACCACTTCAATATGGTGTTTTTTTTGCTTATCTAAGACTATTTCTTCCTCGAGTTCACGGACTTCCCCGTCTACCCTGACCCGGACAAAACCTTTACTGCGCAGATCTTCCAGCAGGCGGGTATATTCCCCTTTGCGCCCCCGCACCAGGGGAGCAAGAATCTGGATCCGCGTTTCCGGCTGCATCTCGGCAACCTGGTCCACAATCTGCTGCACGGTCTGCTGGCTGATCGGTTTTTTGCACTCCGGGCAGTGGGGCACACCAATCCGGGCAAAAAGCAGGCGGATATAGTCGTAAACCTCGGTCACGGTGCCCACGGTGGAGCGGGGGTTGTGGGAAGCCGTTTTCTGGTCGATGGAAATGGCCGGCGAAAGCCCTTCAATCTGGTCCACGTCCGGCTTTTCCATTTGCCCGAGGAACTGGCGGGCATAGGCTGATAGCGATTCCACGTAGCGGCGCTGTCCTTCAGCATAAATCGTGTCAAAAGCCAGGGAAGATTTACCCGAACCGCTTAAACCGGTCAGGACCACAAATTTATTCCTTGGAATGGTCAGGTTAATATTCTTTAAGTTATGTTCCCGCGCACCGCGGATACTTATTTCATCTGCTGTCAAATCAGTCACCTCTGTCGATTGATGTTAAGCAAGGGTGTTAAAAACGTTAAATGTTAAATGTGTCAACAACCCCGTCCCCCTGGCACGTTAGGTTGTTTTTTCCAGTTCGTAGATCATGTCGCGTAGTTCGGCTGCTTTTTCAAATTCCAGTTCTTTGGAAGCCTGGTTCATTTCCTGGCGGAGTTTTTTGATCATTTTCTTGCGTTTGGCCGGATCGGATTCTTTAATTTCCTCAACCCCGTAGTTTTCTTCTTCCTCCGCCACTGCTGTCGCTTCGATTAAGGCATGGATTGGCTTTTCAATGCTCTGCGGGGTGATGTTGTGTTGTTTATTGTATTCCAGCTGTTTGTGGCGCCGGCGTTCGGTTTCGTCGATGGCCCGGCGCATGGAAGGAGTTACTTCTTCGGCATACATGATTACCCTGCCCTCGACGTTGCGGGCGGTGCGCCCGATGGTCTGGATCAGGGAGCGATCCGATCGCAAGAACCCTTCTTTGTCGGCATCTAGAATGGCCACCAGGGTAACCTCCGGCAAGTCGAGTCCTTCCCGGAGGAGGTTAATACCAATTAAAACATCGAATTCACCCAGGCGCAATCCCCTGATGATGGTCATTCTTTCCAGGGCATCTATTTCAGAGTGCATGTAACGGACCTTCAGGCCCATGTTCCGGTAATACTCGGTTAAATCTTCGGCCATTCGCTTGGTCATGGTGGTAACCAGGCAGCGCTGGTTCTTTTCCGCCCGGGAACGGATCTCCCCGTAAAGGTCGTCCACCTGCCCCACTGCGGGTCTGACCTCAACGACCGGGTCAGCAAGTCCGGTGGGACGGATGATTTGTTCCACTACCTTTTCGCTGTGTTCGAGCTCCCAGGGGCCGGGTGTAGCCGAAACAAAGATGGCCTGGGTAAGCAGCGACTCGAATTCCTCGAAACGAAGGGGGCGGTTGTCCAGGGCGGAAGGTAGCCTGAAGCCATGTTCCACCAGCGTGCTTTTCCTGGAAACATCCCCGCGGTACATGCCGTTTATTTGGGGAATGGTAATGTGCGATTCATCGATAACCATAAGCATGTCCGAAGGGAAATAGTCAAGCAGGGTGGCGGGGCGGCTTCCCGGCGGGCGCCCATCTAAGTGCCGGGAATAGTTCTCTATGCCGCTGCAAAAACCGATTTCCTGGAGCATTTCCAGGTCAAACTGGGTCCGCTGTTCCAGGCGCTGAGCCTCCAGGAGCTTGTCCTCGCGCCTGAATTTAGCCAGCTGTTCGTGCAGTTCCGCTTCAATATCTGCAATCGCCCGCTTGAGCTGGTCGGGAGCGGTTACATAGTGGGTAGCCGGAAATATTGCCGCATGTGAGCGCTCCCCGGCCACCTTGCCGCTAACCACGTCAATTTCCCGCAGGCGCTCAATTTCGTCCCCGAATAGTTCCACCCGCAGGGCTGCCTCGGAAAAGGAAGCCGGGATTATCTCGATCACATCGCCCCGGACCCGGAAAGTGCCCCGCTGGAAATCTATTTCGTTGCGCTGGTAATGGATCTCCACCAGGCGCCTGATAATCTCGTCCCGGCTCATCCTGGCCCCTTCTCTCAACGAAAGGACCTGTTCCTGGTATTCTTGAGGCGAGCCCAGGCCGTAGATACAGGAAACCGAGGCCACGATAATCACATCGGGCCGTTCAAGCAGGGCGCTGGTGGCTGAGTGGCGCAGCTTGTCGATTTCATCATTAATGGAAGAGTCTTTTTCGATAAAAGTGTCGCTCTGGGGTATGTAAGCCTCCGGCTGGTAATAGTCGTAGTAACTGATAAAATATTCCACGGCGTTTTCCGGAAAAAGCTCTTTGAATTCACTGCAGAGTTGCGCAGCCAGGATCTTGTTCGGGGCCATCACCAGGGTGGGTCGCTGCACTCTTTCAATCACGTTGGCAATGCTAAAGGTTTTCCCGGACCCGGTCACCCCCAGCAGGGTCTGGTAGCGCGAACCCTGGTTGAGCCCTTCCACCAGTGTGTTAATTGCTGTTGGTTGGTCACCGGTGGGCTTGTATTCAGATCTTATTTTAAAGCCTTTGTTACCGGCCATATCACTGCCTCCTGTAGCATGCAGCTAATAGATTTTTTAAAAACAAGTTGCTGTTCAGCCTTGCTGCATTTCGGACGGGGTCATTTAGATAGAAGCAGGGTTATTTCTTCCGTTTACGCTTAAACCTGGCCAGGGGATCGGGCCTGCGCATTTCCAGGTAGACCGGCGAATCCGGGGGCGGAACCGGGATCATCCCCAGCTCAACATAGCTTCGCAGAAGCGAGTGAGAAGAACCGGACGCTCTCATCCTGGATTGGAAGGAAGCCCTGAAGTCTGCTTCTTCCCTGGTCCTTTTTTTCAGCACATTGGAAAATGTTTCGCCGTTCCTGCTACCTTCAAGTAAGACCATAAAGTAACTCTCGTTTATTTTTTCCAGCAGGTCCCGGTTATCCCGGGGGATTTCTCCGTTGACCGCTTTAATCACATCATCCTGCTGCAGGCCTGCCTGGGAGGCGGCGGTTCCGGGAAGGACATCCATCAAAAGGATTCCTTCGTCGCTTTTACGATACCTGGGCGGTTTACTTTCTTCTTCCCTTTTACCATATAGAATCAGCAGTTCATGGGCAACCGGGGCAAAGAGGACCCCGGGAAGAACCAGGAAAGGATAATATTCCGCCCCCACGGCAACCAGCAGCAAGACCACGCTGTACACTCCCAGCCACCTGGCCGAATAAGCTGTCCGCTCACGGGGTGTGGAAGAATAGGCAATATCTCCGTAGCCCAAACCGGCCGCTACCGGGATCAACATGTACTGCAGGGTTCTTCCCTCCCCCGGTTCAAGCATTGGCTCTAAGATGGGCCACCAATCGGGCATGGTCACGCCGACAATTTCCGGTTGGGCCACCACGGTGACCAAAAGCGCAACTAAGGGAACGGGCCAGAACCGCTGCAGCGAAAAAGCCCCGACCACTTCCCCGCTTTCTTTTTTCAAATAGATTGGACTTCTACCCCAGTGGCCGCCAACGTAAATCAGGATTGCCTCGACCAAGTGAAGCAGGCCGATCAGGACCAGGAGGGCTGGAATGTGCACCCGCAGAAGGTATTCAATGACGATATTATCCGCTAAGACCGGAAACAGGGGCACCAGGATATGGCGGGCAAACAAAACCAGGACCGCCACGATACCGCCTGCATAGGAAAAACACAGGTAGCGAGGATTAATTAAGAGCAAAAGCAGGGCCACGGGCCAGATGAAGTAGAGCCCAATCTGTTCCAGCGACAAGCCCAGGAAGACCAGGATCGTGCTGGCCACCAGGCCACCTGCAATACCCAGGATTAGGGAATAAAAGATCTGCCGCCCCACCCGGTTAAAAGTTCGGCCGTAAAGTTTCTCTTCCGTAGTAGCCTGTTTCCTGTACTGCAAATAAACCAGGAACAGGACAATCCAAAATATTGGCATCACCAGGGCAAGCATAAATGTAGAAACAAATATCTGCCCTATTTCTATAAATAACTGCATCAATAAAGCTTATCCTCCACTCTAGTCCCAAAGTTGCGGGTTAGCAAGCAATTCAAGGGCCTTTTTCAGCTGGGCATCCTGCTCCCATGAGGCCACATCCAAAGCTTCCCGGATTTCAATCCAGGTTTCGTCGTCGAAGGTTCCACTGCCCGGAAGACCGGCATCCACCTGGAACCTGGTCAGGGCGGCAGCAGTTTCTTCATCAAAGTAGCCGTTAACCTCGATCTGATAACCCAGCTGGGTCAGCATTTCCTGGAGCATCTCAACATCCGCACCGTAATCACCCTGCTCCAGGAGGTTGGGGTGAAAGTAATGGTAATATCTTAATACTTCGGGCATCTTTACTTCGTAGTCCGGTTCGATACCTTCTTTATCTATATTCCGTCCCGCCGGGGTATAGTAGTTGGCTACGGTAATCATGATCGCGTTTTCCCCGGGGAGTTCCTCAAGTTGCTGCACCGAGGCTTTACCATAGGTGGGCTTTCCGACCAGCAGGGCTGCGTCGCGGTCCTGCATCGCCCCGGCCAGCAGTTCGCTGGAACTGGCCGTTTCTTCATTGATTAAAACCACAATCGGATAGGGTTTTTTTTCAGCATCGGACTGGTAAACCGTTTGGATCTCTCCATCCTGGCCAAGCAACCTGACTATTTCTCCTGCCGGGACAATTTCTTCGGCAATTTTTACCGCCTGGCTGACCAGGCCACCGGAATTGTTGCGCAAATCAAGGATTAGCCCCCGGCTTAAGCCTTTTTGCTCCAGGGAAGCAAATTCCTCCATAAATTCATCAGCTGTATTGCTGTCAAAACTGTTTATTTCGATATAGCCCGGCCCTTCTTCCAGCATTTTACCGGAGACGGTGGAAATCTGGATTTCTGCCCTGGTAATGGTCATTTCTACCGGGTCTTCGGCACCGGGCCGCTTAACCAACAAATCCACGCTGGTATCGCTCGGCCCGCGCATCATTTCTGCGGCAAAATCAATGCCTTCCCCGGTAAGCTTCTCGCCACCGGCTTCCAGAATGCGGTCTCCGGGAGCCAGGCCCTTTCTTTTCGCAGGGGAGCCGGAAAAAACCTCGAAAACGACAATATCCGCTTCCGCTTCGATAATACGCACGCCGATTCCCCCGTAAACACCCCGGGTATCCCGCCTGAATTCCTCAAGCTCATCGGGATCGTAGAAACGTACCTGGGGATCATCGAGTATCTCGATCATCCCGCGGACTGCTCCCTCCATTAATTTATCATGATCCACGGGATAATAATACTGGTTGGTTATTGCCTCTAAGGCTTTAAAAAATATCTCGGTGCCCTCTTCTGGTTCAGCAGGCCCGGGATCAGTTCCGGGTTCATACCTGATAATTTTCGGGTCCTCGTCAACTGCCGCAGGGTCCCCCTGGCCTGAGAAAATATAATAAGTGGCCAGGTTTGTCCCTAAAAGGACCAGGACAAACAAAAGCAAAGTTTTAAATAGAGCTTTTCTCACATCCGGTTCCATGCTATCCTCTCCCATTTCGGCCCGCTCTACCGCTTGCCATAAGTAAGCCGCCTGATCCGTGCCGGACCTTAGAATTATCATACCATAAATATTTTTTCCTGTATCCATTCCCGGAACAGATGATGACGCTGAAAATGAATTGAAAAAAGGACCCCGCGGATTTTCTTCCGCAAGGCCTTTTTGTTGATGGAAAATTTTTCAGGGGGGTCGTACCCCGAAAGGGAGATTTTGGAATTATAAACCGACTTCACCGAAGTATTCCATCGGGTTGTAGCGGTGGTCCGGAGAACCGCTGGGATAATTCCTCACCGGTCCTTTTTCATATTCCCTGACTTCGAAGTGCAGGTGCACCCCGGTGCTGTAGCCGGTCGTGCCGGCTCGGCCGATGCGATCTCCCCTGCTGACTACTGCTCCTTTTTCCACAAGTAAACTGCTCATATGCGCATACAAAGTTACCGTCCCTGCACCGTGGTCGAGCATAATGCAATTACCGTAGCCGCCGTTCCAACCGGAATAGATAACTTCGCCTTCGGCAGCAGCCAGGATATAGTTGGCTTCACCGCCCTGCGGGGCCACATCAACACCGCCGTGCCAGGCCCGGTTTCCGCTAAAGGGGTCACTGCGATACCCGTAGCCGGAGCTGATCCAGGTAGGCGGCTCAATCGGCCATTTTAATTCCCCGTCAACCCCGGTAAACTGGCTTTCGGCTTTCGCAATTAGTTCACGGATTACAGAATCAAGGCGCTGCGCTTCTTCTTCAAGGTCCTTGATCGCCTGCATGTTTCTCTCGATGTCTTCCTGCAACTGGGCCAAGATCGCCTCACGGTCTTCCTTGGCCCGCTGCATTTCCCGCTCGTTGGCGGCAACCTGTTCGTGCATTTCTTCAAGGGAAGCCTTTTTCTGCTCCAGTTCATCTTTCCAGGCCTGGATAATTTCCTTTTCTTCCTGGATACCCTCCATCAATTGAATGTCGTTGGAAGCAATTATGCTTAAGTTGTAAAGGCGGGTTAAAAAATCATTAAAGCTGGTCGAATCAAACAATACTTCCACGTAAGAAACCACCCCGTGCTGCTGGATGGCCCGCAGGCGCTGGTTGAGCAGTTCTTCCTGCTCGCGCAGCCTTGCTTCCGCATCGGCCAGTTCGGCCTCAACCTGCTCGATTTCTCCTTTTACTTCCTCGATTTCTCTTTCCAACTGGGCTTGCTCGGCGCGCAGCTCATCCAGGCGGTCTTCCAGCCGCTCCAGCTCATCTTCGAGGGCCGCTTCCCGGTTTAACCGCTGTTCCAGGTCGCTTTCCACCCGGCGCTGGCGATCTTCCACCTCTTCCAGTTCTTCCTGCTTTTCCTCGATTTCTTGATTAAGCCCGGCAAAAACGGGCAGAGAAAAAGCCACCGTCAAAACCAGCAGTAAAAACAGCAATAGTCCGACATTTCTTTTCCCGGTTAACATTGGTCTTTTCCTCCCTGATAAAAAACAGAGCTAAATTTTTCTATCTCTATACCCGCAAAAACCGGCCCAGGGAAAAAGAACTGCCCAGGATGCCCAGGGCGGTCCCCAGGGGAACCAGGTATTTTGCCAGCTCTGTAATGATCCATTCCGCAGGCAACAAACTTAAAAACATTAAATCATTGGCGATAACCCATTCAATAGCCAGTTCATAAATATAATAGATCATCAGAAGCGGTATTGCCGCCCCAATAAAGCCCATAAACAAGCCTTCCAGGATAAAAGGCCAGCGGATAAACCAGTTGGTTGCCCCCACGTATTTCATGATTGTGATTTCTCTTTTCCGCATCATCACGGTTAATTTAATTGTATGGGAAATCAAGAACACAGCCGTTACCGACAAACCGGCCATCAAGGCCAGGCCGATGATCTGGATTACCCTGGTTACGGTAAAAAGATCTTCCACGTAACCCTGGCCGTAAAATACATCAGAAACCCCTGCGTATTGCTCAAATTCATTGGCCAGCCGCACTACCGTTTCCGGTTCAACCGTGGTAATTTCATAGGTAGACAGCAACGGATTATCCAGGGCCGTATCGTATCCTTCAAGCATACCCCCCAGCTGCCGCTTCAGGCGTTCCATATGTTCTTCGCTGGACACATATTCCATCGACGCTACTTCCCGGTGTTCGGTCAATTTTCGCCTTAGCTCTTCCCGGGTTTCCCGGTCGGCCTCTTCGTCGATATAAACCACTATTTCTACTTCTTCTTTGACTGTTTCAGTAATATGGTTAAGGTTCAAATTAACCAGCATAAACAGTCCGAGCATTAACAGGGTCACCACGACCACACCGGTGGAAGTAATACACATCCAGCGATTCCGGTATAACCCTTTAAAAGTTTCTCCCAGTATATAGATCAAGCCGTTAATGAACATGCGTGTAAATCCCTTTCTGCTCATCCCCGACTAATCTGCCGCCATCCAGGTAAAGCACTCGTTTTTTAAACTGGTCCACAATATCCCGGTTATGCGTTGCGACCAAAACCGTGGTGCCGCGTAAATTGATGCTGCGGAGCAGGTTCATAATATCAAGGGCGGTACCCGGGTCAAGGTTACCGGTCGGTTCATCGGCAATAATCATCGCCGGCCGGTTGGCAATAGCCCGGGCCAATCCGACCCGCTGCTGCTCGCCCCCGGAAAGGTCGGTCACCTTTGCCCTGGCCTTGTCCTTAAGCCCGACCAGCCCCAGCACGTGCGGCACCCTCCGGCGTATTTCCCTGCGGGAAGAGCCAATAACCGTCATAGCAAAAGCAACATTTTCATATACCGAGCGATCTTCCATCAGGCGGAAGTCCTGGAAGACCATGCCTATATTGCGGCGTAAAAAAGGCAGCCGGTGCTTGGGCAAACGGGCTACATCGCGCCCGAACACTTTAAGAACTCCGCCATTTGGTTTTTCCTCCCTGATAATCAGCTTCATCAGGGTAGATTTTCCTGCCCCACTTGAACCGACAAAAAAAACAAACTCACCACGATCGATCGAAAAGGTTAAGTTTTCCAAAGCCAGGCTCTTATCCTTTTCATATTTCATCGACAGATTTTGTGCTTCAACCATTTAGGCAGACCTTCCTACTTAAACTTAACATAATATCTTGCCTGTTGGCATTAGATTTCGACAATTATAAGTTAATTCCTGCAAATCATATTAAAATATGTTTACTTGTTTTGCAAAATGTTAAAAACATGTTACTGCCCAACCGCGCTGCTTTTGGACTGAAGATATTGCAGTTAAAGCGGTGCCTCCATAATCTAAAAACCCCCGGCGAATTAATGCTGCTGCATTTTTTTGAATCCCTCACCGTGCACCTCGGTGGCGTTGCCGATAATCACGAAAGCAGCAGGATCGACCTCGTGGATAATCCACTTCAACCTGGAAACCTGCTGGCGGGTGACCACGCAAAGCAGCACTTCGCGTCCTTCACCGGTGTAGCCACCGGAGCCTTCGATCCTGGTTACCCCACGCCCGAGTTCATAGAGCAACCGTTCATTAATCGCGGCACCGCAGCAAGTGATGATGATCGCCTGCTTGACCAGGGCAAAGCCTTCCTGGATTGCATCGATTACTTTTACGCTGACGAAAAGGGCCAGGGCCGAATACATGGCTGCTTCGCTGCTGAAAATAAAGAGGGCCAAAGAAAGCACTAGCAGGTCCCCGCCAAACATGGCCTGCCCGGGACTGAACCCCGAGGTTTTGGCCAGGATCAAGGATAATAAGCTGGTGCCCCCGGTAGAACTGCGAAAGTAAAAAACCAGCCCCACGCCCACACCGACAATAACCCCTCCGTATACTGCCGCCAGGAGCAAATCATCGGTTGCCCGGGGCAAAAAAGGAGCGGTAACATCTACGGCAAAAGAAAAAAGAAACGTGCCAAGCAGGCTCTGCACGATGATGCGTCGCCCTAAAGTAAAATATCCCCAAATGAATAAGGGTATGTTTAACAAAATAATCGTCAGGCCGACGGGAAGGCCGATCAAGTGATAAATGAAAACGCCAAGGCCGCTCACCCCACCCGGGACGAGCTTATTCGGCACCATAAACATATTCAGTCCCGCGGCCGCAACAAATGTGCCGAAAATGATGCCTGCCAGATCGATTGCAAATATTTTTACATCGCTTATTTTAATGTGCGGCTTTCTAATTTTCATCTTAAAAGACTCCTGCTTCTGCTTATCACGAACAGTTTTGTTGTATTTACTCAGCCTTGCTGCATTTCTGACTGGTGCCGGCTCATCAGCCGTGCCTGCACCGGTAATCCCCTATTTTTGCAAGGGGACCTTGCCGCGGGCTTTCCAGCGCAGGTAAGCATCGATAAAGGGATCGATCATCCCGTTCATCACCGCGTCCACATTTCCCACTTCTACCCCGGTGCGGTGATCTTTAACCAGGGTAAAGGGATGGAAAGTATAGGTCCGGATCTGGCTGCCCCAGGCAATTTCGCGCTGCTGCCCTCTCTCGGCATCAATTTCATCGGCCTGTTCCTGGCGGGCTACTTCGGCCAGCTTGGCCTGCAGGACCCGCATGGCCTGCGCGCGGTTGAGGTGCTGCGAGCGATCGTTCTGGCAGGTCACCACGATCCCCGTCGGCAGGTGGGTAATGCGCACGGCGGAATCAGTTTTATTGACATGTTGGCCGCCCGCGCCGCTGGCCCGGAAGGTGTCAATTTTCAGGTCGTCACTGTTAATCGCGTATTCTTCTTCCTCCACTTCCGGGACTACATCGACGGAGGCGAAAGAAGTGTGGCGCCTCTTAGACGTATCATAGGGAGAAATACGGATCAACCGGTGGACGCCTTTTTCAGCCTGCAGGTAACCGTAAGCCGCGTGGCCGCGAACGATGATGGTAGCGCTTTTGATCCCGGCTTCATCGTCACTCAGTAAATCCACCAGTTCGACTGCGCAGCCCTTTTGCTCACACCAGCGGTTATACATCCGCAGCAGCATTTCAGCCCAGTCCTGGGATTCCAGCCCCCCGGCACCCGGGTGAAGGGACATGATCGCGTCAGAATAATCATACTTACCCCCGAGCAGGGTTTCCAGCTCCATCTGTTCAAGCCGCTTTTTTACTTCTTTTATAAGCGGTGCTGCTTCTTTTACGGCTTCCTGTTCCTTCATGGAACCCTCGCCGGCCAGTTCCAGGTAAACTTCCGCTTCTTCAATTTTTTTCTCTACTTCTTCCAGCGGACGGATTTGCTCGCGAAGCTCACCCTGCTTCTTTAAATGCTCCTGGGCCCGGCCGCTGTCTTCCCACAACGTGGGATCACTGGCCTTAGCTTCTACTTCCTTTAGTTTCTTTAGCTTCTGGTCGTACTCAAAGAGAAGCCCTCATTTCTTCAAACCTGTTTTTTAACAGGCTCAGTTCATCTAAGTACTCTTTCAACATCTTATCACCAGCTTTCCAATCATAGTAACTGATTCGAAATGATTCAGAGGCTGTTCAGCCCCTTATAAACTAAATCTGTCTGCTAAACTCATGCTGCCTTTAAACCGGTGCCGGCTCATCTAAGGGCAATGCGTGCGATTTGAGCTGCAGGGTTTCGCTTTGGTTTCCTTTTAGTTTCCGGCGTCTAAGGCTTTAGGCTTCAAGAGGCCTGCCTCCATGCAGGGAAGCAATACTTCCGTCCCTCTAATTCCCCTGGCTCAGGTCTCGGCAGTTTACTTCCATGCTTCGAGGAAGCAATGCCTCCGTCCCTCTGCTTCCTGCTTCCACTGCTTTCCCTCGGCTTGCCTGGATGGTTACCCGGTGCCGCAGCATTTCTTGTATTTTTTACCGCTGCCACAGGGGCAGGGCTCGTTACGTCCCACTTTCTTTTCCACGGTAACCGGCTCTTTTTTGGGTTGCTCGGCCGTTGCAGCCCGGCCCTGCGCGGCGCCTCCGCCGCCCCCGGCCCCTTCGGCGGAAGCCCGTCCGCCGCCGACTGCCGGAATTTGCTGCCGCCTGCCGGTCATCCCGCTGGCCACCGCTTCCCGGCGCGGGGTGGCGGTAACCTGGATATGGTAGACATTCCTGACCACGTCGTTTTGGATCTGCTGGATCATATCTTCGAACATCCCGGCGCTTTGCCGCCTGTATTCAACCAGGGGGTTGCTCTGGCCGAAGGCCTGGGTCTGGATATCCCGGCGCAGGTCGTGCATCACGTCGATGAAGTACATCCAGTGCCGGTCTACCGTGCGCAGGAGGACCACCCGTTCGACTTCCCGCATTATTTCCGGGGTCATGGCCTGTTCGCGCTCTTCATAGAAGTTTCGCGCTTCATCGCGCAGCACTTCCCGCACTTCCTCCGGGTCCCGGTCTACTATCTGTTCAAGATTAATCTTTTCCCGGCGCGCAAAGGTGTTTTCGGCACGCTCAAGGAGGGCACGGGCATCTTCATCGTCCAGGAATCCTTTTTCCATGGTGTATTCCTGGATCATGCGGTCGATAATTTCATCAACCATTTCCTGGATCGGTTCTTTCATATTCTCGCCTTCCAGGACCCGGCGGCGCTGCTCGTAGATAACCTTGCGCTGCTCGTTGAGCACATCATCATAGTTGAGCAGGTTGCGCCTGATCTGGAAATTGCGGGTTTCCACTTTTTTCTGGGCGTTTTCAATACCCCTGGTGACCAGGGAATGGTCGATGGGCGTATCTTCTTCGATCCCGAAGCGTTCCATCAAGTTGGCTATGTTTTCGCCCCCGAAAAGGCGCATCAGGTCGTCTTCTAAGGAAACGAAGAACTGCGAGGAACCCGGGTCGCCCTGCCTGCCGGAGCGGCCGCGCAGCTGGTTGTCGATCCGCCGGCTTTCATGGCGCTCTGTCCCCAAAACATGCAGGCCTCCGGCGGCTACCACTTCCTCCCGCTGTTTTTTGGTCTCCTCTATCGCGCGGTCTATCAATTCGGACTGGCGTTTATCCCAGCGCTCTTTTTGTTCGTCGTCCAGTTCGTGATAGTCGGCCCCAAATTCTTTGATCAGCTGTTCCTTGACCAAATACTCAGGGTTACCGCCTAAAATTATGTCAGTGCCCCGGCCGGCCATGTTGGTAGATATGGTTACCGCGCCTTTTCCCCCGGCCTGGGCGATAATATAGGCCTCGCGGTTGTGGTTGACCGCGTTCAATACTTCATGGGGAATACCCTTTTGCTTGAGCATTTTGCTCAGCATCTCCGATTTATCCACCGAAATGGTTCCCACCAGCACCGGTTGACCGCGTTCGTGGCAGTCTTTAATCGATTCCACGACGGCGTTAAATTTGGCTTGCTCGGTTTTGTAGATCAAGTCAGGCCATTCTTCCCGCTGCAGCGGCTTGTTTGTCGGGATCACCACCACATCCATGCCGTAGATATTACGGAATTCGTCTTCCTCGGTGGCAGCCGTTCCGGTCATCCCGGACAGCTTGTCATACATCCGGAAGTAGTTCTGGAAGGTGATTGAAGCCACGGTGCGCGAGGCAGCCTGGATTTCGACGCCTTCCTTGGCCTCGATCGCCTGGTGGAGGCCGTCGGAGTAACGCCGCCCGGGCATAAGGCGGCCGGTAAACTGGTCAACGATAACCACCTTGCCGTCCTGAACAACGTAGTCAACATCCCTTTCGAAGAGGGAATAGGCTTTAATCAGCTGGTCAAAATAGTGGCGGTGCTGCCCGGAGGTTTCATCATCCGCCAGTTCTTCTTCTGCTTCTTCGAAAGCGGCATCGTCGTCTTCCGCCAACTCATCGTCTTCGGCCAGTGCCGCCTCAACTTCTTCCTCCTCCGGTTCATCTTTACCCAGCTTGAGGATGTCGGTCAGTTCCGGGTTGACCCGTTCGAGTTCACGGTAGCCCTTATCTTTAATATCGGCCAGCCCGGTCGCTTCATCGATAACATAATATAGTTCTTCATCCAGCTGTTCAAGCTTGTTCCCGCTGGTGATTTTAGAGGTCATCAGGCTGTGCTTGGTGCGCTCGACCAGTTTTTCCACGCCCGGTTCTTTAAGCATTTTCATCAGCTTCTTATTCTTGGGCGAACCGCGCCTGGCCAGCAGAAGCTTTTCCCCGGCTTCATCTTCATTGCCGGCATCAAGATCCCGGCGTGCCTCGTTCAAAAGATCGCTCACCAGGCGGCCCTGGCGACGGATCAGGTGTTCCACCTCGTCTTTCCAGCGGCCGTAATCCTCGGTAGTTTCCACCCGGCTGCTGATGATCAAAGGCGTTCTCGCTTCATCGATCAGAATGCTATCCACTTCGTCGATAATCGCGTAGTGGTGCCCCCGCTGGACCATCTGGTCTTTGTAGATAACCATGTTGTCGCGCAGGTAGTCAAAACCCAGTTCGTTGTTGGTGGCATAGACCACATCGGCCCGGTATTCTTCCCGGCGCCGCTCTGACTCAAGCCCTGCGACAATCAGGCCCACAGAAAGGCCGAGCATCTCGTATGCCGGCCCCATCCAGTAGCGGTCACGCCAGGCCAGGTAGTCGTTAACGGTAACAATGTGCACCCCTTCACCGGAAAGGGCATTTAAGTAGGCCGGCAATACGGCAACCAGGGTTTTCCCTTCGCCGGTTTTCATCTCGCCAATGCGTCCCTGGTGCAGGACCACGGCACCAAGAACCTGCACGTCGAAAGGTCGCATCCCGGTGGTGCGCCTGGCGGCTTCGCGGGCCAGGGCGAAAGCTTCCGGTAAAATATCGTCTTCTGTTTCACCCTGCTGCAGCCGTTCCTTTAATCTAGCCGTCTCTTCCGGGAATTGTTCATCGGCCAGCGCACTGGCCCAGGGTTCCAGCTCATTTACCTTTCCCACGTACTGTTTTTCCAGGCGCTTTACCTCTTTTTCGTTGGAATCGCCAAATATCTTTTTAAATAAAGCAGTCATTGAAATACTCCTTTTGCCTTCTTCTTTTTATTTCAGCTGTACCTGCTCGGCCGTGCTGCATTTTGGGCTGGTGCCTCACCTCGCGGATAACAGCTTTTTGTTAAGCTTGCAGGGTTTAACCTGCAACATAAGGTGCTGCCCGCTGGCAGACGAGCAGGACACGGCCTGTAGCAATTTATGTTTACTTCTTCTAAGGCTTTTTAAATTTTATCACAGTTATATCTGCTCAAACAAGCACTGGGAAGAAAAATCAAGAATCCGGGGCAAGTTCGCAGGTAAGTGCCCACAGGCTGCCTGAAACCAGGGAGTGACCGCCCAAAATTACCGGAATGGGACATTCGCCGGCAAGCCTGGTAAACTCCCTTAACCAGGGATGTTCCAATTCCCGCCACCTACCCAGATCGGAGAGAAAGCGTGCTTCATCAGAAAAATGGTAGTGGTAATGATACATCAGCACCCGGGTATCGATAAAGGCACAGCTGGCTACGCGGGAAAGATAGCTAAAGAATTGTTCAAGCCCGGCATGATCAATCAACAGGCCAAGCAGGGAAACAACTTCATTTGCCTCGATCCGGCCCAGGGACTTCATCCCCCGTTCTTCAGAAAAAATGCGCAGGCGCAATTTAAGCAGGGCGTTGAGGCGCTCGATCACCGGTGCCCCCACTCTGCCGATCAAGGCAACATCTTCATATTCATCCGCAAGCACCGCCTTGGCCCGCTCCAAACTGCTGTAATCGTACTGCAAGTCCGACAGGGTTTTTTGGGTGCGGGGACCCGCGAAAGGACCCGCTCCCAGGATCAAAAGGTCGGTGGGGGTGTCTATATCGAAAAGGAGCCCCAGGGTGTGGGGCATCAATTCCATTTCCAGTCCGAGCTGGTCGCGCAGGGTCATGGCCAGGCTGTTGTCGGTGGCCGGAAGCTCGACTTCAGAGATGCCCGGCGGCACGGTAAAAGCGACCAGGTCTACCGACTGGGTATTGTTTGTATAGACGAAGGCTTCTTTTTCGAGCAGCTTATGGCAGATCACCTTTAATTCATCAACAGTAATCAACGGCGAACCCGCCCCGTTAAGACAAAGCACCCTGGAGAGGTTATGTTCTTTAATTGCCGCCTGCAGCGCACACCCGTAGTGAAAACGATCCGGTGATTCTTTATTAAGGAATACTTTAGCGCCGAGGTTGCCGGCCGGTTCGACCAGTTCGGGCCTGTTGGTATATAATAAAACCTGCTCCACAAAGGAGACCAGTTTAATTTTTTCAAGGTTGTCGAGTAAAGCCGCCTGGCGCACCAGGGCCATTTCCTCTTCTACCCGGCTTTTTGGCCGGGAACCTTCAAATATAACTACGCTTACTGCTTTTCCCATAAGTTTGTTTAACCCTCTTTTAGTATCTCTTGCGCCTTCAAAAATTTCTTCTTGCCCAAAGCATCTGGCACATGCAGGCAGCACCCGGTGACCTTTTTGATCCTCTAACCGTAAGAAAATCACGGCCCCGGCTGCTGCCTCTGCTTAAGTTTTCTTTAGTCCTTATTTTTCTCCAGCCCCCGCTGCCAGTTTTTTTAACCACCGGCGGATGGGCATGGAGGAATTATAGCGATAGATTGTGTCTGCTCAGCCGTGCCGACTTTGGACTGGTGACGGCTCACTTGAGGGTAATGGCAACGACTCAGCTCCAGGCCTGTATGGCTCTGATCTTTGGCTTATTCAGGTTCGATTAGCCCGTAATTTGCGTCTTTTCGCTTGTAGACCACGTTAACAACGTCAGTTTCGGCATTGGTAAAGACAAAAAAGTTGTGCCCGAGCAGGTCCATCTGAAGGATTGCTTCTTCTACGCTCATCGGCTTGAGGGGAAAGCGCTTGGTCCTTACCACTCTGGGAGACTCTTCTTCCTCTTCTTCCCTGGCCTCGGCTTCCAGGGCTGCATGTTGTTCGCTCATGTTGCGAAGCCCGGTTTGGCGCTTAGCCTTGTCCATCCTGGTTTTATATTTTTTAACCTGTCTCTCGAGCTTATCTACCACCTGGTCAATCGAGGCGTACATATCGCCGGTAGATTCCTCACCGCGCAGGATCATGCCGTTTAAGTTCACTGTAACCTCCACAATATGTTCTTCGCGGATTACGCTCATCACTACCTGGACATCGGTTTTTTCATTGAAGTGTTTATCAAGTTTACCTAATTTTTTATGGGCATAGTCGACCAGTGAAGGTGTGGCTTCAATATTTTTACCCCGGACATTTATTTCCATACTAAACAACCTCCCATTTTTGGATTCTCTCTATGGATATACATTCTACTATAAATGTAATTCCCCAGTCCAGTATAAAAATCCTGCTATAAAACGATCAGGTGAAAATAAACCTGAAGCTGAAAAATATACTGTAATATAAGGGAATTTTAGTCAATCAAGCAGGTAAAATCGGCTATATTTTACCAGCGTTCCAGGTTATCATAAAACCCGGGCTTTTTGATCAGCCCGGCTCCCGGATTGTAGGAGATTACCGCTCCATATACTTTTGCCCCACTTGCATGCAAAACCGAGGCAGCCTCTTTCATGGTCGACCCGGTAGAATAAACATCATCGATGAGCAACACGGTTATTCCGGGCTCTATTTTAGTGTTTACTTTAAAAGAGCCACGCACATTTTCCTGCCTTTGCCGGCGGGAAAGGGCTACCTGGCTTGCGGTAGGTTTGTTTTTGATCAGGAGTTCCAGGTATGGCAGGTGAAGAGTTTCTGCAGTGTGGGCGGCAAGCAGGGCGCTCTGGTTGTAACCGCGCTCTAATTCGCGCTGCCGGTGGAGGGGTAGCGGAACTACCGCTTCGGGGCGGCAAAAAGCTTCTCTTTTTATTTCCCCGGCCAGCCAGTTTCCCAGGGGACGGGCTGCCGCGCTGCGCTTACGGTATTTCAGGTCATGGATTAAACGGCGCCAGTTTTGATCGTAAAGCGATACCGTAAAAAGGCCTCGCAGCGGCTTTTCAGGCGATGCTTGCAGCAGAGATCCCTGCAGGCAGTCACAGGGCGGTTCTCCCCGGGAAAACCCTCCACAGTAAGGACATATTCTACCGCCAGGTTTATAGAGTTTTGCACAGGCGGCACACAGGGGGCGCCCCCCGGCAACAGGGTCAGTGCCGCGGGAAAGCAGGTTCCGACAAAACAGGCAGCGTTCCGGGAAGATTAATTCAAGCAGGCCGGTAAACCAGCCCTTCCCGGCGGCTTGAGGGTTGAAGCAGGTTCCACCCCTGCCGCGGTCCATTACCGCACCGCCCCGCTTTTTAAGCGGCCGTCCAGGTAGGTATACCGCTCCTCGGACTTATTGTTGCGCACCGCTATGGCCATGGCTTTTTTAGTCCCGACCAGGACCGCCAGCTTGCGAGCCCTGGTGATTCCTGTATACAAAAGATTGCGCTGGAGCAAAATGTAGTGCTGGGTTAAAACCGGCATGATGATGACCGGGTATTCACTACCCTGGCTTTTGTGAACCGAAACGGCATAAGAAAGGACCAGCTCATCGAGCTCGGTAAAATCATAGATCACCGGTCGCGGTTGGAGCACATCGCGGAAAGTAACTACCAGCTCCGCTTCTTCCTTGTCGATGGCCGTGATTAGGCCGATGTCGCCGTTGTAAACTTCCTTTTGGTAGTTATTGCGGATTTGCATTACTTTATCGCCAAGCCGGTAGGCTGTTCCCTTAACCAATGTTTCAACCTTGTCGCGAGCAGAAGGGTTAAGCGCCTGCTGGAGAAGGAAGTTGAGCCTTTCCACCCCGGCCGCTGTTTTGCGCATCGGGGTAAGCACCTGCAGGTCCATCAAGGGATCAAAGGGCCCGTAATTGGGCAGGCGCTCCTTGCACAGTTGAACTATCAGCCCGGCCGCCTGTTCGGGATCTTCTTCGTTCATGAAAAAGAAGTCCTTGTTTTTTACATTCAGGTAGGGCATTTCCCCCTGGTTTACCCGGTGGGCATTAACCACGATCAAGCTTTCCCGGGCCTGACGGAAAATATAACTGAGGCGGAAGCAGGGGAGTGCTTCTGAACCGATCAGGTCGCGGAGCACGTTGCCTGCCCCCACCGCGGGAAGCTGATCGACATCTCCCACCATCACCAGGCGGCACCCGGGAGGCAGTGCTTTTAACAAGTTATACATTAAAAGAAGATCAACCATCGAAGCTTCATCGATGATAACTACCTGGGCTTCGATGGGGTTGTCCTCGTTGCGCTGGAAGTTGAAACCTTCTCCTTCTGTATAATTATATTCAAGCAGGCGGTGGATCGTTGATGCCTCCTGCCCGGTTGCCTCGGTAACCCTTTTCGCCGCCCGGCCGGTGGGCGCAGCCAGAAGCACTTTCTGCTTGATCAATTTAAAGGTTGAGAGCAGTGCTTTAATAGTCGTAGTTTTACCGGTTCCCGGCCCACCGGTAACTATGAGCACCCCATTATGGAGCGCTTCATCTAAAACCTGCAGCTGCTCATTAGTTAAATGGGGATTGTCATGTTTGGCCGTAGATAAGGCCTGTTCCACCTCCAGTGGTGAGTAGGAATCGGCCTGGTGGCTTAACTGGCTGATTAGGCGGGCTGCACCTTTTTCAGCCTGGTAAAAGGGAGCATAATAGACTGCCTCCCCGCTTTCTTCCAGGGTCTCGCAAAACAGTCTTTTCTGATCCATTAATTCCTTGAGCTGCGCTTCGAGGTACTCCTGGGTAAGGGTACCGGAAGACAGATCAAGCAATTCCTTGATCTTATCAAACAAAACTTCCCGCGGCAGGTAGACATGTCCTTGCTCGGCGGCGCGGCTGAGCGCGTAAGTGATCGAGGCTTTGATCCTTTCCGGGGCATCCTCGGGCATCCCCAGCCGGCGGGCAATTTGATCGGCAGTTTTAAACCCAATGCCAAAGACATCCTCGGCCATCCGGTAGGGATTTTCCTTGATTTGCTCTATTGTCTGAGAACCATAGCGGCGGTAAAGGCGCATGGCCTGGCTGACAGAAACCCCGTAACCCTGCAGAAATACCAAAACGTTTTGTACATCTTTGTACTGGCGGTAGCTTTTTAATATCTCGGCCGCTTTGCGGGCCCCGATGCCTTCCACTTCCTGCAGGCGTCCCGGTTCTTGATCCATTATTTCGAGGGTATCCAGGCCAAAATGATCGACAATCCGTTCCGCGGTAACCGGGCCGATTCCCTTGATCAAGCCGGAGGAAAGATACTTCTTCAGGCCTTTTTCAGTGGCGGGAAGCAAGCGCTCCCAGTGGTCTACGGAAAACTGTTTCCCGTAACGGGGATGGGTCTGCCATTCACCTTTGATCAACAAGCTTTCGCCTTCCTGCATCGGGGGAAAATGGCCGACAATAGTGACTGACTTGCCTTCGCGGCAGCGCAGGACGGCCACCAGGTAAGCGCTATCTTCATTGTAAAATCTTATTTTTTCCAGGGTTCCTTCAATCCGTTCCAGTAGGTTGCCCTCCTGTTGCCTTGTAAAAAGTGAATGCGATAAAATTGGCGCAAGACTTTTTAAGATCACTATTTGTATAAAAATTTGGTGTCTACCCAGCCATGCTGCCTTTGGAATGGTGACTAACCTTTCAGGGATAATTCTACTCCGGCAGGCGTAGTTCCTCTTTTTTTCTCCCGTTAGACCAGATAAGCACTGCGCCAATCCCGGCCAGCAGCCTGGAACGCAGTGCTTATCATTATTGTTACTGCCGTGCCTTGCTATATTATAAACTGGTGCCGTCCCATCGCTGACAATGGCAATGGTCCTGTCTGAAATATTGCAAGACCGGGCAAATACTCATTTTTTAGGTCAAAGCTTCTTTAAGCAGATCGACTTTGTCGAGCCGCTCCCAGGGTAAATCAAGCTCGGGTCTGCCAAAATGCCCGTAAGCCGCCAGTTTAAGGTAAATCGGGTTACGCAGCTGCAGGTTATTGATGATTGCAGCCGGGCGCAGGTCAAAGTGCTTGTTGACCATTTCCTCCATCACACTGACCGGCACTTTTTCCGTCCCGTAAGTTTCGATCATCATTGATACAGGGTGGGCCACCCCGATAGCGTAAGCAAGCTGAAGCTGGCACCTGGAGCACAGTCCCGCTGCCACCAGGTTTTTCGCTACGTACCGGGCGGCATAGGAAGCGGAGCGGTCAACTTTGGTCGGGTCCTTGCCGGAAAATGCCCCTCCACCGTGGGCGGCATATCCTCCATAAGTGTCGACGATGGTTTTCCTACCGGTAAGGCCGGCATCTCCCTGGGGGCCGCCAACCACGAAACGCCCGGTGGGGTTAATAAAAAAGCGGGTTTCATTCTTGATCAGCTCAGGGGGTGCTATTTCCCGAACTACATGTTCAATCATGTCTTTTTCAATCTGTTCCAGGCTTACCTGGTCGCTGTGCTGGGCCGAAACAACCACGTTATCCAAAAACGCAGGCATGCCGTTTTCATAAACCACAGTTACCTGGGTTTTGCCGTCCGGCCGCAAATAGTCAAGGACTTCGTCCCTTCTGATCCTGGCAAGCTGCTGGGCCATCTTGTGGGCCAGGGCTATCGGCATCGGCATCAATTCAGGGGTTTCTTCACAGGCATAACCAAACATGATCCCCTGGTCACCGGCCCCGACGAGGTCGTATTCGTCTTTCTTTTCCTTGCCCCTTACTTCGTAAGCTTCCTCTACACCCTGGGCAATATCCGGGGACTGTTCATCAATCGAAGTGAGTACCGCACAGGTATCTCCGTCGAAACCATATTTTGCCCTGGTATAACCGATGTCCTTAACTGTATCCCGGACAATAGTAGGGATATCAACATAGCATTCCGTAGTTATTTCACCGCAGACCAAAACCAACCCTGTGGTAACAGATGTTTCGGCGGCTACACGGCCATTGGGATCATCCTTCATAATCGCATCGAGGATGGCATCGGATATCTGGTCGGCCAGTTTATCCGGGTGCCCCTCGGTTACCGATTCTGAAGAAAAAAGATAGTTATTCTGATGCACTTAAGTTCTCCTCCTTAAAATAAGTCAGCTTATTATTTGGAAAGCCTGTTATAAAGCAGCTTTCCATAGCTTTCTTCCATCAACATTGTGTTGCCGGTAAATTATGCTTGCGTGTAATTTCTGTTGGGTTGTAACTTTTTAATTTGCTTGCCTGCATACCATTAACATGCTTTTACGGCAACTTTTCTTATCTGACGCCCGCTAATGGTATACTGGTAAACGTTTTGCCTGGCTGAAATTTATCACCACCTGACCTGTAAAACTTTCTTTTTAGGTCTTGAAAATACAAAAAGCCTCTATTTCAAGAGGCCTTCTTGGCACCTCTCATCTCCCGGGGAGGACGGCCACCCCGCAGCAATTAGCACCGATATCACATGGACCGGTTGCTGGGATTCATCGGGGCTGTCCCTCCTCCGCTCTGGATAAGAGTAACTTTATTTATTTAAATGAATTATACACTGTTCCCCTAAAAAAGTCAATTTTTATAAACCATTTCA
>Ga0207421_10000966_pt1 | contig 37284 bp, 33 predicted proteins | sample SodLakKL_010_SED_4_FD_187542 | JGI IMG/M metagenome (GOLD analysis project Ga0207421, IMG submission 187542) | Alkaline sediment microbial communities from Lake Tanatar, Kulunda Steppe, Russia - 8KL_010_SED (SPAdes) (version 2) | ecosystem: Environmental > Aquatic > Non-marine Saline and...
TACGGCTGCGGTTCTCGTCAGAGCCCTTGATCTTAACGCGATCAACAATAACTTCAATCGTATGTTTCTCTTCCTTTTCAAGCACGGGCAGATCGGCCTCGTCAAGCCGATGCTGTTCGTCGTCGATCCGAACGCGCAGATAGCCTTCTTTTTTCAGTTCTTCAAGTTCATCCTTGTATTGACCTTTGCGCCCACGGACAAGAGGCGCAATTATTAGGAGACGGGTACCAGGGTCAAAGGTCATGACTTCGTCAACCATGCGGTCGATAGTCGTGGCTTCGATGGGATGACCGCAGTCGGGACAGAAGACGTCACCGACGCGGGCAAAAAGCAAGCGCAGGTAGTCGTAAATTTCAGTTACAGTGCCGACGGTGGAGCGCGGGTTGTGGGAGCGATTCTTCTGTTCGATAGCAATTGTCGGGGTTAGACCGTCGATACGTTCAACATCTGGTTTTTCGAGCTGACCGAGAAAACGACGCGCATAGGCGGAAAGCGACTCGACAAAGCGGCGCTGTCCCTCGGCGTAAAGTGTATCGAAGGCAAGCGAGGACTTGCCGGAACCGGATATACCGGTGACGACGGTAAGCTGTTCACGGGGAATTTTGACATCGAGACCGGCGAGGTTATGTTCGCGGGCGCCGTGTATTTTTATCCAGCTTCTGTTTTTTCGCATAGGTAACACCTTCTCAACCTTTTCAGTTTCCAGTTTATAGTTTTTAGTTTCCAGTTTATAGTTTTAGTTCTTGACCCGCAACTCGTAACGCGTAACAAGTTCTTGGGTCTTGAAGGTCAAGTTCAAGATGGATTCCGGCTCGGAGTCCGGAATGACGGACGATAAGTCAAAGTCAACCTCGAGTTCCCCCCTCACCTGTATCCTCTCCCTCGGAGGGGAGAGGAATTAAATCAAGGGCGGCTCGGAGGCCGGAATGACGAGCTAAGCGGCATTTGTGAGAAAACGCCAAGCAAGTAAAAACGGATAATCCGTATTTATCCGTGTTCATTCGTGTCCTGTATAAGAATCATATATTTTAGATTAAATCTGGAAAAATTTCTATGTTTCAGTAAGGCGTTGAGGCAGAAAATGGAAGTAAAAGCGGATGAAGAGGAGAGCGAGGAAGAAAATAAGGGCGGCGATAAAGTTAAAGTCACGAAGCGCGAAGCCGGTTGGCGGAAGCGGATACAAATGATAGCTGAAAGCGGTGAGGACAAGCGGAAAATGGAGAGCAATAAGCAGCCCGAAAATCGCCGCAAGATTTTGACTTGCTTTCTGCCGGGCAAGGTAACGGTGAAGAAGAAACCAGGTGGCAAGCATAGCCCAGAGAAGCGAATAGGAGAGCCAGACAGTTTCATAATAAAAGGGCTGCGCAGTTTCCAACAAGCCTTGAATTACCCCGAGCAGAACAATGGAACCGGAGGCCAAAAAAAGCACAGCAGCAAGCGAGCGCAGACGAGCAATCCGCTCACTACCATGGGAAAGCAGATAAAAATAAGTGGCAAAAGCAAAGACAAAGAGGAAGACAAAGCTAACCACGGCCAGCGAGTAGTAAAAAACACTGAAGGCAACAGGTGAGAAAAGACGCCAGTCCCCCCGGGCAACATTGGCGAAACCATAAAGCCCGCCGACAAGCACAAGTAAGAAGATGAGGAAATCAAGAAAACGAAGGAATACTTTCATCAAAACTCCTCCCAGAAAAACTCGCCAACAAGCCAGAGACCGGCAAATAAAATTATCAAATAACTCAAAAGCCAGTAGAACCAGGCCCAGGGATAAGCTCCAGACGGCTCAAAAACCAATCGGAACAAGTAGCGAGCCGATAGTAAATGGGGAAGTAAAAAGGGTAGAAAAAGAAGGAAAAAAACGTGATTAGAAAATTCACCGGTTAGAGAACCGAGCCAAATAATAAGTTCAGAGAGGGCAAAAGCATGCAGGAGAGCGAGTATAAAAAGCAACCAGAACTGTCCGGCATCGATTTCCAGCAAGTAAAAGATCAAAAACGAATATACAGCAACAGGAAGCAGAAGACGCAATAATGCAACAAAAAGTTTTTCCAGAAGATACTCAAAACAGTCGACGCCCGCAAGCGCATACTGTTGTACGAGACCATACTGACAATCTCGAGCAATTACCGGAAAAAGTGACAGCAGGGTGGTAAAAAGAATTGCCAGCCAGAGTCCCAGGCTCAATATATCAGCCGAAAGGGCGGGAACAATCCGGGAAAGAGAGACTGATAACAAGAGGAACCCGACTCCAATCGCTGATAGCAAGACAACGGTGAAGAAGTTACGTACAAAGAGCTTCATCTCTAATACAAGGATATGAAAAATTTTAAACATCTTCCTCACCCACAGGAATCTCCTCCGAGGATGAAGTGTCGGTTTTAATGAGAAGATTGTCAGAGGCCTGCTCATGCGGAACCGTATCTATCGTGATTACTATGCGAGAATCTTGGACAAAATTTTGAAGATCCTTACAGACCAGGTTGTATTGTCTGAAGTTTAATCTCTCGAGGGGATAAGAACATACAACCAGAGGGCGGGGGGCGGTAAGTACAGTTGCCATTTTAAGCATGAAGAGCCGATTGGCACTCAAGAAAGTAACCAGTTCGTCGGGATCAATATTTTTTAAATAATCAGACCGAACTGAGCCGCGGAGAGAAAAAAGGGCGGTAAAAAAGTTTAAATTTTCAGCGGCAGTGAGTGAGAGAAAAAGCTCTGGAGAGGCAGTAATGAAACGCAGGGAATCACGGAAGACAAAAATATTTCGCCAGGCATCACGACCATTCCAGTATAAAATACCCCCGCCGGGGCGACGGAGACCAGCCAGAACCAGGGCCAGCGTGTCGCGTAGTTCACGACTTGCCTCGTGAACAACAAGATTAAGCCACTCGCCGGAGCGTACTTTTAAATCAAGACCCTGCACGATCAAATCGGGAGGTGCTTTTACTACCGCATCATGCAGCTCTAAAGTGTTGATTATATCCCCAACTTAGTCGAGTAGCTCCCGGGCTTTATTGTAAATGTGTGGTGCGGTAAGCCCGTAAGCATCAAGCAGTTCACGCGCTTCTCCTGACTCTGCGTAAGTATCATCAATTGCCACAAAACGCATAGGAACCGGTTCGCGGGCACTAAGAGCACGAGCAACTGCACTCCCCAGTCCCCCCCAGATCTGATGTTCCTCGGCCACCACAACCCGACCTGTCTTACGAGCCGACTGAACAATCGTAGCCTCATCCAGCGGCTTCATGGTATGCGAGTCAATCACCTCTGCTTCCACACCTTCTTCGGCAAGATTTTCCGCCGCAACAAGCGCTTCAGCGACAAGTAATCCACAGGCAACAATAGTTAAATCGTCCCCGGGGCGAATCACGTTTGCCTTGCCCAGCTCAATACCGCTTTCACTTTCGCTATCATAAATAACAGGAACCCGGGGTCGTCCGGTGCGCATGTAGCAAGAGGTCTCAGCGGTCAATAACTGAGGCATGAGGGCACGGGTGGCATATCCGTCCGCGGGCACACATACAATCATTCCGGGCAGGGAACTCATGAGAGCGAGGTCCTCCACGCTCTGCTGTGTGGCACCGTCTTCTCCCCCACTTATACCGCCATGGGAGGCAACAAATTTTACATTCAAACGAGGATAAGCAACCGAAACACGCATCTGGTCATAAGCGCGATTAGTCAGAAAACAGGCGAAGCTGCTAACAAAAGGGAGCAGCCCGCTGGCCGACAGACCAGCGGCAAGACCAACCATGTTTGCTTCCTGGATTCCCACATTATAAAAGCGCTCCGGAAATTCTTGCTGAAACATATAAGTTCGAGTTGACTTGGCAAGATCACCGTCTAGAACGACAATTTCCTCGTGCTGACGTCCAAGTTCGACAAGCGCTTCACCATAGGCATTACGAGTCGGAGGGCCGTATTCTAAATTCATTTTTTTACCCCCTTGCGGGCCTGCTCCAGCTCTTGCAGGGCCTGCTTCGTCTCCTCATCATCAGGGGCAACACCGTGAAAATCGTTATTATGTTCCATAAAAGAGACTCCTTTCCCTTTTACCGTATGAGCAACTATAGCGCGCGGTGTGTCGGGATCTTTTTGTGCCCAGCGGTAAGCACTGTCCACGGCTTTTAAATCATGTCCGTCTATTTCCTTGACCTGCCAGCCAAAGGACTGCCATTTTTCAACCAGCGGTTCCAAACCAAGTATCTCGTCAACAGGTCCGTCCAGCTGGAATTTATTGTAATCGACAACCGCCGTTAAATTTCCGAGATTATGATGCGCCGAGAAAGCGACTGCCTCCCAAACCTGACCCTCATCAAGTTCACCGTCGCCAAGCAGACAAAAAGAGTGAAAATTTTCATCAAGCTGTTCGGCGGCCAGAGCAATACCAGCTGCTATAGACAACCCCTGGCCGAGGGAGCCTGTGGAAGCTTCCACAGCGGGCAGACGGGAAAAATCCGGGTGACCCTGCAGCGGACTGCCAAATTTACGAAGAGTAGAAAGTTCTTCCAGGGGAAAATATCCAGCCCGGGCGAGAACTGAGTAAAGAGTGGGAACGCCGTGACCTTTGCTGAGGACAAAACGATCCCGTTTGGGCCACAGTGAATTTTCCGGATCCAAATTCATTATTCGGAAAAAGGGCACAGCAGTCAGCTCAACCATGGATAGAGAGCTACCCGGATGACCGCTGCCGGCAGTATTAATCATGTCAACAACATCCGCACGGATGTCATAAGTTAAGACTTCAAGTTCTGAAAGATCCATTTTACTGCTCACCACTTAAAGAAGTATAGGACAACAATTTTACAACTGAGTGAATTTATTCGCACCCAGATTTTCTGGGACAAAGATTTTAACACAAACCTGAAAGAGGAAAAGGAAAATTTTAGTTCGTCGAGGTAAAAATACGTCTCCGAAGTGGAGATAGATCAAAAAGCTCACTTAAGTAGACAAATTCTATCCCCTTTTGTTTGTATTTGGGAACCATTTCGTATAGAACTCGGGCCGTGTTTGGGGTTTGAATGTGACCGATAGCAATAGCCTCCCCCCGGGTTTTAGCCACCTCCATCAGCTCTTTAAACTGCCCCCGAATATGTTCTTTATCCGTTTGACCGTCCAGAAAAACATCACTTTCTTCAACCGGCACACCATGTTTTCGAGCTGTTTCAGCAGCAACTGAGGCATCATCGGTACGACTGTCCAGGTAAAACATGTCGTGTTTTGAAAGCGCCGCCATAACAGCTTCCATCCCCGGCTGATGACGAACAAAAGCGGAGCCCATGTGATTGTTCATCCCAACCATACTCGGATATAACTCTACTACTTTTTCTATTTTATTTATAACCTCTGAACGGTTCATTCCAGTCATCAGAGCGTGTTCGCCCGGGTCGTCGTCAGGATACCCCAGCGGTTCCATCGGCATATGAATTATAAACTCATATTTGTCGCGCCAGAGTTGATAGTGGTAATCACTATGTGGACGCTCCGGCATCAAGGCCATAGTCAAGGGAGCTGGAACCTGTTCGTAGAGCGGGATCGTACCCAGCTCCCAACCCAAATCATCAATAACTATGGCTACCCGCGGTCTGTTTGAATCGGGGGAGTGAGCCTCACCGTCATACTGGGAAAGCTGTTCAGAAACCGCCGGACTTGACTCTAATTTATTTTCCGGGGGTCTATTTGTCTGTGGAAAATAAGAAAATGTGAGGGCAACCAGAAATAAAATTAAAGCCGCTGCGACAAGCCAGTATTCACCCTTCATGAGCAGACAACAGGGCCAGAGCTTCTTCAATGTTCCATGGATCAACCCTGAGTGCATTAACCAGTTTGCTCAGAATATTATCCAGCTGAGGGTCGGTGGCCAGATCAACAACCAGTTCTTCACCACGTGTGGCATACTGCTGATTTTTAATCTGGTGGCGAATATACTTTTCCGGCAAAGTAAATCCCTGTTCTCTTAACTCCTCAACAAAAAGTTCTATATCTTCCTCGGACGGTTCCGGATAGTTACGAACGAAGTCGATTACCGTATCTCCCATCTGTAATTTACGCATTTCTTTCTGTATGGGGGTGTCTATAGCGTCCTGCCGAACCGCCCGGTGTGGAGAAATTCCTCGTCCTTCTATTTTATAACCCTCGGGAGTAAAGTAGCTGGCAGTGGTAATTTTCAGAGCGGAGCGATCGGGCAGCGGAAAGACTGACTGAACACTGGCCTTACCAAAGGTAGTATCTCCGGCGACAATAGCCCGACTGTGATCACGCAGAGCACCAGCGACAATTTCAGACCCACTGGCCGAACCTTCGTTAACAACGACAAACATGGGGTAATCCCCTTCAGTTTCATCTGCACGAGCCCAAACGTTCATATCGTGTTCACCAATACGTCCACTCGTATAAACAATTTTGCCGTCATCAATCCAGATATCGGCAACATCGTTAGCGGCCCGAAGTATTCCCCCGGGATTATTCCGGAGATCTAAGACAAGACCCTCCATCCCTTTTTCATGCAACTCAGCGAGTGCGTCTTTTACTTCCCCCGCTGTTTTCTCACCAAAATTATTAATTCGCAAAAAGCCCAGCTTGTGCCCATCGCGCTCAATTAGGGAATGGTAAACACTTTCCACCGAAATGATTTCTCGAATTATTGTCACTTCAAAGGGTTCCATTCCCGAGCGACCGATCAAAAGAGTCACCTCACTGTCGGGTTCGCCCCGAAGGCGATCCACGGCAGCTTCAATGCCATCAAGTTTGGAAGCATCTTCTCCGTCAATTTTTTTAATCCGATCCCCCGGCATCAAGCCCTCCCTCATAGCGGGCGTGCCAGACATAGGAGCAATTACTATCAACTCATCGTCTTCCATGGAAATCTGAATTCCCAGCCCGCCAAATTGCTGTTCAGTGGAAGTTTGCATTTCCTGATAACTACGCTGATCAAGATGTTGCGTGTGCGGGTCTTCAAGACTACCCAGCATACCACTAATAGCTGCTTGAAACTTTTTGGCGGGCTCAAGCTCACACCGTTCAGCAACTACATTAAAAATTTCCTTAAAGACCACCGCTGGTTCCCCACTAACCCCGCGATAATAATTACCGGTGAAATATCCTGTGTCAAAGGGAAAATAATCAGGATCATAAATCTTTTTATTACTCTTAGGCGGGCCAATAATCAACGTGTCATTTTTAGTGGTAAGATAGAGACCAACCGCCTCTTCGGTCTCTTCTGACGCATCACGGATACTGTCGTAAGCTCGCTCATCAAGGAGTTTTACAGGACAATCATCAAGCGCCTCAATGAAACCGGTGAAAGCGCCGTGAAGCATCTTCTCATCGTCAATGCCATCTTCGTCAAAATAAAAATTATTTACATAGCTGTAGACGTTACTAAACACCTGGTATTGCTGTTCAAGCTCGGAACGTTCTCCGGCCAGAAGCCCCCCAAGAAAAACATAGCCCAGAAACATCCCCACACAGAAGCTTGCGATGACAACGTATATCTTCCAGTCGAGCTTCACCAGAATCACCCATTTCCCCTTAGGGGGACAAGAAAAATAAAACCGAAACTAAGCCGGTTAATTTTATATTAAACAAAAGGCTCTACAGACAATATAATTATAACAACTCAGGCAAATATTTTAAATTGTGTTCAACATCATACCAGAACCTACCTAACCCCCGTTATTACCGGGAACGTATGACGTCCCAGGGCTTGCCCCGGCAATCCGTTCTCTTGTCCCTTCATAAGGCAAAAGAGAATATTAATTTCAGCTCAGGTAATTTCCGGCGGCGAAATTTCATAGAAACTATGAATTTCCACCCGTCCGTCCCGAAGTCGAAAGGTGCAGTGTTGAACTCCGCCAGTTCGAATAAAACGATAATCACTACCAATACCTATTCGTGTTCCCGAATGAACTGCATTTTCAACTGAAATAAGCGCGTCTTCACGCAAGGTAGCCTGTTTAAAAAGGGAATCCTTTTCCTCTTCGAAATTTTCAATGTTTTGCTGAAGGCGCTCCCGATTAGCGAGTAACTTTTCTAATTTTTCTCGGTCCTTTTCCGGCAGAGGTCCGCGCCCCTCCAATGTATTGACTGCTCTTTCTATCTTATCCAGTTTTTCCCGCTGATCGACTAACTTTCCTTCTATACGGGCAGCACGACGAAAATACCCGGGATCAATACCAACCTCCATACGAGTTTCTGTGGTACCGATAGAGCCTACTTCACAGGCATAAATAAAAAGTCCTGCCCGGACCGATCCACCGGTTATCAGGCCACGACCGCCGGCAACATAAATACCTTTGCCTGCATCAATACGGCTGTGTAAGATCATTTCTCCACCAATCACATAGCCCTGGGCTATCACACCGGCCTGTTCGATAAAACTTGATATGACGTTTCCCCGAGCATTAAGCTGGGCGCCGCCTTTACCCCGAATGCCTTCTTTGACAACAATATCCTGTTCGGACTGAATATAGGATTTGCCTACCCCTTGTTCGATTATTATGTCCCCACTGGCTTTTATCTTAAATCTATCGTGTACATTACCCTTAACTACAACAGTACCGTCGAAATCAATATTCCCGGTACTGTAATCAACGTCGCCTTCAACAATATAAATTTCCTGAACCCGGAGTTCGCCCTCGCTAATAGTAACGTTACCACTGGCCGTAGCGTAGAATTTGTTGTTCTGGCGGCGAACATTTTTTCCCGCCACAATATTCTTTTCATCGCCTCGCTCGGCTTTAATCTTTTTTCCCCGAACAGTGATCCCCGGTCTTCCCGGCGTAGCCGGTCTAATCTCGGCCAGTATTTCCCCTTCTTCCACGTTATTAATGAGATTTAATTCACGGAAATCAACCCGTCCTTCCGACTCCGCGGGGCGTGGTTTTTTATCCGTCTCAAAATAGGTGATTACCTCGGCAGGGTCCCCTTTCTCCGGCGGCCGACCCCGGGCCACTTCGACGGGTTCGTTATAATTCTCGTTTTCAATCATATTTTCAATTCGATCCCACTTAATCCCCTCGGTTATGCGCTCCGATTTTAATTTTCTTCGAGCTCCTTTCAGCGAAGCCGGCTCACCTCCCAGTCGAGGGGGTAAAATAGTCATTCGAGCCGACAGCCCCTCCTCGAGAACCTGGACTTCGTAACGAGCGTTAAAATTTTCATCCGGTGGGACGACCCCTATTTTAACCGGTTCGCCGTCTGGATTCAGAGCGGCCTTTCTCACTTCATCAAAATCGCAGTACTCCAGGCCAATATGCTGTAGATGGTCAATTATTTCATCAGCCTCCACAGCTTTACCGGTGCCAAGTGGAGGATGAATAGTAAGCAAAATTTTACCTTCACTAACCTGGAGGTTGAAGGAACCATCAACCCCTTCTGCCGCCTCGAGTGCCTCTTCCAGAGTTGCTTCCAGCAAGGAATCGTCAGATACCCGGGGACGAATCCGAAGCCTCCAGGGCCGGGCAAAAAAACCAAGCAAGCCAGAAGTCCCTACCTGAATAACTGTGGCTTCAATTTCGCTCAGGGTAAGACCGAGTTCCTCGGCTCCCTTTTTCATAGCTTCAGGCTTAGTCTCAGCCTCAACTATTACCTGGCGCCGGGCTTCAGCCTCCTCGCCGCTCATGGTAAATACTGCAGAAGCTCAGGCAAAGAGGAGATTGAAGGATAATCCGCGCTGACATCAACTTCGTGATAATTCCAGGGAAAGTCCGATTTGATATGAACCGGGCGCAGACCAAGCTCAATAGCAGGCTCGACCTCGCCGCGCAGGGAGTCACCGACAATTGAAACCATGTCAGGGGGATAGGGGGGGAGAACACAGGAGAGAGTTTTAACATCTTTATAGGGAAAAATATGAAATTCACCAAACCAGCGATCAAGCCTATGGTGCCGTATTTTATTCGTCTGTATCTCCACATCTCCCATCGTATAAAGCAGGAGATCAAAACGCTCTGACAGTTGCTCCAGCACTTCAAAAGCACCGGGAAGTGGTTCTGGAATTATTTCATAAACAGCCTCCCCAATTTGTCGGCACCTGTCCAGATCTTCTTTACGTTCAGGGTAATCAAACCGATCACAGTAAAACTGCCAGGTCTTAACCATGGAGAGAGGAAAATGCTCACGAGCCAGGCCTACTTCTTCAATTACCTTTTGATCAATTAAATTATAACGTTTTAGCACATCTTTTTCAGAATCGAGTTCGGCAAAATTCGTGGTCACAAAATTAGCAAACTCATCCAGTTGACGGTTATAATACTTTCCCGACTGAAGAAGAGTGTCATCCAGATCAAAAATTATCCGACGAACCATTTTTTTAACCGCCCAAATACTGAAGTAGAGGGTCGCTGCCAGCCCATAATTGAAAGTTCATTTTCTTCAGCAAGCTGAAAACATTCATCCTGCTGCAAAAAGAGAGTAACATCGGCTTCAACGGCCAGCAAATCGGCTGAAGCCTGCGTAAGTAAGCGAACTGTCTCAAGCCCAACTACCGGTACGTCAAACCGGTAATCCTGGGAGGAACGGGCAATCTTCAGTAACACCAGGCCGTCGCCGGCCAGTCTAGAGCTTCGACGAATAAGCTGCGAGGTTCCCTCAACGCCTTCAACTGCGACGACGGTCTGTTCCTTCCCGGTAACCGCCTGTCCAACCTCTTCGTCGACAAGCTTAACCGCAAGCGACGAAAGCTTGGTCAGCGTTGCAAGACAGTATTCCGAGGGTTCAGGTCCAGCTATATGGCCGGCCGGAGTTAGCTGATCGGCAAGAATTTCGTTAACTCCAAGGACACGCAACCCACGAAACTTAAGCATCCGAGCGGCCGCCCGAATGATCTCGTCATCCCCTTTATCTTTAAGCTTATCTAACTGCCGTTTGACGGCCGCGTCAGCATTTTCATGGACTTTCTGATCAAATATCTTTTTTTTGTCCACGTCGCCGACAAGCAAAACTTCCTTGACCCCATCCTCGCTCAACATACGCGGCACAGTCCCGAAGCGTTCTGGTTCAACCATGTTAAAGTGATCTACAACTTCATGAAGCTCGGGATGGGGGGTGGAAGTCAGGCTGTAGAGATTTACACGACGGTCACGTTGTTTAAACTTTTTAGCTGCCAGCAGCGGCAAAGACCCCGTGCCCGCGAGAATAGCAACGGGACTTTGACTCATTTATGAATGCCTCGCTCGGAATTACGAATAAAATTTATAAGAATCTCCAGATGGGGATTAGTTTCCATCTCTGTTTCAATTTTATCAAGAGCCTGACTGGTGTTAAGATCGGAGTGAAAGATAATTCGCACAGCCCGTTTTAAGAGACGGCGATCGGCTCCGGAAATTCCGTGCCGGCGTAGACCAATACTGTTTAAATCATAGACTTTGGCTGGATTACCGGAAATACGAATATAGGGGGGGACATCTTTGTTCAGGCGGCTCAATCCGCCAACCATAGTATGGGAGCCAATTTTTACGAATTGATGTACCGGGGTCAGTCCTCCCATCATGACATGATCCTGCACTTCGACATGACCGGCCAGCGTTACGCCGTTGGCCAGCGCATTGTTGTTACCCACCGAACAATCGTGAGCTATGTGCGAGTAAGCCATTATCATGTTATCGTTGCCGACGGTGGTATAGCTACCTGATTCCGTGGCCCGATTTATCGTGATAAACTCTCGCAAAATATTGTCATCACCGATTTTCACTCCAGTGTCGTTACCCTCATAGGACCAATCCTGTGGTGGGGTACCAAGCACCGCTCCATTTTGAATTTCGTTATTTTTGCCCACTATAACTTCACCTTCGAAAGTAACGCGAGCACCAATTTTAGTTCCAGCTCCAACCTTTGTCTCTGATGACACTATGGAAAACGGGCCAATTTCAACGTCTTTATCCAGTTCGGCCCCGTCATGAACTATAGCAGTCTCGTGAACAACCGTCATAATGAAAACTCCTTGTCTTTAATTTCACATTTTTAAAATCATAAGTTACTGATAAATTAGTTAAGAAAGGCGTAATATCTCCTATCTGAATCAGCTAATAACTGCTTTTTATTTACTACCGGACGAATAAAGGGCTTAATCTACCAGTCCAATCAATCGACCAGCGCAAATTTAAACAATCCCTCGGTGGCCACTTCACCGTCAGTATACGCCTTGCCTCCCATCATCCCCGAGCGACTGCGCAGCCGTTTGCCGGTGACCTCAAAGATAAGCTGATCACCAGGACGCACGGGTTTACGCCATTTTACGTTATCGACACCCATAAAGTAAATATTTTTGCCCTCGTTTCCGGGACGCGACAGGATCCAGGCCGCGCCGAGCTGAGCTATTGCCTCAATAATTAAAACGCCGGGCATAATGGGATCGCCGGGGAAGTGTCCCTGAAAAAACTCTTCGTTGATGGTAACGTTCTTGAGCCCGATGGCCTTCTCTTTCTCGTGGTCCATAGAAAGAATACGATCAACTAACAAAAGTGGATAACGGTGCGGCAGAACGTCAAGAACGGCATCAATGTTCATCATTTCGTCACCACCGCGACGCGCCTGGTGAGCAATTTCAGCCGGCGATTTACTTATGCGACCGGCAAGTTTTTCCGCCAGAGCAACGTTGAGAAAGTGGCTGTTTTTGACAGCAACCACGTGGCCAACTATAAAAGTTTCAAGTAAAGCCAGATCGCCAATTATATCGAGCACCTTGTGACGCACAAATTCATCCGAAAATTGCGGCTCATCCCCAAGCAGGTTACCTTCTTTGTCCAGAACAATTGCATTATCCAGACTACCCCCCAGGGCAAGATTGTTTTCCAGCAGATCTTCTATTTCTTCTTTGAAACCAAAAGTTCGGGCCGGAGCTATCGACTCACCAAAACTTTCAGGGGATAACGAATAAGATAAGAATTGATCACCAATATATTCGTTATCAAAACTGATTGTGCAGCTAATTTTAAATTCAGTGTCGGGCAGCAGAACTATCGACTGGTCACCGTCCTCAACGTAAAGCGGCTTGTTAACGCGATAAACTTCACGCGTGCCGGAGAGCTCTTCCAGACCAGTCTCCTCGAAAATTTCAACAAAACCGGCCGCACTACCGTTAAGAGCAGGAATCTCGGGCGCTTCGACGTAAACGTTGGCGTCGGTAATTCCGAGGCCAAAAAAAGCTGCCATTATATGCTCAACGGTATAGAGTTCCTCGCCAGAACTGGAAAGTACGGTAGCACGGGGGATATCCTCAATTGCATCAACCGAAGGTTCAAAAACAACATCCTGATCAAGGTCCGTTCGAATGAACTTAATTCCCTCCCTCGATTCAGCGGGTTCAACCAGCACTCGGGTTTCACTGTTAGTGTGGATGCCAATGCCTTCTATTTCTACCCTATCGGCAAGAGTGCGTCTTTTACGGTAATAGTCAGTACTCACAGCTCGATCTCCTCACTTGTTTTCTAATTTCTTTTCCAGTTTCTTAATCCGGGAATAAATATCAGGGAGTTTACGAGACAGCGCCTGAGCCTTCAACTCACTGCGATGATCTCGGGCAGGAAAACCACTGATAATCTTGCCCTCCTCCTCAACATCTTTAGTTACACCGCTGCGCCCGGCAATCATAACGTTGTCAGCAATTTCAACATGATCTTTAATTGATGTGCTCCCGCCAACCACAACCCCGTCACCGAGTGTAACGCTGCCGGCCAGTCCAGACTTACCAATTATAAGACACCCCTGCCCTATTTTGCAATTATGTGCAACGTGAACCTGGTCATCAATTTTAGTTCCGACGCCAACAACTGTTGCTCCGAGGGTGGCCCGATCAATTGTTGAATTGGCCCCTATCTCAACATTTTCCTCCACTATCACCCGACCGATCTGGGGGATTTTAACGTGCTTATCGTCGCGCTGAATATATCCATAGCCGTCGGCACCAATCACGGTATTGGAGTGAATAATAGCATTTTCGCCAATTTCAGCCGGGGACTGGATTTTAACTCCGGAGAAGAGATGGACGTTTGCCCCGAGGCTAACGTCTCCCCGAATATATACGTCGGATTCTATTGTCACTCCGTCGCCAGCCCTTACTCCCGGACCTACATAAGCACCGGGGCCAACGTAAACCGAATCCTCAAACGAAAAATCATCGGCAATATAAGCGCCGTCGAATATTCCCTCAAAACTGTGCTGTGGTTCAAAAAGCGAGAGGAGTTCGGGCAAGTAATCCTCCAGCTCCTCAACCACAACTTGCGGGCCAGAATTTTCTATTTCAAGGCCGGCGTCAACCAGAACCGGATTAGAGGTTTGGACCACACCCTGGCGCCAGACTTCAGCCACAGTTTCGCTGCCCTCTCCCGGCGGCACCAGCCCCTCAATTTCCCGGTCCTCTCCTTTTAGCGCGGCCGTGGGAATTTCTGAAACGATCTCAGAAAGCTTTTTTGTTACCGCAGACGTAAGAGCGTCGCTCATCTGAATTCAGTTATCCTCCAGAGCCTGAAGCTCATCAATAAGTTTTTCGGTAAAATCAACCCGGGGAGCAACCCAGAGCACGTCGGTGCCAACACCGTCAAACTGTTTTATTACGTCGAGGTCAAAATTTTCGCCAAGATTTCCTACGGCTACCTGCACCTGCTGGTGAACCGGCTCCAGCAGTTCTTCTTCGCGCTGGTCAAGACGCGCTTCACTCTCGTGAATTAACGTCTGATACTCCTGAAACAACCGCTGCATCTGCTCCTGTATCTCTCGCTGCCCCTCCGGCGAACGAAACTGCAGACTCTGTTGAAGCTCCTCAAGCTGTTCCTCCATCTCATCTATTTGCGCCTGAAGCTCCTGCTGATAATCTGTCAGCTCCTGCTGTGCCTCCCGATAAGGACCAAACTCCCCCAGCGCCACCTCAAGGTCAACGTATCCTTCCCTCACGTCGGTCGCCGGCTCCGGGTCAACATCCTCCCTGCTGTATAAATAGGAACCGGTAAAGGTCTCAATTGACAACATCAAGACAGGAACAAGAACAATCAGCATCAGCAAGTATAGCATTTTTTTAGACATGAATATTCCTCCAGTAAAATATAAGCTTAATGTAAACTACTGATTTAGTTGTTCAACCACGGAGGTGGTAAGATCAGTATAAACTTCTGAGGCATAAAGAACTTCGTTCTCCGAGAGGACAAGACTATAGCCGTTAGTGATTGCAACGTCCTCAATCACCGAGTAAATGCGGTTGTGAGCCGAACGGATGAGATTCTCACGGCGGCTGTCAAGCTGAGCCAGCGCTTCCACATAAACCTGCCGATCAGCGTCATCAGCCTCAGCAGGATCTTCACCCGCGGATTCTATCATTTCCAGCAACCGCTGACGTTGCGACTCCAGCTCAGTTATATCTTGCTGGAATTCCTCATAGTTGGCAACTACCTGTTCCCAGTTTACTACGCCAACACGAATCATCTGCGGCGCCCAGCCGGGGCTGGAAAGAAGAGCTACTCCAACCATAAGCAGAAGTCCCATGATTCCGCCGGCAAGATAAGGATTTAAATTATTTGTTTGCATATCTATCAAAACCCGGTCCCAATTGTGAAATCAACCCTGGACTCACCGGCATCGTCAGCCCCCGGATAAGTATCATCCAGTTTCCGTCCCCAGCTAAATATCATTGGCCCCATAGGCGATTGAATTCTAAACCCCGTGCCGTATGACCGTTTTAAATCAGACGCGGAGAATCCCCAGGAACTTTCGTATACATCTCCGGCGTCGGCAAAAATAAAGAGTTGCATTGTATTTTCTATCATTTCGGAACGAAGCTCCAGATTGGTAAAAAAGGCCGAATTACCACCACGATCCCTTTCTCCATTATCATAAATCATTATGTCACGGAAACCATAAGCACGCACATCTCGAAAGCCACCCAGACGGTAACGTTCAAAGCTGGGAATGGGATTGTCCTCCTTGTCTTCCCAGGAATCGAGAGTCCGGTAGTTGGCCCGAACAGCCCAAAAGGTTGGACCAACGAAAGGAATATAGTGCCGGTAGTCAAGCTCGGGTTCGTAGTAGTTTGAATTACCGCCAATATAATCTGTGGCCAGCAGAGCGGAACCGCGCACGTAATAACCTTCAGTTGGAAAACGGCGTACATTACGACGGTCTCGCTGGAGTCCAACTTTTATCGAACTGATCTGTCTTTTAAACTCTGAATCGCCCGCGGCCTCTTCTTTAAAATCACGTGGTATATCATCGGCGTCCACTTCGTCAAGATCACGTACCTCGACACTGCGAAAAGAATACTCGGCGTCAATCTGGTTAGAAAGAGCCGGCCCAAACTCACGACCCATGCGGACGGAGCCGCCTCGATCAAAACGATCGTAACCCTCGTCACGCCGGTAAATTTGCTGGAAACCGGTGAAACCAAAAGAAATTGGAACCATTGGCGGGGATTTGTCTGAATCAACACTGTCGTTTATCCACGGGTCCCGCCAGGAGAGACGGTAGCTGTCTTCTCGCTGCCCCATGTTCATTGAGGCTTCCAAACTTTCTCCGCGACCGGTAAAACCTTGATCCCAATCATAAAGACTGAAGTTATCCTTTTCCAGCCGCAATTGTCCCGTGAAACCGGTAGCACTGCTGTAGCCCCCTCCAAATTCCAGATGACCGGTCCGGCCTTCGGCGACCTGCACCCGCAGGACCTTTTTGTCCTCCTGTGTCCCGGGCAACAGATCCATCTGTACGTCACGGAAAAAACCAAGATTAAAGAGCCGGCGACGCGAGTCCCTGATTCGCTCTCCTTTTAATAAATCCCCCTCACGCAACCGTATTTCTCGACGAATTACCCGCTCATAAGTCTGTTCATTCCCATGAATCTCTATCCGTTCAACATAAAATGGCCGGCCCTCATAGACACGGGCTCTTACGTTAACCACGCCGGCCTCACGGTCGCGCTCAATTTGAAATTGTCCTGGATCCAGCGCCCGCGCCTCAATATATCCCTGGGATTGATAATGATCCTCGATCGCCTGCAGACCTTCACGCAGACGGTCTTCGCGAAAAATATCTCCCGAGGAAAGTGGTACCTTTTGCAGCAGTTCTTCGTCATCAAAAACTTCATTGTCTAAAATTTCTATCTCACCAAACGAATAGACGGGACCCTCGCGCATGTAGAACATAACGTCATACCCCTGTTCCCGCCGGTTATAAAATATACGGGGCTCTATCTGAACATCCATGTAGCCGCGATTATGATACCAGTTCCGTATCGCTTCCATACCCATCTGTATATGCTGAGGAGAATAAGGCATGCCCTCACGCAGTGGATTTTCCCAGCCAATCCCCCAGACCCGGTGAATGCGCTGGAGTAAATTTATCTCTTCAAAATCAAAATGAACGCTGGTAATCAGCCGCTGCGTCCCTTCATCAATGAGAAACTGAACGTTAACAATCCCTTCAGCCTCCTGAACAGAAACCTCGACCGCTGACCGGTCAAAGCCCTGCATTCGTAGAAACTGGCTTAATTCCCGCCGTGCCGAAGAAATTTCGTGTTCACTGGCGGGTTCTCCCGGCTGCAGCAGTAAGACACCTTCAAGCTCTTCATCGGTGACCTCAACATTTCCCTCAAAATTAATTTCTCCCAGGCGGGGATTTTCGTAAAGCTCAAAAATTAATCGGCCGTTCTGAAGGCGGGTAATTACGTCGGCAAAGAGCCCCTCGACCACAAGAGCACTAACTGCTTCGTCGGCCCGGGCTTCAAGTTCCCGCACCGTGTAGGTGTCCCCCTCCACCAGGCCGCTGGCCTCAACAAGCACCTCAACGTCCTGGTCAGCCCAGAGATTAAGTCCCCGCAATTCTATTTCCTCAAGGTAGATCTCTTCATAAGGATCGTAGGTGCCTGCCTCGACAGAGACTCCCCCGACCACCAGCAAAACAGTAATTAAAAGTATAATCCGAAAGAAACTGTTTATATTTATACTCATAGCTTAAAGGATACCAAAATTTGCCCGTCTATTCAACTGATGGGAAAGTTCTCACTGGAGAGACATGACATATCATTCCACAAAGAGTTGTTGCTCTGCTATACATAAATGTTGGATGGTTACTCTAATCCCACCGGGGAATGATTATGATCTGTTAACAAAACATGTCTGGAAAATATATATAAACCCCAAAATAAAAGGCACCAATACATAATGAAAAAATACTATCGGGAAAAGGGAACTCCCTGTGATAAATAATATTCCGCTTACTTTTCCAAAAATATTTTTTGTTTTCAATCTCATCAGTTTATAGAAAAATTGAAAGAAGATTATGAAAACAAAAAAGTACAATATAAATAGTATGTTTCCTGATGTCATAAGTAGCCCTCCTAATAGTAATCCTGGCTCGGCTTTTCTCTAATCCAGTCCAACAAAAATTGCCGACGAACTGATGGTGAGAATATCAGAGAATTTATTTAGAGCAAATTACCGATGTTCCAAGTTTACGGTAGCACCTCAGTCCGGTTGTCTGCTCCGTAGGTACATCCAGTAGCATCGCCACTCACCGGGTCCTCCATCATCAACCAGTTATCCAACGGATTATGTTGATATCCTGTCTCCCTTGGTAGTGTTCACCATCAGACCGCGACGGTTCCCACGCTCCAAATCTAACACATTAATATTAAACTTTTCAAGAATTATTTTCAATAAAGTGAATAATTTACAAAAAAGAGTTTTTTGGGTTGATATTACAACTTGATTTATTTGCCAATACAGCTTTGAGTGCTGTATCATAGATACACATTATGAATGTGGTTCAAGTATTTCTTGTTATATATGTGTCACATTGCAGTGATGTAATAAATATATCACTTTGACTTTTTGTAATATATGTGTCACACTATAGTGACCGGAGGTGGTTTATGGTGCAGATAAGAACAGCCGAACAGTTTGGACATGCTGTAAAACGAGCCCGCGAAGTATGCCAATTATCCCAGCAGGATCTGGCTAATCGAACCGGGATTGCCCGGGAAACAATATCGAGAATTGAAAACGCCCGGCAGGGGGTTAGCTTACATGCAGTCCTGGATTTACTGGGAGCTCTTGATTATGAGCTCGCAGTTCGACCTCGAGGCGAACCGTCGGGAGAATCTAAATGACCACATTAAATGTGTTTCATGAAGCTAACCGGGTTGGAAGTTATATAAGAGATTCCTCCGGTCGAATTAAGTTTCAATATGACAGCTCCTGGCTTGATAACCAGCGTTTCCCAATTTCATTGACGATGCCGCTTCAAGAACAACCATATTCCGGAACAATCGTGGATACATTTTTTAGTAATCTTCTACCGGACGATCCTGCCACCCGGAAAAATTAGCTGAAACACTACACAGTGCAGGCATTGACACCCATTCTCTGCTCCAGGAGCTAGGAAACGACTGCGTGGGAGCTTTTCAATTTTTGCCCGAAGGAAACCTGCCTGAAGACCCCGGCATAATTGAAGCCGAACCAATTACTGAAGAGGAAATTATTGCCACCCTCAATAACCTTGAATATATTCCGCTTGGCGTCGAACGGGAAAAACCTTTTCGAATCAGCCTGGCCGGCCAGCAGGCGAAAACAGCTTTTTTGCGCTGGAATGACGAGTGGTTAAAACCTCTGAAAAGTACTCCTACGTCTCATATCTTTAAACCACAAACAAACGACCCCTACCTCCATCACACCGCGGAAAATGAATGGTTCTGCATGGAATTTGCCCGCCGCCTCAGCCTGCCTGTTCCTGATCTCACTCTTGAAAAGTTTGGTGATCAGACCGTCCTCATCGTCAAACGATTTGATCGAATTATCGATGAATCCAGGCAATCAATTCGCCGTATTCATCAGGAAGATTTTTGCCAGATACTGGGCCGGCCCCATACTAAAAAATATGAACACACCGCAGAAGGCGAGCGTTTGGTTAAACAATGCCTTAATAAATTACGAACGAGCAACCGAATTCGTGACGACCAGGCCCTGTTTATCAAAGGTCAAATTGTCCAGTGGCTACTGGGAGCAGGCGATGGACACCTTAAAAACTACAGTTTTTTCCTGAGTGGACCTGATCAATACCGCCTGACACCTTTTTACGACATTATGTCCAATGAACCGTATGATCAGGATAATCCAAAAGCCAATCTCCGTGTTCATGAGGGACTCCGGAAATCCTATCCAGCCGTGCTCGCTTTCGCCCTGGGACCAGAGGGACATACTAATCCTGATGACATCCATCCGGAGGATTTACGAGCCTTAGAAGCACACACTCTTCTAACCAAAGATGAAATTGATCGGATTCTCCGGGAAATCCACCAAACTCTTGATAAAACTGTCCATCGCCTCAAAAATGAGGTCAGCGATACTGTGCCGGATAGCATTCTTGAACCCATACTGCATGGTATCACTCGACGGAGCAAAATTCTGGAGAAGGAATATGGCCCCACCGGGGGCTAAAATCCTTGTAATAATAGTGCGAAAAGGGCCACTCAAATTCAGCAAAATCAAAAACATTTAGCTCACAGATAAACGCTGACGGTCGTAGATCATCCACACTTTAAACGACAAACTCTTTGGTTAGCATGTTCCCTCCGATGTCGTAGCTGAAGCTGATATCTCCTAACCTTAACAATAAGTCCTTGCATCCATCTCTGACCTTTTGGGGTGGCTTGCTCTCTTCTGAAATTATCTAAAAAGCACTTAATAGTTGAATTCAAAAAATAAGAAAGTTCAGCAAAATCATACCGGCTGAATTGGCAGCCGGAGTATTACTGTTCAAGAAGATTTAACGTGCCGGGTCCGGCTCCGTAGGAATAACTTTCCGCGATTGCGGTGGTCTGTTTCTGTTTTGCCTGCTGCAGGGCCTCTTCCATATCCAGGCCGCGGGCGAGGAAAGCGGTAATAAAGGAGCTTAGCGTACAACCGGAGCCGTGCGTGTTATCTGTCTGGATTCGGGGGGCTGTAATTTTTTTTACCTCGTCGGTCTGTTTGTCAAATAATAAATCAGTCGCCTGTTCACCGCTCCGATGCCCTCCTTTTATCAATATGGCCGGTCCTGATAGGGAGCGGGCCATTTTTCGTCCCAGCGTCTCAACATCCAGCCCTAAAGAGAGCCCCAGGCGCCGGGCAATTACCTCGGCCTCCGGCCAGTTTGGAGTAACAAGAGAGGCCCGGGGCAGCAACTTCTCCACAAGCATCTCTTCGGCCTCTTTCTGCAGAAGCGAGTCTCCACTTTCAGCGACCATCACGGGGTCGACAACAAGATTAGGTAATTCACGGGCTCGCCGGGCCACCAGCTCTATTATTTCGGCGCCAAAGAGCATACCGGTTTTGACCGCCTTAAGCGAGACGTCCGACAACACAGAAGCAAGCTGTTTTTCTACAAACTCCACGCCGACAGGCTGTATCCCCTGCACACCACGGGTATTTTGAGCGGTTAAAGCTGTTATGACAGTGCAGGCGTGAACACCAATTCGAGCCATTGCCTTTAAATCTGCCTGTATCCCGGCGCCGGCTCCGCTGTCAGAACCGGCTATTGTAAGTGCTGATGGTGGTGATGTTTCTTTCATATTTTTATACACTCCTAAAGGGAAAATAAGTTGTTGAGCGTCCCCGGCGACATTACGGGTATGATCTATCGGTTGTCACTGCGGGAACGAATAACGTCCTAGGGAACGTATGACGTCCCAGGGCTTGACCCGCAATCTACGTTTATAGTTTTCAGTTTTCAGTTTATAGTTTCCAGTTTCAATCAATAACCCGTAACCGCAACACGTTTTTAAGTCTTAACCGATAACCGCTTAAAATTCAACATGGATTCCGGCTCGGTGGCCGGAATGACGAACTAAACGGCATTTGACAGTAGCCGCTAAACAATTATGCGAAAAGACTTATATTTTCTGTTTCGGGGAGCCCCTCGAAGAAGCCCAGGGAGCGAGCATTTTCAGCCACGGTTGTATTTATCTGTGTTCGGTTGGTCACATCTTCAACAGAACTGAAATTTTTGTTCTTTATCTCCCGAGCAATTCCTTCGGCCACAGTGCCACCAAGACCGGGAATACTCACGTAGGGGGCGCGAATCGTATTTTCCCCTTCAAGACTAAACCGGAGGCCCTCGGAAGCGGTCAGACGGGGCGGTTTTACTTGAACACCGCGCAGATAACCCTCGCGCAAAACTTCCAGCGCCGACAGTTCGCCGGAATCCCGGCTGGTCGTCTGGTTTTGAGACTTTTTATGTTCAATAATTGCCTCAAGCTCGTCCAGCCTATCCTCCACTTTGGCGAGGGAGGTAATGTGAGCAGCATCGACATAATCAGCTTTCAGGGAGAGAAAACTTGTATAAAATGCGGCCGGATGGTGAACTTTGTAATAGGCAATTCGAAAGGCCATGGTGACATAGGCAGCGGCGTGGGCCTTGGGGAACAGGTATTTAATTTTATGACAGCTTTTTATATACCAGTCGGGAACCCCGCAAGCCTTCATTTTTCTTGTCTGATCCTCGGTAAGACCACGTCCTTTACGAACATCTTCCATTATTTGAAAGGCAATCGACTCCGGCAGGCCGTGGCGAATTAGCTCATTCATAATATCATCACGACAGGTAATGACAGAGGTTAAATCAACATTTCCTTTTCTAACCAGCCGGCGAGCATTATTCAGCCAGACATCTTCCCCGTGCGAAAGACCACTGATACGAATGAGATCGGCGAAAGTGGACGGTCTTGTTTCCTCAACCATGTCCCGGACAAAGGTAGTTCCAAACTCAGGCACACCAAGCACCCCGACTTCCATGCCCAGCTCCTCCGGATCCAGTCCAAGTGAGTCAAGACTTGTAAAAAGCTCAAGTGTGGCAGAATCATCAAGCGGTATCTCAACCGGATTAATACCGGTCAGTTCTTCCAGATGCCGGAGCTGAGTCGGATTATCATGGCCTAAGATATCAAGTTTAACCAATTGATCCTCCATTGCATGATAGTCAAAATGGGTTGTCAGAAAATCGGCCTCACGGTCATTGGCGGGATAATTTATCGGAGTAAACTCATAAATGGAGTGATCTTCAGGAACAATGATCATTCCCCCGGGATGCTGAGAGGTGTTTTGTTTAATCCCGCGGACTCCCTTCATAAGCCGTTTTTTTTCGGCCATTTTACCCCAGAGGTTCCTTTCTTCCATATATTTTCCAACAAATCCGGCGGCTGTTCTGTCGCTAACCGTAGTTATTGTGCCGGCGCGGAAAATATTTTCTTTGCCGAAAATCTCTTCAACGTATTTAAACATTTCCTCCTGGTAGTTACCGGAGAAATTAAGATCGATATCCGGCACCTTGTCTCCCTCAAAACCACAAAAAACCTCAAAAGGTATGTTATAGCCGTCACGTTCCATCACCTCGCCGCACTCGGGACAGTCCTGGGGCGGTAGATCAACACCGACAATATCACCACAATCTTCAGGAAACTCGGCATGATTACAACCGGCACAGCGATAATGTGGAGGGAGAGGATTAACCTCAGTAATGTCCATCAGGTAGGCGGCAAAGCTGGAACCAACTGAGCCGCGTGATCCGACCAAATATCCGTCGCGATGACTTTTTTTAACCAGCCAGGAGGAGACCACGTAGAGGTTTTCAAACTTGTTTTCCAGAATAGCCTGACGCTCTTTTTCCAGCCGTTTCTCGACAATCTCCGGAAGTTGTTCTCCATAGATATCGCGGGCACGGCTGGCGGTAGTCTGCAAAAATTCTTCGCGCGCCCCGTCAACTTTAGGCGGGTAAAAATCATCGGGCACCGGCTGTAGTTCCTCACACCAACCGGCAACCAGCCGGGGATTATCGACCGCCACTTCAATTGCCTCTTCTTCGCCCAGATAGTCGAATTCCTCAATCATCTCCCCTGTAGTGCGCAGATAGACCGGAGGCTGATTATCAGCGTCAGAAAATTCCTGCCCGGCCTGCAGCACACAGCGAAACTTCTCGTCCTCGGGGTCGAGGAAGTGGGCGTCGCTGGTTCCCACCACCGGCTTTCCTATCTCGTTGCCGAGACGATAAAGCCGTCGATTAAGATTTCGTATGTCCTCCCGACTGGTTATTGACTCATAATCGTCACCAACTTCCAGCATAAAACGATTATTCCCCACGGGTTGTAATTCAATAAAATCATAAAATTTAATCCGCTCTTTAATCTGCTCGTCGGGCTCGCCCTGAATCAGGCACTGATAAATTTCACCCTTTTCACAGGCCGATCCGATCAGCAATCCCTCACGCATCTCCTCCAGCTCACTGCGCAGAATGCGGGGCTGCTTATAGAAGTGCTTCACATGACTGCGAGATACCAGGCGGTAGAGGTTTTCAAGCCCTTTCTGGGTGCGAGCGAGAATTAGAACGTGATAGAAAGGGTCGCGGTGGTCGGAATCTTTTTCCATAGATTTAATTGAGGCCGGCGTGGCGGGCGAGGGCAATTTAGGACGTAATTCTTCCAGAATCTGGAGAGTGCGCTCAACGTCCGCAACAGCATCAAACTCATGTTCAACATCATCTCGAAAACGACTTGCAAAGACTTTATTAAGGCCGGATTCGCCGGGCGACCAGATCCGTTCAACAAGCCGGCGCAGGTGAACTATTGGTCCCGGGGGACAATAACCCATTCTGTCGAGAAAGTTGCGCACAAAACTAGCCTCATAAACAACCAGAGGCAGGTCACCGATGAAATTTTTTAACTCTTCTGCCACTTCAGACGGTTCGGGTGCCTCAAGCAGTTCCTCTCGTGTCAGACTGGATTTTTTTAATAATTTTTCAGGTACCTGTTCGACGGCAACCGGAGTTTCGTAACGTTCTTCCACTTTACCGTCTTTTACCCGAACTGCCGCTATCTGAAAGACTTCGGCTATCAGGGGACTGGGTCCCGTAGTCTCACAATCAAGGGCAATAAATTCATCATCAAACGATACCTCACAACCGGCGCTGCCGTTACCGTTCAAAACCAGCGGCCGCTTGTCGTTAACCAGATAGCCCTCCATGCCGTAGATTATTTTGACTCCATATTTTTCAGCAGCCGAAGCTGCATCGGGAAACGAATGAACCACTCCATGATCGGATATGGCTACGGCCGGTTGATCCCAGAAAGCGACCCGTTCAATAAGCTCCTCAACGTCTGTCAGGGCGTCGAGCTGACTCATATTGGTGTGACAGTGCAATTCCGCCCGTTTCTCCGGCATTCTATCCTCGCGGATCATCGGAGCTATTTTATTAACGTCATTTACAAACATCAGGAAATCCTGGTTGTTGCGGTAGTTATCCTTCTGCACCCGGCCCCTAATTTTCAGCCAGCTATCTTCAAGGCCAAGAAGACTTTCCTTTTTATCATCCATGAAAATCATGAAAGTTAGCGAATCGGTGCCGTCGGAGATAATTCCTTTAACAAAATTTTTCTTTTCTTTAGCAGTGCGCACAAACTCCGCTTCGACGACCTGCCCCTGCACAGTGACCGAGTTCATTTCGCCATCAATTTCTTGAACTTCAATTTCTTCCGTTTTTATTTTACGGCCGCTAAGCACTGTCTCTTTTTCCTTTTGAGCGCGCACCTGGCTGCGCTGGCGCTGCCTTTTTATTCGTTCCTTTTCCTGGTCCTCAATCCGCCGGGCGTCAGCCTCAATTTCGCCTTTAAAATCTCCCAGCACAAAATCAACCGGCGGACAGTCACCCCAGCGTTCGCTTACCCATTTTTTTACATACTCGTCCACCTGCCGGTCCTGGCACACCTGTATCCAATTGGGATAGGCGAGCTCTATTTTCAGGTTATCGTCGTCCAAAGAGGGACGAGCATATTCCAGAGCCGAACGCAAAACCGGTGAAACTTCCAGTATGTTGCGCTTTAAGGCCTCCCAGTTTTCTGCCAGCCAACTGTCCAGAGCAGCCTCGTTTTCACCAGAGGGCAGTGTTAACACCCTCACTTCACGTAAACCGTCGACCTGGGCGTTGAAAATTTCTTTAAGGCAGTTATCCAGATCAGGCGGGGATGTAACACCATTAACAAAAAATCGGAACTCCCAGCAGTCGCTGGCAGCATCGATATATAAATTTACTTCTGTGACCGCCTCGATAAACTTTTTGACCTCGGAAGAACAGTTGACTGATTCCTCCAGGTAGCGGTTTAATTTTTGTTTTTCCAGTTTCAACTCATACAATTGACTATTCACCTTGAGCTTTCAGCTCCTTCAAACGGTCAACAATATCTTCCAGGGGCACCTCTTCAGTCTCGCCGGTACTCCTTATCAGAAGCTCAACCTCGTCGTTTTCAAGCGAGCGCCCCAATGTCAGCCGGTAGGGAATACCTATCAATTCAGAGTCATTAAACTTGACTCCGGCGCTAACATCACGATCGTCAACGAGGACTTCGTAACCAAGATTTGAGAATTTTTCCGCAAGACGTTCGGATACTTCTCGCTGCCGCTCATCCTGCCAGCTTATTGGTAGGATATAAAGGTCAAAGGGAGCGATCGATTGGGGCCAGATTATTCCCTGCTCGTCGTGTGACTGTTCGATAGCAGCGGCTATTATGCGACTGGTTCCAATCCCGTAACAGCCCATAATCATCGGCTGGCTGCTGCCAGTGGCCGTCGTGATTTCTGCTTTTAGCGCACTGCTATATTTGTCGCCCAGATAAAATATGTGACCGACTTCAATACCACGCTGCTCCTCTAACTGCCCTGATTCACAATGAGGGCAGCCTTCACCTGGCTTTGAAAGTCGAACCTGGCACCAACGGTCTATTTCCAGATCACGCTCGACTTTTACCCCTCGGTAATGATAGCCGTCACGATTGGCGCCGGTATAAAGGTTATAGCGCTCCTTGAGCGCCAGGTCGGCCCATACTTGCACCTCGTTCGAGGCTTCCGACAGATTCACCGCGCCCAGACTGCCGGGATGAGCACCAAAAGCATCATAAATTTCACCGGGGCTCATCCCCTCAATTTCAACCCCGGACTCCTCAGCTATTTTAGTCTCGTTAAGGTCATAATCGCCGGGCAAAAGAAAAGCGGTCGGGCGGCCATCAATCATATAGACCATTGTCTTAACCTGACGCTCCGGACTTGCTTCAGGGTCAATCTCCAGCAGGTCCTCAATTGTTTCAACGCCGGGAGTGGGAAATTCTTCCAGTTCTTTCACATCTTCCCCCGCCTCGGGATGCGACTCACTCACCAGACCGGAAGCTTTCTCACGGTTGGCGGCATAATCACAATCTGTGCAGCTCAAAACAGCATCTTCGCCGGTTTCAGCGAGGACCATAAACTCGTGTGACAAACTGCCGCCAATCGCCCCAGTGGCTGCTTCGACCTGTCTGTAGTTGAATCCTATGCGGTCAAATATACGCCGGTAGGCGGTCTCCATTTTTCGATAAGTTTCCCGAGCTTCGTCCTCGTCCGCGTGAAAACTATAGGCGTCTTTCATTTCAAACTCCCGGCTGCGCATCACACCAAAGCGGGGACGAATTTCGTCTCTAAATTTAGTTGCAATCTGATAAAAAATCAGTGGACAGTCGCGGTAGGAGTCAACCTCGTCGGCTATCAGATCTGTAATTACCTCTTCGTGTGTGGGACCAAGGCCATATTCGGCATCCTTGCGGTCCTTGAAACGCATCATTTCCGGACCGTAGACCGACCAGCGGCCTGTTTGTTCCCAGAGTGAGCGGGGCTGCATAATCGGAAGCCGAACTTCCATACCACCGGCTCTATTCATCTCCTCGCGGACGATGTTGTTGACCCTGGCCTGAACTCGAAGCCCCAGGGGCAACATGCTATAAACTCCACTGCTCAACTTTCTTATCATGCCGGCTCGGACCATTAAACGATGGCTGCTAACCTCAGCGTCAGCGGGATCTTCTTTTCGGGTCGGCAGGTAGTAGTTGGAAAGATAAACTTCAGACATAAGCTGCAACTCCTTCTAAAAATCAATAAAGCTCGGTTTACAAATAAAAGTAACTGTTTAGCGGCTACTATCAAATGCCGTTTAGTTCGTCATTTCGGACAAGCGACCGGCGGGGAGCGTGACCCGGAATAAACTAGCTTAAAGCTCAAAGCCAAAAGCTGAAAGCTAATTCAAATTAATTAAGTTCGCATAATCTTATTCATGTTCTTTAACTTACTTTTGGTTTTGATATTGATCTTGATTGTCCGCTCGTCATTCCGGCCTCCGAGCCGGAATCCATCTTGAATTTCAGGGGTTATCGTTCAAGACTTAAAAACCTGTTGCGCGTTGCGAGTTACGAGTTACGGGTCAGAACCTATAACTGGAAACTTTAAACTACAAACTGGAAACTAGGAACTTAAAATGGATTGCGGATCGTAGTCCGCAATGACGACCGTTGAGTCAAACCCTGGGACGTCATACGTTCCCACAATATCGCCGGGACGCTAAGCAGTTATCAGATTTTGAAAAATAATTGGGGACAACCCCCGCGGGACAGACTATAAAATCGTTTGTCCACCGAGTAAATTATACGCTTTTGCTGACTGGGGGAAAGATATTTTTTTTTGCCCACATACATGGGCTTTTTTTAATGCTATTAAATTTGTTAGAAAAAGGGGTTCAAAAATCCATTTTTTCAATTTCCTGCAACAAAGCTTCGACCATCCGAGACTCGTCAATTCGTTTTAAAACTTTCCCGTCCCGAAACAACAACCCCTCACCGTCACCACCGGCTATCCCCACGTCGGCTTCTCTGGCCTCGCCGGGGCCGTTAACCACACAGCCCATTATTGCGACCCGAATTGGCCGCTCAGACCCGGCGAGCCGCTCCTTTACTTCGGCAACCACGGCTTCAAGGTCATAACTGAGACGACCACAGGTCGGGCAGGTAATAATTTCCGGCCGGGTTCGGCGGCGGCCGCTCGCCTGTAATATCTCATAAGCAACCTCAATTTCCCGGACCGGATCGCCGGTTAAGGAGACCCGAATGGTATCTCCTATTCCATCGACAAGAAGTCCTCCCAGTCCAACCGCGGTTTTGATCGCCCCTTCAGGGAAGCTTCCCGCTTCCGTAACCCCCAGGTGCAGCGGACAGTCGCTCTGCTGAGAAAATAGTCGATTGGCGGCGACAACGGTGGAAACCTGACTTGACTTCAAAGAGACAACCGTGTCGTGGTAATCCAGCCGGCGGCAAAAATCAACATAGTTTAAAGCACTTTCTACCAGAGCCCGGGCCGAGGGACCTCCATATTTTTCTCTTATTTTAGGCGACAGTGAACCAGCGTTAACGCCAATTCTCATCGCCACTCCTTCCCGAATGCAGGCCTCCACCACTTTTCTGACCGCCTCCTCGCCACCAATATTACCGGGATTTATGCGAATCTTATCAACACCGGCATCCACGGCCAGCAGCGCCAAATCGGACTGAAAATGAACGTCCGCCACAAGTGGTATCTCTATTTCGGCTTTTATTTCCTCCAGACAATTCGCTGCTTCCCGGTCCGGAACAGCGACACGAACGAGCTCACAGCCGCTCTCCTGAAGCTCTTTAATTTGAGCTACGGTTGCCGAAACATTTTGAGTGGGAGTGTTGGTCATTGATTGCACAACGACGGGATTTTCAGCCCCAATAGTCAGGTTCCCGACCTGGACTGGCCGGGTCGGTTTTCGGGGCGCTAAGTCTGACAATTTTTTCACCCGAAGATAAGCGCTGAAAGATAAGAGAAGAAACGAGTTATAAATTCGATACGTGCGATGTCAAAAAAGGTTACAACTATCAATAAAGTAAGCAATAACGCCAGACCAATTTGATTGGCCAGATCAAACGCCCAGGCCGGCAATTTATAGCCAACCAGCTCCGGCAGTGACAGGAAGATATGACCGCCGTCAAGAACAGGCACAGGCAATATATTAATTACACCGAGGTTTATGGAAAGAAAGGCGGTAAAATTTATCAAGGGCCAGAAGCCAATCGTGGCAATATGACCGGTGACACCAATTATGCCCACCGGACCGGCCAGACCGTCGGGTGAGACTCGCCGCGTGATTAGTCCCCAGATCCCACGAAACAACAGTTGAACAGCATTTTTAGTCTCACTGGCGGCAAAACTTAGCGATTCAAAAAAACCATAAGTAACATGGGGAACAGGCGGTTCCCACTGAAGCTTGCGGGCCCAGGCTGAAAAATCTTCGTCCGCCTCAGGCACCGTCAACTCCCTGGTCAGGCGTTCTCCATCACGCTCAATTACTACCTCCAATTGCCCGCGGTTTTGAGTTAACAGGTGGGAGAGCTGCTGGAATGACTTCACTTCCGCTCCGGCTATTTTTACAAACCGGTCCCCCTCCTCAAAATTTTTATCCCGCAGAATGCTTCCCTTGCCAAGCTTCTCTATTTCCGGCGCCAGATAAGGCGAAATACCTACCACGTGAGTGGGCTCAAATATACTTCTATCTTCGAGCCGGTGCGGTTCCATCACAATCACTTTTTCTTCACCGTCTCGCCTTATTAAAAAACGCCGTTCCTCGTCGCCCAACAGACTATTGTGAACATTTATATCCTGGAACCGTTTGATCGGTCTTTCGTTAAGACTCAACACTTCGTCACCAATCTGCAGTTTCCCGTAAGCAGGCATTTCCTCGTTTATATAACCTATCTGTGGCGGCAAAATCTCCTCGCCCTGGATCATACCGTAAGGAACATAGAGCAGAAAACCAAGTAATATGTTACAGAGTACACCGGCAACCAGCACGGACATACGCCGCAGCACCGGCTGATTGGAAAAAGCGCGGGGGTTGTCCGTATCCGCAGTTATATCCTCGCCGGCGAGTTTTACATAGCCTCCCAAGGGAATTATACAAATTCGGTATTCAGTCTCACCGGGAGCATAAGAAAACAAGGCCGGGCCCATGCCCAGAGCAAACGCCTCCACCTCAACTCCGTTAAGCCGGGCAAGCAGAAAATGCCCACCCTCGTGAACAAAAACGACAAGTCCAAATACAAATATAAAACCAAGCGCTGCGATTAAATAATAAAGCATGTTTGAATCTTCCTTAGATTGTTTTAAGGGGCTCTATTGAAATCCTTGCTGAAGCCGGGCTACTCTAAGATATTACAAAGGATTTCAATAGAGCCGCCGGGATTGAAAATTTTTACGATTTATTAATGTCAGATATTTTTTAACATTCCATTGGCCTGCTCACGGGCCTCCCGATCAACGGCCAGGACAGTCTCCAGGTCCGTCAGCGAAACAGGCTCGTGCGCTTCCATACATCGCTCGACAACTCGCGGAATATCCAGAAATGATATTGCCCCGTTTATAAAACCATCAACCGTCACTTCGTTGGCGGCGTTTAAAACGGCCGGATAACTATCTCCCGCTTCTAACGCATCGCAGGCGAGCCTGTAAGCAGAAAATTTCTCGCTATCAATTGGTTCAAACTCCCAGGAAAATCCTTCCGTAAAATCTATCGGTTCGATAACGGCCGCGCGACGGCGCGGATAAAAGAGAGCGTATTGTATGGGGAGTTTCATGTCGGGCACCGAGCATTGCGCTAAAATAGAATTGTCCACAAATTCGACCAGCCCGTGCACTGTCGACTGCGGATGAACAAAAGCGTCTACCTGCTCCGGTAATAGGTTAAAAAGGTGACAGGCTTCGATCACTTCCAGGCCTTTATTCATCATTGTCGCCGAGTCAATTGTAATCTTACTTCCCATCTCCCAGTTAGGGTGATCAAAAGCAGCTTCCGGTTTCACCTGCTGCAGCTCCGACAGCGGCGTGCGAAGAAAAGGACCACCGGAGGCAGTGATTATCAATCTTGATATTTCTTCATAGTTTTCACCCTGCAGGGCCTGAAACAGGGCGCTGTGCTCGCTATCCACGGGGAGCAGACGGGCGGCGGAGTCTTGTTCAATATTTTTTATCAAAGAGCCCGCGGCCGCCAGCACCTCTTTGTTAGCCAGCGCCACATTAACGTCCTCTTTCAATGCCGAGATACAGGGCTGCAGACCGGCCGTTCCCACAACAGCTAGCACCAGCATATCCAGGTCAAGCTCCAGAACGTCAGTTAGCACCCGGGGACCATACTGCCAGTCAGAATCTCCTTGTCCTCGCAGTTTTTCCGAAGTTACACCGACCAGTTCCGGCGAAAACTCATCCGCCTGCGCCTTAACCTGTTCAAGTGAAGAGTGGGTGGTCAGGGCTACAACGTCAAACTCGTCGGGGAAATTCCGCAAAACCTCCAGCGTCTGAGTTCCAATTGAGCCGGTTGACCCCAGCACAGCCAGGCGACGACTCATAGCGAAAGAGCCTCAAGCAGTTGAATTACAACGTAGAAACAGACGGTGTTCATTAGCAGGGCATCGACTCGATCTAACACTCCGCCGTGACCAGGCAGATAATTGGCCAGATCGTCAAGTCCGCGCTGGCGTTTCAAACCTGAGATCATAAGATCTCCGACGGGTCCGACAACGCCAAGCAAAAATCCAACTCCAACGCCCCAGTATAAATCGAGCGGCCAGAGCCTGTAGTAGGAAAAGAGGAAAGATACAGCAACAGTAGCCAGAAGACCGCCAAAAAAGCCCGCCCAGGATTTGTTTGGGCTTATTGGGCCGGAAAAATTTTTACCCATACGCAGGGTCAGACCACAATAATAGGCACAACTATCCTGGAAAATTGTTGCCAGTAAAAGACCGAACACGGTAACAAACTCGTATTCAAGCCGTAACCGGAAAAGAAAAGCTACGGGTAGAGCCAGCCAGATAATTCCGGCCGCTACCGCCAGGGGATTGCCGGCCAGCTTCACGTCTGCTTTAACAAGCATTGGAACGGCAGCAAGCAGGGGCATGAGAGGCAGCAAGAAATAAAATTCTAGCGCCGCAAAAAGGGCTGCAGGTAGTAACAAAAGTGCCAGGACAAGTGGGGTGCTGCCGGTCAATCTCCCCCAGTCTACCACCGCAAGGGCGAGCGCGACAATTAAAAATAACAACCAGGACAAAGAATGATACCAGAGTGACAGAAAGGCGATCGCTCCCACAGCCAGCCCGCTAAACAGACGCTTAATCACGAGTCTTTTCACCCTCAACGCCGGGGCGAGAACCAAACCTTCTCTCCCGGCCTGTAAATTCTTCGATTGCCTTAAGATAGTCCAGCTTGCTAAAATCCGGCCAGAGTTTCTCAGAAAAATATAGTTCCGTATAGGCAAGCTGCCAGAGGAGAAAGTTAGAAATTCTTTTCTCCCCGCTCGTTCTGATCAAAAGATCAGGGTCGGGCAGACCGACCGTATCCAGATGTTTTTCCACCGTCTGTTCATCAATTTCATCCGGAGAGATTTCGCCCGCTTCCGCGGCCGCTGCTATTTTTTGAGTCATTCGAACAATCTCATCACGGCCGCCGTAATTAAGAGCTACGTTAAGAGTGTAAGATTTTCCGGCAGCTGTGCGGCTTCGAGCCGTCTCCAGACTTTTTTGAACCCGTTCGGGAAAATCTTCAATCTTGCCTATAGTTTGAAACCTAATTTCGTTTTCAACCAGTCGTTCAATTTCGCGATCAATAAATTCAACCAGCAGACTGAAGAGGGTATTAATTTCACGATTCGACCGGTTCCAATTTTCAGTGCTGAAAGCAAACAAGGTAAGTGTGTTTAAATTATTCACAGCGGAGCTAACTTCTACTATATCCCGAACGCGCTCGACCCCTTCACGATGCCCCCGGGTAAAATTTAAACCCTTTTTTTTAGCCCAGCGACCGTTGCCGTCCATAATAATCGCGACATGCCGCGGCAACTGATTTTTTTTGTTGAGACGTTCAATTGTCTTACCGAGGGACCCGGCGGCCGAAACCATTCTTAAAAGGACATGATCTCTTCTGTCTTTTTATCGAGCATGTCCTCAAGAAGGTCTTCGTATTTGCTAATAATATCCTGGATATTTTCCCGGGCACGGTGGGCGTCATCTTCTGAGATTTCCCCTTCGGATTCCAATAAATCAATCTCGTCGCGGGCTTCACGCCGTATTTTACGCAGCGCTATTTTTCCTTCCTCAACATACCCCTTAACTACGTCACGCAGCTCTTCGCGTCTCTCCCCAGTTAAATCAGGCATGTTGATGCGAATTATATTTCCGTCGTTATTCGGAGTTAACCCTAGATCTGAGTCGAGTATACCCTTCTCGATGTCCTCCAGCGAGCCTTTGTCGTACGGCTTAATAACAACCTGTTTGGCGTCAAGAATCTGAATCTTCGCCAGTTGATTTAAAGGGGTGGGGCTACCGTAATAGTCAACGGTTATTCCCTCAAACATATCCGGCGTTGCTCTGCCCGTTCGAACAGTTTTGAAGTCATTTTTTACCGCTCGCACCGCCTTTTTCATCTTCTCCTCGGTCTCTCTATAAACTGAGTCAAGCATCTTTATCCTCTCCCTCAATAAGTGTGCCTACCTTTTCACCCTTGACGACCGCCTTGAGATTACCGCTTTTTTTCAAGTTAAAGACGATAACGGGCAGGTTATTGTCCCGACAGAGCGAGGTCGCCGTTAAATCCATTACGCGTAGATTTTTATTAACCGCTTCCATATAAGTCAACCGGTGGTAAAACTTGGCGTCGGAATATTTTTCAGGATCTCGATCGTAAACACCATCAACCCGGGTTGCCTTCAGAAGAACCTCTGAATTTGTCTCCAGCGCCCGCAAGACCCCGGCAGTATCGGTTGTAAAGTAGGGATGTCCGGTACCGGCGACGACAATATTGATCCCCCCGGTTTCAAGGTTGCCAATTGCACGCTCACTGGAAAAAGACTCTCCAATTGCCTCGATTTCAAGGGCGCTGAAAAGCTTGACCTGACAACCTCTCGTCTGCAGAGCTTCGCTAAGTGCAAGTCCGTTTAAGACAGTAGCCATCATACCCATGTGATCGCCACAAATTCGGTCAACACCCTGTTCCACGCCGGAGAGTCCACGGAATATGTTCCCACCGCCGGGCACAATGGTCAACTCCACACCAGCTTTGCTCAGCTCGGAGATCTGATCGGCTATCGCACCCAGCACCGCGTGGTCTATACCATGCCCCTTATCTCCCTGCAGTATCTCACCGCTGAGCTTTAGCGCCGCCCGTTTAAAACGGTAAGCAGGAGATTCGGAGTTAGCCAATCTCTTCAACAACCTCAGCAGCAAAATCTTCCTTTTCAACGTCAATACCTTCGCCGACTTCATAACGCTCGAATCGTCGGATCTCTATGTTCTCATCAAACTCAGCGATCGTTTCGTCCAGCAAGTCAGCGATTGTCTTGTCTGCGTCATCAATGTAAGGCTGGTCGAGCAAAACCTGTTTCTGGAAGAACTGTTTTTCCAGTTTTCCTTCCATAATTTGTTCCTGCACGTGCTCCGGTTTTCCTTCGAGTTCCCCACTCATCTGCTCGGCAATAATCTCTTTTTCAGCAGCAAGTTTTTCCTCGGGAACTTCCTCACGGGAGACGTAACTAGGCGCCTGGGCGGCAATCTGCATCGCCACCTCAGTGGCAAAGTCTTGAAACGCCTCGTTTTTAGCAACAAAATCTGTCTCCGAGTTGACTTCAACGATTACTCCAATGTTATTGTTAAAATGGACGTAGGAGCCGATAGTCCCCTCGGCGGCTACTCTCCCTTTCGCCTGCGCTTCTTCAAGACCACGCTTGCGCAGCAAATCCATCGCTTCCTCAATATCACCGTCAGTATCCTTCAGCGCCTGTTTGCAGTCCATAATACCGGCGCCGGTCTGATCTCTTAATTCCTTAACTTCAGTTGCTGATATGCTCAATGTACGTCACTCCTTATCTGTGATTCTGGGTGTTTTACTCTGATGCAGTCGCCTCGGCGGCCACCTTTTCTTCTGCTGCTTCAGCCTCTTCTTCCTCAGCGGATTCTTCTTCGGATTCTACTTCTGCGTCCTCGTCTTCGTCAGCCGCGGTCTCTTCCGCGGACTCTGTGTCCTCGCTGGCCGTTTCGCTTTCAGCATCCGGGTCAGTTATCGCATCGGCGGCTGTCTCGAGTTCGGGTTCGTCGCCCGGCTCAATTATTTCAGCTCCTTTGGCAATTTCTTCTTCATCAAGCTCTTCAGCCTGGAGAGCTGCTTTTTCTTCAGCCAGCCGCTTATCTCGTATTTCGCGGCCTTCGATGACTGCGTCGGCCATCAATTCACTATACAACCCAAGGGCACGAATTGCGTCATCATTACCGGGAATACCGTAATCTGCAAGGTCTGGATCACAATTAGTGTCCAGAATTCCGATCACCGGTATATCCAGCTTACGCGCCTCACGCACAGCTATTTCTTCACGTGTTATATCGAGAACATAGAGCATGTCGGGCAGGCGATCCATATCTCGAATCCCTTCAAGGTTACGATTCAATCGCTCCTTCTCACGCTGTTTTCGGCGCGCTTCCCGGTTGGATAGACGATCCATAATGTTTTCTTCTTCCATCCGCTCCAGCTCTTTTAATTTATCCACACTTTTACGAATCGTCTTGAAGTTGGTAAGTGTGCCTCCCAGCCAGCGGCGGTTGACATAAGGCATGCCACAGCGGCGAGCGTGCTCTTCTACCGAGTCGGCCGCCTGCCGCTTTGTCCCAACAAACAATAGCGTCTCACCGTCGGCAATACGCTGAGTGACCATTTCAGTTACGGTCCTGACCGCCTCAATAGTCTGTTCCAGGTCGATTATATGAACCCCTTTGCGTTGGGTGAAGATGTAGGGATCCATCTTGGGGTTCCACCGGCGGGGCTGGTGTCCAAAGTGAACACCGGTTTCAAGCAAACGTTTCATGGGTACTTCAATCATCTTAACTACCTCCAAATGGTTATGCTTCCGCTTCCTTCTTGAAACGAACCCGGCACTCTATCAAGTGGCGGGCACCACGTTCCAAATCCAGAAACGTGCAATTTTAATTTATGTTAAAGGTTAATTCGAGCTAATTATTTTAACAGAAAGTCAGAAAAGAAAAAATATACTTGTCAAAAAGTACAAAAAAAAGCCCCAAAGGGATTAACTAACCTTTGGGGCTCATGAGATGAAGATATAATAAATAAATGAGACACACGAGTAAACAACCGCACTGTAAACTTGCGGCTTCAATCTCTATTATCGAACTTTTCACAGATGACATTAGAAACTTTTTTAGGGGAGCTTGTATGTCTCTTTAAAAACAAGCAAGAGCGGGCGACGGGAATCGAACCCGCATTACCAGCTTGGGAAGCTGGGGTTCTACCATTGAACTACGCCCGCAGAAGTTCAGCTTAAAGACAACCACAATATATTTTTAGTGATTTCTGGCGGATTTGCAAGGTAGTATTTCCCTTCACATAAATTTAGCCATGATTTAAAATTGTTGCAAACTACTTC